>Ga0207081_1105_pt1 | contig 15429 bp, 16 predicted proteins | sample Alteio_BWMinHeat_59_FD_153524 | JGI IMG/M metagenome (GOLD analysis project Ga0207081, IMG submission 153524) | Enriched cells from forest soil in Barre Woods Harvard Forest LTER site, Petersham, Massachusetts, United States -... | ecosystem: Environmental > Terrestrial > Soil > Temperate forest >... | reverse complement strand
TTAAGGCTTGCTTCCTTTTGACCAATAGTCACCGAAGGCAAATCATCTGCCGAAGAGTTTATTATTTTTGCTTCACCGTAAGAGCCCCAGATGCGAGCAAGCACTGTCTCAGAAGTTTCAGGAACTGTGCTATTTACGGGAATGAAACTCCTGGCCTTGAGCGCCGGGAAAGTCTCTTCAAAAGCGAGATTAATCACATGCCTAAGTTGTTCTGCCAAAAATACTGATGTGGGGGTAAAATCAGCCATTATTTGCCTCCCAAGAAGTTGATCTCGATTGGGACTTTGGCCTCAACAAGTCCTTCTAAATAAATTGAACCTTTTAGTTCGAAGGCGTCCTTTGATTTGGAAGTGAATATCGCCTTACCCTCGGACAATTTTATAAAGACTGGCTCACCGGCGGCTATTTTAGCCTCTGTGGCATCTACACCTTCGACCCAGATGCGACCTTGGCGTAACACTGATATGGCCGTCTGTGGCTCATAGCGCAGACCGTAGTATTGCCTCAGGCTGATACCTAATGGTTTTAAAAGTTCTTCTTTGGTCTTTGGTGTGTGACAGAGGCTTGGCACTTCGGAAAACACCACCAGAGCACCAAAAGCTACTGGCACATCCGACACCGCTGAAACTGTGGTTGAAGGAGTGCTATCGACCTTTTGGCCCACAATGGCACGAGGTCTTTTTATCGGAAAATCTATCTGCATATTTAATCCTTCACATGGCCAGCTAGGGGTTGTTTCCATAGTTTTCCCGAAGCTTCGCGCCACTTTTCGAAACCGGTCTTGGGAGAGTTTGCGAGATTGGTTAAAGCTTTTCGAGCTGAAAGCAGCGAATCATTGCGATGCAAAAGCCCCTGCCTTGATGCGCCCTCGTAGAGACCATCGATAAATTCTTTGTTTTTATTTTTAAGATCTACCTCCGGATAGAGCACCTTTAGGGCATCTTGCCTGAGCTTTGATTCGACTTTTTCTTCGATGTTTTTGGGATCTTCGAGCTCCGCCCGCTTCTTTTGTTCTTCTTCTAGGGCTTTGTTAAGAGCTGCTAGCTGTTCTTCAAGCGCGTCTATCTTTTGTTTACAGGCTTCTAGTAATTCCGTGACGTTTTCGCCTTCATCTAAGCGGACCTTAGAATCTTCTTTTGCTTCGGCGGGAGGTTTTTCTTTTAGGGTGCTTTTTAATGCATCGAGCTTTTCGAGCAAGTTTTGGGCAACAGATTGGCATTCGGATAGTAAAGCATCAGCTTCGTCGCCATCTAGGCGGGTTTTTTTCATGGAGAGGTCCTTTTTAGAATCGGTTTTGATGGCGCAATCTGGGCCCACGCGACCCCAGCCTTTGGGGCCTAAGGCGATGTGGTTAAAGATGATGTTTTTTTGGATAGCGTCGTATGTTTCGCCATTTATCACGCCTGGAGTGGGCAAAACCTCACAGCGAAAACCTAAAGAGATCTCTTTGCGAGCACCTGATTCAATGGCCTTAATGGTGTCTTCATGAAAAACGATCAAAGAGCCGCACAAATACTTGCCATCGGGCTCGATACTTTCGGCGATGCCTACGATGTGATTTTTGGCATTGTGCGGATTTAATAAATATTCACCGCCGGTTTCTGATGGATGCAGATCGGTAACCGGTGCGCCTTTTAGGGATGCTAAAGAATCGGCTCGAAAAATCTCTTCCTCGGGGCGGTATTCGCGCTTTTGGTTGTAGTTAAAAATGCCTGCTCGAGTAAGCCGAGCTTTAACGCGCAAAAAACCCTGCGGCGTGCGCTTAAACTCACCCGATGTGCCATTGAAATCGAATCGTAATGCTTCCATTCGAGGGAGTATAAAGGCTGAGGAGCAAAAGGGATGATCAAAAAATGAAGTGGGTTAAAAATTTTTAGGCAGTCAATAAGATTTCAGCCTTTCAATCTCTTCTTTGGATAGTTGTGTATACGCAATAATCTTTTCTATTGGCTCATTATTAGATAGCATTTCTTTGGCTATTTTTATTTTTTCTTCAGCTTTACCTTTAGCCAGTCCTTCCTCTTTACCTTTAGCCAGTCCTTCCTCTTTACCTTTAGCCAGCCCTTCCTCGTATTTTGCCTCAATAATACCCTCTTCAGCTTCCTGGGCTAATCTGGATCGGATATAATCGTCATGCTCAGCTGCACTCCAACGAAATTGTTCTAAATCTTCATAAGCCGAAAGAACACACTTATTCTTAATTTCTTTAGGTGGTTCCATCTCATCTGGTGCATATTTTAGCAAGTGTAACCATTGATCTGTATTATCTTTTATTTGGTTATTATTAAATTTACTAAGCTCGATAAATACATAAGATAAAGAAAATAAATATTGCTTTTTAGTAGTGCTTTCTTTTAAGTGATGATAACTAATGCATGGTATGTCTTTGGGAAAAGCCTTGGTGCCAATTATCGAAATAACCACGACCGGTAATAAATCACTATGGGTTAAACGTTCCTTAAGCTGACTAACATAAGAATAACAACCATAATATTGCGCTCTATTAAGATAATCTTTTCCCATTTTGCGCTGCATTTCTATTATGTACCAATGCCCTTTTTCGTCTTTAACTTTAAGATCAAATATACTTCTACGGCCTTCAATATGAAGAGGCATTTGTTCAGTTGGTATATAATCTAAATCCATAATCCTATAGCCTGACTCTAACCTAAGTATGGCGTTGAGTAAGTCAATTAGTCTTGCTTTATTGCTAAATAATTTCTTAAAAGCTACGTCATTGGTTGGATCTAGATATCTTTGCATAATACGCACATAATACACATAAATAGCCAATCGGTCCACTCATGTTAACCACTTATTATTCCCACAAACTATACTTTGTGAAACATTTCGTTTGACGTGTTCCAAAATATGTACCAAAATGAAATTACCATAATGTTTTAGACTTTTTGGTACGTGGAGGGATATATGGCAGGTCAAAGAATTGGATACGCACGAGTGAGCTCAACTGGTCAAAATCTTGAAGTGCAACTGCAAAAGTTAAAAGATTGCGACAAAATCTTTGAGGAAAAAATCAGCGGTACTAACCAAAAGAGACCAGGACTTGAAGAGTGCCTAAATTATGTTCGAGAAGGTGATGTGCTCGTAATAACTAGATTGGATCGCTTAGCCCGCTCTACCCTCCATCTTTGCCAAATTGCCAAAGAGTTGGAATCAAAGAAGGTTAATCTACAAGTCCTCGATCAGAATATTGATACGGGTAGCGCAACTGGCCGTCTTCTTTTTAATATGCTTGGGGCTATTGGACAATTTGAAACCGAGATCAGAGCTGAACGCCAAGCTGATGGTATAAAAAATGCCCTCACTAATGGGATTAAATTTGGTCGTGAACAAAAATTAACTGATGAGCAAATCACGGAATTAAAGAATCGGCGAAAAGATAACGTACTGATCAGAACGCTTATGGAAGACTACAACTTATCTAAAACAAGCTTGTATCGATATTTATCGGCATGACTTCTGTTTAAAAATTCCATACAGCGCTTGTGGGTTTCTATAGGGTTTTGCGTATATCTTTAGCAAATAAATTTTTACTTAAATCAGATCAAATTCAACGAGGACGCCGCTATGGTAGAAAAGTGCGATTACTTTTAAGTTCAACCTTGGTAATCATTTTTCCGGCAATTCCTTTCGTATTGGTGAAGAAAATTCTTAGGCGTACCCTCTGCCTCAAAAAAAGGGTACGCCGTAATAACGTACCGTTCCGTTCCGTTCCGCTTCACATTGATCAATGTAACATCGCATATTTTCAGGATTTTCAATTATTTCCAGGTAACTAGATCTCGGTTTCCAGGTAACTAGATCTCGATTTCCAGGTAACTAGATCTCGGTTTCCAGGTAACCCGATTTCTGTTTCCAGATGACCCTATTTCTTTCGCTTTCTTGATTTTTGCCCGGCTATCGAAGCAGATTTTTCCATCTTTCCGGCCGAAATAATAAAATCTCTAGCAGCCTGATGATGCTCACTTAGGTTATAGACATCTTGGGTGATTTCTTCCAGCATTTTTGGGCCGTCATTTCCATCTTGGGTCCAACGATCAAAGACTTTAGGTAACGTTTCTAAGTCAAGTCCAACGGTTTCTGCCATTGTTACTTTTTGGCTGTGAGGCAAGTAGATACCACCTTTATCAACAATTTCTTTTGCTCGTTTTCTCATCTCGATGCAGAGTTCAACCTGAAAAGCTGCTTGAGCTGCATGAAGTTTATTGTTATCAGTAACTAGTGGGGGCATATCTAGAAGCGGCGCGAGCATTCTTGCTTCCCTCTGTGATTGATTTTGGTGTGGCATAGAAAAAACGAAATTAGGCAACAGCATATCTGTTAGATAGAGTGAGAGAATTTTCTTTCTTCTATCGTTTGGATTCGAGCGAATGTCATAAGTCAGCATGTGACCCATATTTCCATCACCAAGATCAAAAACAGCCTGTTGCTGCCAAGCGACAATTTCTCGAAGTTCTTGTAGGGTTTTTGGGTTCGTGCTTGCACTTATAAGAACAGCCAAGTTTTTGAATGAGTCATCAATCGTTAGTTTTCTAAAATCAGCGACCCCGCTCAGATAGCGTTTCGTAACTTCTTTAATTTCCCATCTAAACAATCTATGGAAATTTACCGATTTGAGTAACTCAATATTTCGTTTAGCTAAAATATTGCTAATGGTTGATACATCAATTGTCGATAAATCTGAAGGATCTAATAATTTTATTTTGCCTATCTGCCTATTTTTTTCATCGAAGATTTGATTTTCTATTGCTTTTAATTCTTTAGCCTTAAATGGTGTTGTTACAACATCCCAGGCAAAAATAGTTAAAGCTGGAGGCTTTTTATAAGCCGATCCGGCCATTTCCTTAACCGAATTAAACCAGACAATATCGGCAATGCATCTGTGCAAATAGAGCGGCTTTTGCCAACATCTAGCGCGATTCTTTGTAGAAGTGCCTTTTTCTGCTTTTAGAAAGCCAAGACAGCGTTCAGTTCCTTCGCCTTGGCGCATTGTTTTAACATATTTATTTAAGCGCTCATCGAGCTTAAGAATACCCTTATCGTTTATTTCGAAATCAATGGATTTATCGAAATTAGTTGGTGGTTGAACAGCCTTTTCTGCCTTTTTGAGTTCAAGAGCCAATTCGTCAACCAACATTGATTCTGATGAACGCCATCCTGCAAGCGTGCAACCAGATTTTTTTTGCAAGTTGATAACATACCTAGCGGCGAGCCATTCTTTGTGTCGCAATTGGTATTTGGTCCATACTCTGAGCCATATAACCTCGAGAGTCATAAGCATATAAGCTGTTTCATCTGATATGGGTTTGGCACCCGTACTATGAATATCTTTACACCATGAGATATTTTTGCTTTCTTCACTATCGGACCGCTCCGCGGCCAAAAACGCTAAGCGCAAATCTTCAGCTTCAGCTTCTGTCAAAGGGGTTGTTTTGCTGATTTTTTGAATTCTTTCTTTAAAAAAAGCATTTCGTTGTTCGGTATTGAGTTGTGTGGCGCGCTCCAAGTCTATTGGCCATATGGCGTAGCCCTTTTCATTGAAAAATTGGGTTTGTCCGTTTGGTAGTTTAATAGGAGAACCATCATGGATAATGGCAGTGCCGTCATGAAGAAAAAATTGCATTTTACCGTTGTTCATTTTGATAGGAGAACCGTCGTGTATGAACCCCTTACCATCGATATCGAAATATTGAATTCCAGTTTTTTCATCGATAGGTATCAGTTTTCCGTTGTGGTTAGATAGCGCATTCCCCTGAAAATCAATGTATGTGATATTGCTTTGATTATTCATCTTGTTCCTCTGCGGCATATGGATTGTCGGTCATGGAATGACGAAATTTTTCTGTTTGCCATGTGTCATCAAGCTTTCTATTTTTTATAGTTTCCGGTGTCAGCTCGCCTATGAATTTTAAAATCCCACTATTCGCATAGTCTTGTTCGAATTCTAATATTTGACCCAATTTGCTGTAATTGCTTTTTAAAACTTTAATAAAGATACTACGTTGTGCCTCTTTAGTGTCTGAGCGTTGTATTCCTAACATCCATCGGCAGCCATCAATTAATGCAGATGACCCTCGTGAAAAAGATTGGTTGAAGATGGGTAGCTTATTATCATTCACCGGGTTTAAGGCGGATTTATTAGTATGATGAGCTATCAACACTGTTGGTTTGCCACCAACCATGGTCAATCCATCAATCAAATTAATGAAATCCGTGGCTGCAGCATTACTCGTTTCGGTTTCAGTTCCCATGAAACGAGAGGCTGGGTCTAGAATGACCAATTGAATATCGTCATTTTTTGATAAGAAAACTTTTAGATCATTATAATATTTCTTTGCTTCTCCCCGGTCATCAATTAATCTTTGACAAATTCCCCTGCTGGCTAATGGAATTATATTTTTGCAAGCGAGCTTGATTAGTTCATGATTACGATGAAATCCTAATCCCTTGGCCATATTGTGAAACCTGATCCATAGCTCGCTTTCATCTTCTTCGGCAGCAACAAAAAGAACTTTGACTGCATTATTAGCCTTGGTATGTAGCCATGTGGTGCCAGTCGCAGCCGCTAATGCGCAATGAGTTAGAAGAAAAGTTTTACCACAACCACCTGGAGAAATGATCATGCTAGTTTTTCCAGACGGGAGAAATCCTTCACTTTCGCTAGCATTGAAAAGGTATTTTCGAGGTGGTGGGGTTTTTATTAACCATTGAAGGTCACCTAAATTTTGTAAGCTTTCGAAAATATTTTTTTCCGGTTCAGCATCTTTTTCCATTGCTTGTTGTTGTTTTTTAACGGCATCAAAAAAAGTATTGAGATCAAGATTTATCATGTTCTAGCCTTTGCCTAAGGTGTTTATAAAAATATTGCTAAGCAAATCTTGCTCTACGTCGGCACAAACAAAGACATCCGCAAGATCGCCAGGGGCTTTTTGCCAATTTGGTATGTGTTGTAAAAAAAATGTCCAGTTGAATAAATTAACTGATAACCCGGTGGTGCTTAGTATTCGTTTAGCTTCGACAGCATTTTTTTGGCCAGGGCCGTAAACAGCTAGCCCGCCTTCATGGTCAGTATCTAATTGATAAATCAAATGAATTTTTCCTAAATAATTGGTTTTGCTTAACCAAGTAGCCCATTTAATTATTGACTTAGCCCCTGGCGCTCCTATAGGTAAAAATTTTTCATCAGCACCAAGCAAAAACTCTGCTGAAAAATAATCAGCCATTCCTTCGCACAGCACTAGATTGGGAAAATCATGTATTAGATGAGGAAAACCAAAAGCCCGGGGAGAGCCATCTTCTTCTTGATAGCCACCAGCATCAGTTAAAAGCCTTGATTTCTCTTCTTTAGGGCAGTCTTCAATACTTCTAAAGAACAAATTTTTTACTTCATCTGAGTGAATGCCTCTTAAAGGCACTATCATCTGTTTAGCTAAACTTAGCCTTTGTCTAATCAATGTATGATGCTTTGGTTCAAACAATCTAATATGCTGCTCTGACAAATCGGCAAAGCCTGAGCCGATATAAAATGCGGGATCAATAAAGCCTCTTTTGTTTTCTAGCCAATGAATAGAATTTTCTTTCTGCTTAAGCTCTTTGAATATTTCACACACTGGTTTTGCCAGCCGAATATTTTTGACTCGAGGAGGTGGAGTATTAAAAGCTTTGGCTAAATCTAAACGTTGATTAGAGCCAAAACGATCCATAAATTCCGGCAAACTCATATTAAAGGCAATTTTAGCGAATTCTTTGCACCCTCCCCCTTCACCGGTTTTTGCATCATGCCAGGCAGCTTTATCTAGCCATGTGCAAACATTCTGCTTGTCACCATTACGCCAAAATCCATTAAATTTGATGGTATTGCCATGTCGTTTAAGAAATCGAAGATGGGTGTATTGAGATATCGCATTATCCATTGCTTGCGACAGGTCACCTATATCCCATTTTGCTACTTTATAGGCCATCAACCACCTCAATCTTTTTATTGTGTCTGCCAGAAAAAAAATGCGTTTTGGCTCATAAAATAGCGTGTTAGAGCTATTATGGATTACGCGTAATCCATAAATTTTACTTTAGTGTGCCTACGTATTTAAATGCCTCGATCACAAATTGTTTTTCATTTTCGGAAGCATTTTTTTCTTCAAAGAAAGCGTTTAATCGTTCGTTGATTCGGTTTTGTTTCTTGTGAGACAGATCTGGTTTTTTGATTTCAAGTTTTCGTGTTATTGCTTTTCTGATTTCTCCTGGTGTTTTGTTTTTTGCAAGTATTTCATTAAAAATTACTCTAGTTGTTAATTTTTCATTATGGTTACGTATTGTGTCTTTGATATCGTCGGGAAGTTCTGCTAGCCGTAGATATTGCGCTGTTGTTTTTTTATTTCTTTCAAAATGTTTAATCAAATCTTCGCTAGACCAGCCATTATTTTTTAACGCTCGATAACCATCTGCAATATCAATGCAAGCCAGCCCCTCTCTGATTAAATTTTCAGAAAGAGCAGCACCAATTTTGTCACCTTGATGTGCATTGTCATATGTTTTTATTAAACATGGGATGTGCTCAGACATTTTTCCCAGCTTTTTTAATGCCGTTAATCTCCTATGGCCAGCGATACAAATTAATTCATATGAGTCTTCATTTTTAGAAAGCCGAAGTTCAGCTACCACATTTTTCATAAGTCCAAATTTGTTAATTGATTCACACAGTTTTTGTATTTCATGTGAATCTTCATCGATTCGGCTGCGCACATTCTTTTTAAGTTGGATTTCGCTAGGTCGAACCATGATAACTTTGTTAACGTGAGCTTTTAAATAAATTATTTTTTTATACATTTCCTCATGCGCGCTTCTGCTCTCGATAAGTTGTTTCTTTAAATCCTCTCCAGTACTTTTTATGGCATCTGCAATTGCTGACATGGTGGTTTTCCTTTTACAAATTATCTTTTTTTCTTATAAACTGGTAACTTCCCCAAAATCACAATTTGTTATCGCCACATTGGCATTTGCGAGTACATCGGTTTTAACTGGGGCTGGTTTTCTTCCTGTTCTTTTACCCTTCAGCATTGGGCCTATTTCTCCGGCTAGAGATGCATAGGCATAAGTCACTGTTAAATGAGGTTTGTACTCATTTAGTGGGGTGTGTAAGGTTGATGCTGATGTAACTGCGAGGCTCGAAGGGATAATTGTATCACAAAGATAAAAATCAGACTTTATCGAGATATCTTTGAGTATCTTTTGAAAATTTTCGTGTGACTTATTCCCTTTATCGAACCGCGATATAAAAACGCCTAATAAATGAAGCATCGGGTTCATAAACTCGCTGAGTTTCTCTGCGGCACTAATCTGCTGCGCTAACCCTTTGCAAGAATCATGTTCTGGAAAAACGGGGATTATATAGTAATGGCTGGCTACTAGTGCGGCAGTAAAAAAAATATCCCTATCCGGATGGGTGTCGATTAATACCATGTCATATACTTTTAGCGCATCATTTTTTAGAAATCTGTCAAACACTACATTGCCATAAGACAAATTCTTTAGTGTTTCTTTTTCTTCTTCCAAATCGCTTGTAGAAGGGATTATATCGACGTTAGTCACTTTTGTTGACGTTATCAAATCGGGTAACTTAGCCTCGTGGCTTATCATATGTACTATGCTTTTTTGTTTGGCAGTTTTTTCTGACACCTTAAATAAATCTGTTAAATTTGCCTGCCAATCGAAATCTATCACTAAAACTTTTTTGCCCTTGATTGCGAATGATGATGCAAGATTACAAACCGAAGTGGTTTTACCGACGCCGCCTTTTTGGTTGGCAACTGTTATAATCGATGTTGTCATTAACATATCCTTTTGGTTATGTTTGCTTAGCATTTAAATTAAGTTTATATGTAAAATAAATTAAAATACAACTATTTGATATCAAAATATCGGTTTCACTCAGATCAACATCGGCACAGCATCACACCTGCAATTGACTTCGCTGCGCGGGTGCGGCCCTGGGCCCTCCCAGGCATAGACTTTGTTGTTTCGATCTCGATGTGACTCTCGTACGCGCTCGTCCCCCGAGGTCTGCCAACGATATTGCTTAATACCAGCGCTGATTTGGTGATGCTTCGTTAGAGCACCGCTATATTGAAGCGGAGCATTGCGAGCGATCAGCTGCGCTCGGCGTTTGCACATGCCTGTGAGCCGTTGAATATCTTTGGTTACATCTTTTTGTAACCGACCTTCGCGCAGCCCTCGTTTAATGGCCAAGCCTATTTTATCCACGTGTTCACGTTGAACCGATTTGATCAGCCGGGTATGCTCATCGATAAAAGAATCCAGCAGACTTTTCGGAAAAACCCCCAACCAAACGGATTTTCCCGTTAAGCGCTCCATCTGCCGTTGCAAACCTTCACGAGTGTTCTTGTCGATATTGGAAAATACTCGATCAAGTATAGCCTGATCGGATTTTCCTTTTTCTTCGGTGATGGCTTTTTCGAATATGGACAGCAGCTGTTCCCACTGTATCGGGTTGGATGACAAAAACTGCTGTTCCACATCGGCTAACTTAGTTGAAAGCAATCGATACAAAAGCAGCCTCGCCTGAGCTGATCCTCTAATACTCGGCGCTTTCTTCATCTTTTTCCGCTGTCATCAACTCGGCTCTCTCGGCAGAAAAATCATTTTCCGGAAAACGCTTTTGAGCTACTTCTTCGGGCAAAAGCACTCCGGCATCGAGATAAATCCGATCGGTTTCAGCCTCCATTCGCCTGAGTTCTGCCTTTTCACGATCGGTCATTTGCCACAGAGCAGGGAATTCTATTGACACTTCAGCCTCTTCGTTGGCTATTAAAATTTTAATAAGGTGCTCCATTTTGGATTTTAAATGTTCTTGCTCCGCTCTAACCTGATCATAAAAAAACCGCGTATCGCTTTCGCCGGTGGCATTCATTCCCGCTGGTGCTTGGCCCATGAGCAAAGAAACCGGTAAGCGCGCAGCTGCAGCTAGCCGCAACATCATTTTTTCCAAAATCTCCGGGATGCCCGAAAAACCATAGGTGTCTCTTCTAAAATCTTCATCTTCTGCGTCTAAGATGATGCTTCTGGATATGGAGCGGCTCATATCCACCAGCTCCATCCGCTTTAATAGCTCTTCGCTGCGATTGGAGGCCACAGCGCTGTGCAGACCCTTGAGCTTAAATACTCCTTGAGCCGCATCGGTCATCAGATGAGCGGTTGCTTGCCAGGCGGTATTAAATTGCTGAAGCACCGGATAAATGTGCTGCAAAATGCTAGACGGCCACTGGCGTGGGTTTAATGGTGAGGTGCCATAAAAAGGAATTAATCGCGTTTCATGTATGGAAGAAGCACTTAGTCGATATAGCTCGCATTGCCCATATTTTTCACTGTTAGGATCGGTATAGAAAGATTGAAAGCTTAAGTCTTTGGTCGTCAAAACATTTAAGAATTTCACTTTTTTAACTTTCGCAATGGAAAGTTCTGCTTCTTGTGGCTCTCCGTCGTCAGCTCCCACGTAGATAAAGGCTGCTCCAAAGATGCGCGATTTTACCAATGCATCGCGTAAGATATCGCTCAAATCTGGCCGTACCAATTCATCGCCATCGACCTCGATCGAAAAGCCTTGGCGTAGCATTTCATTCGGCAAAAGGTCGCAGATGCGCGCTGCGATATCGTCGTTTAAATAAAGCAGCTCTAGGTAATTCGGTGGCAAACGTATGTCTGGCGCTAGATGGGTATAGACCGACTTATCCCGAGCTGTGCCCAAGCCCGATAACAGATTTTGCCAACTATCGTTGCGCTCTTTTAAAGGAAGCATGAGAGGTTTCCTGTGTTGTTCATCGATTTTGTAAAAGTCTTTAAGCGTAAAACTCGCTCTCTGAGCCACGATAGACTTTGAGTCATGGCATCGACTTGGTCATCGTGAAGTGAGCTTGGAAACTCCAATAATTCTTGCACGAATTCATTGACCCACGAGCATTGCTCAGGGGATGGCAAAACTACCTGGCCATTGCTCCATAAACTCTCTACCGCATGGGCTCGGGCTTCTTTGCCGCCCAAGGGCAGTACCGGTGTAATGCCTGGAATCTGATCACGTAGGGTATCGATGATGGCGCTGCCATTGGCTTTTTCTTCGATGAGATGGGCTGATGCTGTGGGATAAGCAAAAGCTACTTTTCTGATGGCCGAAAGGGTTTCACTAAAGCTCATGCGCTTGCGAATTTGATCGAGCAAAACATAGCTTTCAGAATCCGGCGTTACGCCCCACACCTGCCCTACTACATAAGAAGACCCGGTCTCTTTAAAGGTACAATCCCAAGAAGAAACCACAGTTTTGACGATAGGCTTCTGAGACCAATATTTAACGTACTCTTTTTCAAACACCGACCCGGATAGTGGCACAGGTTGCTGTTGCAGTTGGGCTGCTTCTCCTCTGGGACCAAGCTCTTTTTTAAGCTGTGCAACGGCTTCTTTAGAAAAACGCTGTGGCCATAATAATTCGCCCTTTTCAGCTCGAGGATCTTTGAAACCTATGGAAGTGGTGCAAATGGTTTTGGGCTCATATTCCATTGGCAAGCAGAGATGCTCGTAGCCACCTTCTTTGAGCACAGCACCAGCTAAATCGTAGACGTGCAGGCGTTGCATAATGATGACCCGTGCTGATTTTTTAAAATCTATTACTCGGGATGCCATGGTTTCATTCCACCATTCCAGGCAAGCATTGAGAGCGGTTTTGGTGGCTAATAGTCCTCCACGGGCATCTTGGGGTTTTATAGGATCATCGCAAACTTGAACATCGGCGTGCTCGCCCGTAACCGTGCCATCGGTTGAGGTGCATAGCCTAAAGCCTGCATGGTCATTCATAAATTTGATAGCGCCCCAATTGTCCCTGAGCGGCTTAAAGACATGTCCCCATCGAGATTGGTACCACTCGCTTTCGATCAGACGCCGTGTGCGCAGATTGTCTCGCTGCGAAAGGCCCATGGAATAGGATGCATAGATCCATTTGCATTCCGGCTTAAAAGTCCACACCCAGGCAGGCCAAAATACGCAACAGCTTAAGCTCTTCATATGCCCGGGAGGAATATTTATTACCAAGCGATTCAATCTACCTGCTGTGATGGCTTCGAGATGTTCAGATATGGCGTCGATATGCCAGCCAGATATAAGCGGTCGAGATGGCTCCACCTGAGGCCAGGCAAGCCTTATGAATTGGCGTAGGCCGCCCTTGCTTACGAGGGAACGGTCAAGCTCGATCAAGGCTTGCTGGTGATTCATTTGATGCCTTCTGCTTTAGCGATCAAAGCTCGAAGGTTTTCGCATTCCTCTAAACTTAGGTTATCGAATTTGGAGCCTTGAGAAAATTCTAAACTATGTTCCGGCTCATCGCGGTTTAAGCGTTCGAGGCGGCAGCCCGTATCAAGAAGCTTGGATAACGCATCGGGCCTTATAGTATATGGCGATATTCTTCCCCCTGCTGAGTTTGTGTCCAGCTGCTTTATTAACTTGGAAAGTCCTTTTTGAACTGCTCTTTGAGCTTTGAGAGCTAAGGCTATTTGCCGCTGTTTCATGATTTTGACGGCTTCTATTTGCTCTTTTTGGGTTTCCTCATCTACGTGCGCATCCCACGCCCTCACTCGCTCTTGCCAGTTGTGTCGTTTGGATAATTCGAGCACGGACGAAGGGTTCTTATTGAGCTGCGTGGAAACAGCATTGCAGGATCGCCGCAAACCCAGATCACGATAGACGACAAATACCGCAAAAGCGCGGCTAGATTCTTTTGGCTGTTGGTCCCAGAGGTTTGGCATTGGGGCAGTTTAGCTTACGAATGTCTGATTGAGGCCATTTATGTATGGTTATGCTCATACTCACTTCGTTAGCTTTTCTACTTTCTTTAATAGTGTTGTTGTCGCATTGAGAAGATCGATTAAGAGCTGCTCTTCAATATCAAAACTTCCTTCATATTCGGCTAGATTGCGTCGTTGATGGCATTTATCTAATACACGCCAAACATCAGAGCCAAGACCGGTGGTATGCGGTAATACCTGAAAAACAAGATAACGATTTATGGCTCGATAACCACGCCATCGTAGTGCCGCTAATGCCAATGAATGCGCTGCATTATAGGCAAGATCAAACCGGCTCTCTATTGATAAAGATTCCTTGATGGCGTCGTCTAGACGAAGCTTAGCAGAACGCAATAATCCATCAAATTCAAGTTGGTTTTTTGGCTCACGTTTCAGATGGCCAATTGTTACTAAATTATCCAATTGAGGCAAGTTCATCATCATTTCCTAATATGAATATTTTTGGTTGGTTAATTATTTGAATAATGAAATTATTGCCTTCCTTGCGCTTACGTGACCATTCAGCGGGAGAATAACATGTTGGATTAACCTGCCGACCTAGCTTGGACTGGGCTAACTCGAATAGCAAATACAGTTCTGAATAAATAAGTCCATCACCTATGAGCATCACATCAATATCGCTATTTGCCTTATCTTCATGTTTAGCAACTGAGCCGTAAATGAACCCTACACGAACACGAGAAATGATTGGCTCTAAAGAACCCCTTAAAACATCTGCAATACCAAAGGTTTTCAATACAATATTTCTTAATTCACTAAAAAGGTACGAGTCTTTATTTGCCATATAAAGTTTTTGATTTCCAACTTTTTTAACAATAAGAAGACCAACCGAGCTTAATTTGGTCAATTCACGCAATACGGCTCCCGTACCTGAAGCTGTTAGGCGAATTATCTCATTTGTGTGATATGAACGCTCTGGATTACCAAAAAATAGCGCCAAAACGCGCTGTTGTATTTTTGAAAAAAGTGCATCGGTAAGACTTAATTTAATAATACCCATAATGAGTATTATAATACCCAATTTGGGTTCTTTCAAGCTTTTAGGTCTAATTATCTCCTGATTGATGGACCGATTCACGATTCCTCCGCACAACCCCCATCACTGTATTTTTACTTAAATGACAAAGGCCTCAATGAGGCTATTTTTTGAAGTTTTTGAGTTGTTTAAGCATTTGCCGATGCTGGAATCCATCGATATAGTGTGGGGATAGATATGTTGAGATTGTCGGCAATATCACGGGGAGGTACACTATTAGATAGCAGCTTCTTGGCTGATTCGATTTTGCTATCGGTCATTTTTCTCTTACGCCCTCCTCTTCGTCCAAGCTGTTTAGCTATCTCTAAGCCAGCTCGGGTGCGTTCAACTGTGAGTTCTCTCTCCATTTCGGCGAGGCTCGCCATTACATGAAAAAAGAAACGGCCAGATGGTGTTCCAGTATCTATGGAATCGGTGAGGCTTTTGAAGTGAATATTTTGCTTATGAAGCTGAGCAACCAAATCGACGAGTCCTTTGACGCTGCGGCCGAGACGATCTAATTTCCAAACC
>Ga0207081_1104_pt1 | contig 15524 bp, 12 predicted proteins | sample Alteio_BWMinHeat_59_FD_153524 | JGI IMG/M metagenome (GOLD analysis project Ga0207081, IMG submission 153524) | Enriched cells from forest soil in Barre Woods Harvard Forest LTER site, Petersham, Massachusetts, United States -... | ecosystem: Environmental > Terrestrial > Soil > Temperate forest >... | reverse complement strand
AATTGAAACGAAAGAAGGATACAGATGAAAGATGATTATTACTATACTTGGCAAGGGATAAATTAATGACATCCAAACAGTTGAAACATGATATATAGTAAAATTTACTTGATGCAGTATTCCCCCTTTAGCGCTGGCTTTGTGCAGGGCGAAGGGGGCTAAGGGGGATGTTTTTTGCTGAATATTGTAAATAATGCCGAGTCACAAATTTATCCCTTGCGCAGTATAAAAAAGACAGCGCTAAATGAAAAAAAACATAGGGGGTCCTCCCCCATTTTACATATGTAACCATATGAAAACCTCCCGACTAATCAACTAATCAACCAATCAACAAACATAGCGGGTCCTCCCCCAAAAACACCCTGTTTCACCCGCCGAAGCTGCTGCGAAGGAGGGAAACCCTTGCCTGGAGCGACTCGTTTTTTGCGGAGAGCTATTCATCTTGCAGAGTACTGAAACTTCTGTTTGTACTCTTCAAACTTGCCGGTCATCACCGCCTCCGTAGTAGCATCCATCCTCCGGTGGGGCTGCCCCTCGGCTATGCCTTCAAAAATATTCGTCGGGTGTTCAAGGTAACGATCAAAGTTGCTTATTATGAATATCTCATTTTCATAATGTCTGCGGCACAGGGTTTCCATGGTATCCGTTAAATACACGTTGGTAGGAATAATAGAAATGACCTCCCCGGCGTCAACCCGCTCATCTATAAAATGCAAGGATACTCCAAGGGGCTGCATTTCTAAGATAGACCATTTAAACGCATCCAGCCCGCGAACCGCAGGAATAACACCGGGGTGACAATTGACCGTCTTTTTGTTTTTTACAAAAGCTTCGGACAGGATACCGGCGCCAAGTATCAGGTAGTAATCGAGTCCGTCAGGAATATCATAGTCATGTGCTACAGGGGTGTAAGAAATGTCATGCGCTTTAGCCATTACCTCCGGTGCCACACTAACAGACTGATCGGGGCGGTGGTTGATCTGTATGTTCCTGTCTCTGCGGGGAACGAACGGCAGCGCATATATTTTCAATTGGGCCGGTGAGTACTTATTCAGCAGGTTTAGCAGCACCTGTTCTGTTTTAAGATGCGGGTAATGGTATGTAATGATACCTATTGTTTCCATAGTATTTATTGAAAAAACTAAATCTAACTTTTGGATAATAACTTAACAAAGGGATGGAATTCCCCTTTAGCGCCAACAGGTGTGGCTACACGAATATCATGTACCGTCTGAATGCTCACAGAGGCTTCCTCTAAACCAAACCCATTGCCGCCCAATATCTCCTCATAGCTGCGGGTATGAAGGTTGCCGAACCCATCGCTGAATTCTACCTCTGTCCCGTCCACGGTTATGGCCCTGTATGTCCTTTTGTTTTGTTTTTTTATGTCGTCCGGTATATAGTCATAGTTAATACTCAGGAACCACCTTACGTTGGCCCTTTCTAAGTGAAGGATGCCGGCCGCAGTGTCTTCATTCCGCACATTTACAATGTTTTCTTTCACCGGCCCAAATATCCACGTCAGCATATCAAAGAAATGAACACCAATATTGGTAGCAATGCCACCCGATTTTCCAAGCTCACCCTTCCAGCTATTAAAATACCAGTTGCCCCTTGATGTTAGGTAGGTAAGGTCAACATCATAAATCTTGTTTTTGTCCCCGTTGGCTATTTTCTCTTTCAGCGCTGTGATATTGGGATGCAGCCGCAATTGCAGTATATTATAAACGTTCTTGCCCGTTTCTTTTTCTATTTCCCGTAACGCTTCTACATTCCAGGGATTGAGCACAAGGGGCTTTTCGCAAATGGCATCGGCCTGGTTGCGCAGCGCGAACCTGATGTGCGAGTCGTGCAGGTAATTTGGCGTGCATATGCTCACATAATCTATCTTGGTACCCTTTCTTCTCAGCTTGTCTATATGCCTGTCGAACCGCTCGAACTCCGTGAAGAAATGCGTCTGTGGATAATAGCTGTCGAGGATGCCCACACTGTCAAACTTATCTAAAGCGGCGAGAAGGTCGTTATTAGTATCCCTTATCGCCATTAAATGCCGTGGCGCTATATAGCCCGCTACACCTATAACTGCAAAGTTTTTCATTGGCCTGTTGATTTTGGTATTGCTTTATTGATAGAGTTAATTCCGTAGCAAGATAAAATAACTATCAGAAACATTACCTATGTACCAGTACTTTTTCGATCTCTGCTCCATACTCCATGGCCACATCTTCCCTCATGGCTAACTTCCTTAATGGTGGTAATAACTCGTACTGGCCTTTCTCAAACGATAATTGCGTGACCCATCTCACTGCATCATTAACGTTGGTACACAAGGTTCCTGCATTAAAATGGCTCAGAAATTCCGCCATTTCCGGATTTTTGTATGGAGACAGGCCTAAAATTTGCCTCCCCGTATGAGCATATTGAAAAGTCTTTGTGGGCAGCAGCGGAAAGTCCTCTGCAACTCCTGCATCAGGAATTAGCAGCAGATGCGCGCTTCTCATATTTTTCCACAACTCAGACGGCGATACCCATCTGTTTATGGATATACTGCCTTCAACCCCATTAGCTATTGCAAGTTTATGGAGTGTTTCCACATCGTCAACAAAGAAATGGCACTTAACAGGCTTGTATAACTGAGCCTGAGATAGTTTCTTTATTAATTCCAACAACATTCCCAGGCCGGGGCCTCCGGGGTACAGTTTTCCAGCATACAGCATCGTGAACGCACCACTGTTCACATGCCCCTCTTCCCAACTTTTATCCGCATATGCGCTATGTGGCAGTAAATAAACCGGGGCCGTTGCCCACTTTCTTAATAGGGTCGCCATATGTTTTTGCGGCACACTTATCAGAATAGCATTTACCAGCAATTTCCTTTCTATCCGCTGTATCTGTTTTCGCTGATTGCCTGTAAACCTGCCCGGGACATGATGCTCACTCCAGAGATCGCGGAAATCTACTACCATTGGCACATGCAGTTTCCGGGAGAGGGTTAAAGCAGTTTGCAGTAAATACTCATCCCCGTGCCCTACACAAACAAAGATAAAATCATACTGCTTATTCCGGATCTCATTTACCTGCGACAGGATTATGCCCCACTTTTCAGCGAGCATTATTTCATGCGGCAACGCAAAACCTTTTTCAGATAATACTTTCCTGATACGCTTTGTAATGCGGTTTTTGAATAGGGATGCCGCGCCTGCAAATTGTTTTTTTTCGATCAATGCCTGCAGGCCTTTTGAAAATAAACCGGGCGGGCCCATTAGCAAATCATTTGTGGCTGTCTGCCGGATAATGTTTATTTTCAAGCCATTTCCTTCCGGCCATATGCCCCGCCACTTTGTACCATTTGTATAAATTACATCAATATCCCATTTCAGGCCTTCTCCCCATGCGCCAACAATAGAATCCGCCCGCTCACAGGAAACGGGCGACAACCCTTCCGGGTTTAAGTGGGCGTGGGTAAGCGCTAAAACCTTCATTAAGTGTGCTGTTAATTATTTTCAGTTTTAGAATTGTTGCTAAGTTCTCTTTTAATAAATTGTTCTAATTCCTTCTTATCAGGTAAAGCAACAAGGTATTTTGATACAAAAACCCTATCATCTATGCCAGCGGTGGCAAATTCTACATGCTCATTGTCTTTATCAGTGCAAAGCACAATACCTACCGGTGGGTTATCTCCTTCCGCCATTTCGTATTTTTTGTAGTATTCAAGATACAGATTCAATTGCCCGGCATGAGCATGATTAAAACGCTCTGTTTTTAAGTCTATCAATACATTGCAATGCAGCAGACGGTGGTAAAAAACGAGGTCAATATAATGATGTTCATTATCAATGATTATTCGTTTTTGTCGTGCCTCAAAACAAAAGCCTTTTCCTAATTCCAGCAAAAATTGCAATAAATGATCAAGCAGGGCTTGTTCCATTTCTCTTTCGAGTAACACTTCGTGCGGCCTCAATCCTATAAATTCAAAAATGTATGGGTCTCTGATAAGGTCGGGAAAGTTCTGAGTAACAGATTTTTGATGGGTTAACGCTAGTAACTTTTCCTTGTTTCCTGATAACCCCGTGCGTTCATATAATAAAGAGCCGATTTGTCTTTTTAGTTCCATTACGCTCCATGTTCCTTTTACACATTCCAATTCGTAAAAGAGACGTTTTAAAGGATCATCAACCCTTATGAGCTCTATAAAATGGGTATAAGATATTCTTTTGAATAGGTTTATATAATGAATGTCTGGTATCTTCAATTCGGGGGTTGGCAAACCCCGAATTTGGTTAGAAGATGATTTAATATGAAGTTCCGTAGATTCGGGGTTTGCCAAACCCCGAATTTGGTTGGAGATAATTTCAATATGAATATTGCCTGATTCAGGGGGCAACAAACCGCGAATCTGGGCATTGGAAGCAATAAGTCCGGCCGCTGCGGGATAAGCCTGATGAAATTGGCGGTATCTGCGTAATTCCCTTTCATCCGAATTGGGAATATGTAAACCCTTCATTTCTTTTGAAATACTTGCTAATAGCGATTTGCCATATTCCGCTCTGTCTTTCCCGTTTTGCTCAAATTCAAAAATATAAAATCCAAAGAACCAGTTGCGGAGCGTAAGCGAAGTGTTTACGGCACTTATGCTTTGCTCTCTGAGCTCCTTATTGATTTTGGACAGTGATTTTATGAGTTCTTTAAAATCCATTTTGTTATACACCCGAATATATTTCCGGCAATAGCATGTAATTTAGGGATTTGCATTTGAAAAGAAAAAGTACGCTTCCCCCAAACCTTTATGGAAAATTACCCTGGCACTAAAGCATATGCCATTATTTATAATATAAACCATCCGTTAGCTCAGGTGGTAGCGTACATTCCTCGCACGGATGAGGTCGTGAGTTCGAGTCTCACATGGTCCACTTTACCCAGTAGATGATAGCATGCCTTTTTGTTTTACTTTTACTCAGCAAACCATTAACAATCCCGGCTTTACACCATTAAATTATCATGTGCGGCATTCTTTCGGTAGTTAATTTAAGAGGTAATAACAATGGCAGGAATCTTATTGATGCCACCAGCATTATTAAACACCGGGGGCCTGACGATGAAGGTTTTCTTACCTGGATGCCCGGCCAAATGCCCGAAGTATGGGCTGGCGATGATACCGCTCCTTCCACAAAAAAACACTGGAATTATAATCAGTTAGATCCGGGTGCCAAATTTAAGGTTGGCTTTGGGCATCGGCGATTGTCCATTTTGGACCTGTCTCCCGCAGGCCATCAACCGATGGTATATCAAAAGGCTGGGCTCGCTATTACTTTTAATGGTGAAATATACAACTATATTGAAATTAAATCAGAGCTTGGAAGGCTTGGGCACTGGTTTACCTCTACGTCTGACACCGAAGTTATTTTGCATGCCTGGGAAGAGTGGGGAGTAAAATGCCTTGATAAGTTCAATGGAATGTTTGCCTTTGTGATACTTGATTACTATAAGAAAGAGCTGTATGCCGTGAGAGACCGCTTTGGAGTTAAGCCATTGTACTATTACAAGGGTGAGAACACTTTTTACTTTGCTTCTGAAATAAAGCAAATCAGGACATCACCCGACTATAAATTAAGCCTGAACGAACCTATTGCACGGCAATTCCTGGCTACGGGGGCTGTTGATCATACGGAAGATACTTTTGACGTCCAGGTAAAGCATGTACCCCGCGGGCATTATTTGCAAGTGGACCTGTCGAACGGCAAGGGTGAGTTTCAAAAAAAAAAGTGGTACGCACTTAGGCCGTCAAAATGGAACGGCAGCTATGACGAGGCTGTAGTACAATTCAGGAACTTGCTTACCGATGCCATAAGTTTGCGGCTGAGGTCAGATGTCAAAGTTGGTTCGTGCCTTTCCGGCGGGCTGGATTCATCCAGTATAGTATGTATCGCTGCAGACCTGTTAAAGAAAAAGGGAGAATATGCCGGGCAGGAGACCGTTACTGCCTGCTATGATAATGCTAAGTATGACGAATGGAATTTTGCGCACGAAGTAATAAAAAAAACCAATGCGCACCCTCACCGGGTTTTTCCCGATTTTCAGCAATTGCAGCAGGAAATAGATTCCTTCCTATGGCACCAGGATGAGCCGGTAGCGGGCACATCAGCATTCAGCCAATGGGCTGTTTTTAAGGCTACTCATGAGGCTGGCCTTAAAGTAATGATAGACGGGCAGGGCGCAGACGAGCAGCTTGCAGGATACGGTGGGAACGGATTGCCGCTGTATGCCGGCCTGTTACGCAGGGCCCGTCTTCTTTCATTGTACGACGAGGTGAAGCATTATAAAAAAGAAAACGGTGGATGGCCTTATGGTTTTTTATTAGGCGCCATGCAGCTTAACTTCGGAAAAGGCTTTACAAACATCTTACCGCAGAAGCTACAACTAAAGAATCAAAAAATTGATTGGCTGAATAGCCCCGAACCGGCAACTATCTATCATACTCCCGCGCGCACATTGCAGGAAAACCTATTCCGGCAGCTATATGAAGAACCCCTCCCCGCGTTGCTGCGGTATGAAGATCATAATTCTATGGCGTGGAGCGTAGAGTCAAGGACACCATTCCTTGATTACCGGCTGCTTGAATTTACTATGGGCCTGCCGGAGCATTACATTTATAAAAGAGGGGTCAGAAAGGTGCTTTTAAGAGATGCAATGCATGGCATTCTTCCGGAAGCTATCGAAAGCCGCAAGGACAAAATGGGCTTTGTAACCCCTGAAGAGGTGTGGCTGAAAGGCGAAGGCAAAGAATGGTTTTTGAATGGTGTGGAAAATACTTTAAAATTGCTTCCCGCAATGTTCAATGAAGCAAACGTTAGGAAGTTTTGTGCAAATATGACCGAAGGGAAAATTCCGTTCGATTTTACAATATGGCGGATACTTTCTTTTGGAAAATGGTATGCCTCAATGATTTAAACCCGGTCTCCTGATGAGCGATAAACAGCGCATAGCTTTTTTATGCCACCCCTATCACAGAGGGGGCGTTACCCGCTGGATGGCGGATGCGGCTATTGGTTATGCAAAGAGAGGGATGGAAGTTTATTTTGTCACAGTAGAGCCGGCTAAAGAATTTTTTTCCGCTAAAGGAAGGGAAACTTTGCTGCAATTACTTTCGAAAGAGCAGAATTCTGTACATATTTTAAAAGTGAAAGCCGGCAGTGAATTTGAATTTGGCACCACTGAATACCGTGCATACGTTTACAAAAAGTTGTTAGCTGAACTGCCACCGGGCACACCCGTTATTTTATCTGATGATATAGCCGTATGGGAAGCGGCAACCGCATTGCACAACTCCTATCCTATAGTGGGTGTGCTACATGCAGATGAAGAGCAATATTACAAGCTTGCTGAAAAATACTACAAAAGAGTAGCTGCATTAGTTTGTGTTTCCAGTAGGGTGAATAATACTACACGTAGCAGAGTCCCTGGGTTTAATTCCGATCATCTTTACACTATACCATGCGGTATCAACTTACCGGAAATTTCCCCAGGTGTTCCGGGAAATACGATCTTCCGGCTTGTGTATGTCGGACGTGTAAGTGATTATCAGAAAAGGACCGGTGACCTTGTAAGTATCTGCGGCCTGCTCGTAAAAAACAATGTAGCATTTTATCTCAGTATAATAGGCGATGGAGAAGCAAAAAACCAGCTTGAAAATAGATTTAAAGAAAATGGGCTTGATCGGTGCGTTGCCTTTTTAGGGTGGCTTTCCCAGGAGCAAGTTGGCATTCATTTATCTCGATCAGATGTATTGATACTTACTTCCGACTTTGAGGGTATGCCGATTGCTATTATGGAAGCGCTGGCAGCGGGGTGCGGGGTGGCTGGAACCAGGGTAAGCGGCATAGAAGATTACGAACTCCACCCTTTGGCGCCGGATTGCCTGTCTGTATTTACTGTGGGAGATATTGTAGACGCGGTAAATAAAATAAATAAAGTAGCGGCAACCCCTAAAGGCATAAGGCAACAAGCTGCAAGGAAGCTTGCAGAAGCTGAATTCAGCATACAGGTGTGCCTTGAAAAATATTTAAAGGTTATTGCTTCAATAAGTTTAGTTCCCCTCCCGCCTGCTATAATAAGGTTGTCCCCTTTTAGGTTGTTTTATTCAAATCTTTTGTCTGCCGCCAGGAGTATTAAGGTCAGCATAAAAAGATAGCTTTTAGCAAACAAAAAACCTTCACAATTGATTCTTGTGAAGGTTTAAAATATGGTATGAATTGAAACCTGCCTGCAGGCAGGCAGGTTATATTTTCCAGTCGTCAACGTTGTCGCCTTCACTTATTGCCGAAACGGCCGATACCTCCGGAACTTCTGTTACCTCTGTTACTTCTGAAGAAGCCATCACTGCTCCTTCTTCATTTTCCTGGTCGTGGTTGAAGGCATCGAAATCGAAATCAGGCATCAGGTCGGTTTTTACATAATTGATAGTATCAGTTAACCCAACGAGGAACTTGTTGAAATCTTCTTTGTAAAGGAACATCTTATGGCGGTCATAGCCATTGTCATCAAATCGCTTTTTGCTCTCAGTAATGGTGATGAAATAATCATTGCCGCGCGTAGCCCTAACATCAAAAAAGTAAGTCCTTCTTTTACCCGCCTTTATACGTTTGCTATACAAGCTTTCATTACGGCTGTCGCCACTACGGTTGTCTGCACCACGATTTTCTCCAAAATTTTTGTTTTCGTACGCCACAATTCTATTTTTAGTGAATTAATACGTCACAAATTTAATTAAAGAAGTGAAGTATCCAAATTAAATTCAATCAATTGTAAATGCATAAACACTTTTGCCTGAAATCCGCTACAGTCTTGCATTATAAGTTGTTAAGCGTTTGTTTTTTACAACAATAAAATTGATTTTATTTAATGAATTATTATTACAAAAATGAAGGCAAATTTTTAGTGGTGAATGACATGAGCGATTGTTGAAAAACTGCAAGCTTTCGGCTGCATGACTAATTGCACTAGTAAATTCGGATATTTAGTTGCCCTTTCCTTTAGGCCGGGGATTAAATGGTGTTTTTTTAGGCTTTAGCCGAAATTATACAATATGAGCTACAATACACGAGTAATTTCGGCTAAAGCCTTTATGTAATTTATTTTGTCCCCCGACCTAAAGGCCGGGGCAACCAAGTAGCAGCACAATTTGTCATCCGCCCAAACTTTCGGGTTTTAACTTTTAACCTATAAATTTAAGACACTACAAAATGGTACCCCTTTCCTTTAAGCGTAACTATCTCTATACCATCAGCACCGGAAAAATAACCTCTTAATTTTCTGACATAAACATCGAGGTTGCGGGAATTAAAAAATGAGTCGTCACCCCAAACTATCTGCAATAGTTCCCTGCGGTCAATAGCGCTATTCATATTAGCGCACAATACACTTAATATCTGTGATTCGCGATTAGAAAGTTTTATTACCTCTGTTGCGGTATGCAGTTCAAATCTTCCGGGGTAAAATTTAAATTGTTTTAAGGCCACCTCCTCTGGCAGTGATTGCAGCATTGACGGATCGCGGCTCATTATTTTTAGCTGGTTCTCTATCCGCACTATCAGTTCCTCCATGCTGAATGGTTTCCTGAGATAGTCTGTGCCACCCGACGAAAAGCCTTTTACCAGATCATCTGTCTGTGTCTTTGCGGTAAGAAAAATAACCGGCAGTTTGGGGTTAATATTTCGTATGTGATTGGCAAGGGCAAAGCCATCTATATTTGGCAGCATCACATCAAGCAGGCATATATCGGGCAAGAAGCTGCTTACCAGTTCCATTATTTTTGTGCCCTCCTTTTTGTGCATTACCTCATAGCCTCTTAGCTCCAGGGTGTCTTTCACTATTCGGGCCAGGTAGGGTTCATCTTCTATGTACAACACCTTTTTTTTCATGAATTTTCGATAGGAACTGAGACTTATGACTTACACTCATCTTAAAAAGTAAGCGTAAACACACATCCTCCTTCAGCTATATTGTTTACCTGTATACTGCCATTGTGTTGCCGCATTACCTGGGCGGCATAACTGAGCCCAAGGCCGTGGCCTTTTATATTGTGCCTGTTGCCGTCAGGTACGCGGAAAAACTTTTCAAAAACCTTTTCGCGGTATTCCTCGGGTATGCCGGGGCCGTTATCTGTAAACGCAAGCTGCACACGCCCGCTATTTTCAGTAAGCCTTATTGCTACATTGATAGTGTCCTGGCCATATTTAAGGCTATTGTCCAGCAGGTTTACCAATACACCCTGCATGTGCAGTTTATCCATAGCTATAAGGAAATTATTGCCGCTTGCTTCAAAGGAAACCCTGGCAGCATGTTTCTGAAACCTCAACTGCATGATCTGTAATACTTCTTCTACCAGCTTTTTCAAGTCATAGCTTTCCTGCTGCAGGTATATTTTTCCTGATTCCAGCAGGGAAGTGTTTAGCACACGGGTAGCCAGCAGTTCCAGCCGGTCCATTTCAGAGGTAGCCATGCCGAGATATTCCCTGCTAAGTTTCGGGTCGTCAATTATATTGAAATTGTTGAGCGCTTCAAGGGCTACTTTCACAGTGGCAATAGGCGTCTTAAGCTCATGAGACATATTGCTGATGAAATCGTCCTTCATATTACTGAGCTTTATTTGCGCACTAAGGCTCCTGAAGGTGACCCGGAATGCCGTAGCTGTTAGTGTAAGAAGAACAAGCACAAACAGTACCTGCGGCAATAACTTCCCCAGCAGGTACCAAACATAGTTGTTTATTATTACGCCGTTTGCGTTGGTGAAGAAATTGCTTTGTATAAAGATCGCTTTGCTGCCCTTGGTGCCGCTATCACTGCTGCTGATCCATTGCGCATTAAAGTTCAGGCCGTTTTGCCGCATCTCATTCAGGAACATTTCATTGAATACAATTGTATCCATCCGGAACAACTTCTTTTCCTCCGTCCCCGATATTGTGCTTACGCCGCTTAGTATGCGGTGCAGCCCCTGCGGAGATAATTTTACTTTTTTACTTCCTTCGTTGTTAGCATAGTCTACAGGCAAGGTTTCCCATTTGGGCGCAATATCTTTATTAATTAATGTTGGATCTATTATGTGGGTCAGCAGCAGGGAGTCGGTAATTTTCTGCTGCACGTCCGTAAACAATTTGGTGAGGTTTTTCTTTAACTGTTCCTGCTGGTCGTTGTATTGGCTATAAAGCCACTGGGCAGTAAACAGCAGCAGCAACACCTGGCTGAAAAGCATCAGGCCCTTTATCCACTTCAGGTTTATCTTTTTTGCTCCCGGCATGTCATAAAAGTAATGAGTAAATCATTACACATTACTCCTTTTAACCTTATTTAACATTAGCTAATGCTTTTACTTATTTCCATAAAAGTTAAATTGGTTGGATGCCTGCTCTATTTTTGGGGGCGCCCTTAAAAAACAGGAAGCAGGCCGGATGCTGATTCCAGGCCTGTTTTTGGGGAGAACCCCCGGTGTTTTTTTCGTGTTTTTTCATGCTCTATTTTTGGAATGTACCCTAAAAAAATAAGAAGCAGGCCGGACGCTGATCCCAGGCCTGTTTTGGGGGAGGACCCCGGTGTTTTTTTCGTGTTTTTTCATGCTCTATTTTTGGAGTGTACCCTAAAAAATAAGAAGCAGGCCGGACGCTGATTCCAGGCCTGTTTTGGGGGAGGACTACCTATGTTTTTTTCGCGTTTTTTCATGCTCTATTTTTGGAATGTACCATAAAAAAATAAGAAGCAGGCCGGACGCTGATCCCAGGCCTGTTTTGGGGGAGAACCCCCGGTGTTTGTTGATTGGTTGATTAGTTGAATGGTTGATTAGTCGGGAGGTTTTAAGGTGGTTACATATGTAAATGGGGGAGGACCCTATATGTTTTTTTGTGCGTTAATTTGTATATTATACATATTATTTCATAATAAATTTATTAATTAGCAGTTTGATTTAGGTGTATGTGCGGGGTTACTGTACCGGGCATTGTATTATTAACGGACATTGAGGCCAATGTGAAAATATGAGAACCTGCTTACTGGCAGGCAAGTGAAAATTAAGAACCGGAACAAAGTTAGGGGGAATAATTCTGAGTGGAAAACTTCGGGGGTGGTTTTTTTGAATGATTAGCCTGCCGCTGCTGTTTCCATTAGTTAAGGTCATCCAATGCGTGAAGATAAAATATCACTTCCATATATCATCTAAGGAAATTTTTACGCGTCTGCCTTCATTTATCGGGCGCCTGCTTTCTGTCAATCGTTTTGCCATAGCAGGATTTGATAAGATCCGCTCTGTTTCGTCAGATTTTTTTGAAGATGCCAAAATTTTCCTGATTTTTTTTAAAACTTTTTCGCTTTCAATTTCCGTGATCAGCTTAATCAGTTCTATTTTTTCAGCCTGGATGATCATAATAGCAAAAATAATAAAAAAAGCTGAGCAATACTTCGAATTAGATGTAATCATACAACATGGTGCGGATAGCTGCAGCGCTTGTTTTTGCGTGCATAATGCAATTTAATGTTTTTTTGGAAATGGTTGATCTATTAGGGTGCGGAATAAATTTTGCCGGACGGAGTCCTTCATCCCATTAATGGATTTAAGTGACGCTTCGCTTAATACTTCAACCAGTAAGAGCGAAATGAGTCTGTATTACTCACAAGCTATCGTAATACATTCAGCCCTTGCCTTTATAAGTATGGCCAATGGTGCAGGGTTGTGTTTGATGTTCAATAGAGGTAGGTGCTTTGTAATAAGAGATATCTCAATGCGTTCCAAATCGTCACTATGTTCTATCCAATTCACTATCAGGTTAGTATTAATCCACCTAATAATAGCATCTTCTTTGTCAGGTGGGAGTGTATAGTTGCGCTTGTTTGTCTTGTTTTTCAGAGAACCTTTGAGAGGTTGATAACTTAACATAGCCCCTATGCTCCGAAAGAATGTGCCATGCCCTTTTGCACGCAATTCCTGCCCAAGGAAGCGCACCTTAAGACTCTGAGTTGCAATACCTATGTACACAATATTATGGCCCCTATGTGCCAATGTTGATGCATATGGAGCAGGTAATAAGGCAGGATTAGCTATCCTTATACAGTACAACCCTGGAAGGTGTGGAACGAAGTTATCTATTGCACTTGCACTCCTGTAGTTCTTCTGATTCATCAACACTTCAGTTAATGAGTTTACGTCGAAGTTTGTGGTTGCCGGGGAGTAAATCCTTTTAGGCTTTACAACTTTAGGTTTCTCCCTAGCTCGGGCATTGCTGATGTCTCCTATATCCTGAGAGTGAGGAATAACCCATTTGCCGCCAGATAGATAGGCATGAGTTAGCAGATCTTTGCGTAACAAATCTCTTAAAGGTTTACCAGGTCTATCTTTACTATCGTTTAGTAGTCCAATCCTTTCAAGGTGTTTATTAGCTTCTGGCGGGGCTATGCTTGCCCTACCCTCTTTTACAATGTATACATTAAGGGCGTTAATGATTATTTCTATATCAGTCATATAGTAGTACGTTATAAGGATTACAATGTACAAAAAACACCACTCTTCCGGATTTGCAATCCAGAAGCACATGGTTGGGGATTGTCGGGCATATATAAATCCGCCGCGAATAAATGCTTTTGGCAGTTGAGATGAAAATTTGAGTTTTACGAGGTGGTGGAAATTTTCCACCACGTGCGCCCGGGCAATAATACTATTTGAGCTCATTTATATAACTTTGTAAAAGAATTTTTGGTATCGTATAATCAATTTTTCCTAAATTTATATTATGACTTACATTACCGTAGATGAACATACAACCGAAGGTAAAAAACTGGTTGCTTTTCTTAAAACACAGGATTATATAGAAATTCTGGAAGAGCCTAATGCCACAACTAAAAAGGCAATAAAAGATGTGAATGCAGGTAAAGTGAAGAAAGCAAAAAATCCGGAAGACTTATTCCGTCAAATACTTGGCAAATAGTATGTACGACATTTCTTATTCTAATCAGTTCGATAAAGATCTGAAATTGGTTGCCAAAAGAGGTTACAATATTGAGTTGCTCCGGGAAGTAATTACGAAACTACATGAATCAGGAAAACTTGATCCCCGTTTTCGTTCGCATAAGCTTAAGGGCCGGTATAATAACTATATGGAATGCCACATAAAGTCTGACTGGTTACTTATGTGGAAGCAGGATAATGATACAAAGAAAATTATGCTTACGAGGACAGGTACGCACACTGATCTATTTTAACATGAATTTGATAGAAAATCTCCAAAACCGGAAGCAAATCTTTTCATCTAAAAATTACTGATGTTTTCTGATTGCTTTCAAAGAACCTGTGTGCCAAAGCTACTTATACTGGCTATAACTTATTTTGGCATACTTCCTTAACTTTAAGGTTTTATACCGCATGAAATATAGTTCTCTCAAACGGGCTGCAATTGTAAAGCTATCTACCTTCATTTCCCTGCTTTTCACTTCTCAATTTTGCAGCGCCCAGATACCTGTTAATAACCCTGTTGACCCTGCTGATACGGAATTGACAAACGCAGTGGATTTTTTGAGCAGGTATTTCCATGAGTTTGACAACCGCCAATCGCCGGACTACAGCAAATATTGGGACGCCGAAGATTGTAAAGAGTACAAGCACCCTGATCAATTGGTCTATGGAATCAATACAGAGTGGCCTACTTACAGGATAGGGAAGCCAACTATCTTATACGCCAAACCGGAAAATGGCTATGTGCATATCAAAACACTGTTTGGCAAAGGTGATTCTACAGGCAAAGTATCGGTAATGTCTATCACTAACCATTATATTGCGCATGATAACAATAATACGCTTCATTTTATAAGCCCCATTCGATTAGCGGCTAAGACCTGGAACACGACAGAAGTAGGCAACATTACTTACCACTACCCCTCCTACCATCATTTTGATAAGGCTAAAGCAAAAATGCTTACCGGCAATATATCAGCCCTGGAGCGCGATTGGGGCTTACAGCCAATTAAAATCCGCTACTATTTCGCTGATACCAAAGAAGAACTCGAACACCTGAGAGGCTTTGACTTTACGGTGGCTATGGGCAACCGCGACAAGCCCAGCGGCATGTCGGATGATACAGACAATATTGTTTACTGCGGCGGATGGGGAGAAAATTATTTTCACGAGGTGGTGCACATATACCTCAACAGGCATTACCCGCAATCGCCGCTGAGGGAAGGGTTAGCAGTATTTTATGGCGGCAGCCTGGGGCATGAGCTGCCCTGGCATATAAAACGCCTGAATGAATACCTGCAAAAACATGGAGAAATAGATTTTGGCAAAGACGACTTTTACTACCTGGATAATTATACCAATCCGAACAGCACCATAATGGGCATGCTCTGCCTTGATGCTTATAACAAGAATGGCGTTGCCGGGCTGAAGCACATTATGGCATATACCTCGCTCGATGAAATAATGGCAAAAGAATTTGGCATCGGAAAGCGCGGGTTGAATGCATTCTTAAGAAAAATGATAAATGACAATAGCA
>Ga0207081_1103_pt1 | contig 15771 bp, 6 predicted proteins | sample Alteio_BWMinHeat_59_FD_153524 | JGI IMG/M metagenome (GOLD analysis project Ga0207081, IMG submission 153524) | Enriched cells from forest soil in Barre Woods Harvard Forest LTER site, Petersham, Massachusetts, United States -... | ecosystem: Environmental > Terrestrial > Soil > Temperate forest >... | reverse complement strand
CGGCGCCACTACAACTTATACGGATCCAACGGGAGCAAGCGGTGGTACCTGGAGCAGCAGTAATGCATTTGCGGCTGCTATTAATCCAGGCACCGGTGTTATTACAGGCATTAATCCCGGCACATCAACAATTACGTACACGGTATCCAATCCGTGCGGTGGAGTCGGTGCACTGGCAACTAAGGTTATTACGGTAAATCAATCACCTTCTTATACTACCAGTTCTTCCATTCTTTGTACCGGCCAGGGAACCGGTTTTGTAGCTACTCCTACCGGCGGGGTATGGAGCAGCACCAATACGACTACGGCTGTTGTTACCGCAGGGGTGGCTACCGGTGTTGCTACAGGTACTGCCAGTATTGTGTATACCTATACAGGCTGCTCAGTAAGCCAGCCGGTTACTGTTAACTTGTCGCCTAATTACTTTACAGTTACCGAAACAGGTACGGGAGGGTATTGCGCAGGCAATCCTACCGTTCATATAGGCCTCAGTGGTTCTACTAATGGCGTAAACTATGGCTTATGGAACGGGGCTACGCTGGCTTCTACATTTACGGGCACAGGTTCCCCGATGGACTTTGGCTTAATCATTGCTCCCGGAACTTACTCGGTGATCGCTACCACTACCGGGCCAACCGGCGGGTGCAGTCTTACTATGATAGGCGCAGCCAATGTATTTTTGAATCCAAATCCTTCGGCTATTACAGGAGCTTCAACCCTCTGCGCCGCGTCTACCACAAATTTGACTTCAAGCCCGCTTGGAGGCACATGGACCAGCAGCAATATTTCCGCTGCAACGGTTAATGCAACATCGGGTGTAGTATCAGGCGTCGCCGCCGGTGCATTGGGAATAACTTATACACTCACGGGTGGCTGCAATGTAAGCAAGCAAATAACCGTAAATGCAGTTCCTGCCGCAATTACGGGGATTACAAATATATGCCCCGGCACTTCTACAACATTAAATTCCGCAACAACCGGTGGTAGCTGGAGCAGCAGCAATAACCTGCTTGCTACAGCGGGCATTGGCTCAGGTATTATTTCCGGCGTTTCGGCGGGTACTCCAACTATCAGTTACACCCTTAGTACCGGCTGTGCTGCAACTACACCGGTTGCTGTAAACTTACTGCCTGCTGCTTATGCGGTAACAGGCGGTGGTGGTTATTGCGGTACGACAGGAGTTCATATCGGCTTGTCTTATTCAGCTTCGGGTTTCAATTACGAATTATTTAACGGGGCCGTATTAATAGGCACGGTACCCGGTTCTAATTCCGGCCTGGACTTTGGTTTGCAGACCGCAACAGGTGTTTATACCGTATTTGCTATTAACCCGGTAACTACGTGTAGCCAGACCATGTCAGGCAGCACCACTGTATTTGTTAATCCGCTGCCCACTAATTATACTGTAGGAGGGGGAGGGCATTATTGCGAAGGAGGTGCGGGTGTACCTGTTACGCTTAGCGGCTCTGATTTTGGTACTTCCTACCAGTTAATGAATGGTTCTTCCCCGGCAGGCAGCCCGCTTACCGGAATGGGCGGCATGCTTAATTTTGGCATGCAAACAGCAGGCGGGGCATATACAGTTGTTGCTACTACAACAGCCGGTTGCTCCGGTACAATGACGGGCAGTGCAGTAGTTGCCATCAATAATTTACCCAATGCATATCCGCTTTCAGGCGGAGGAAACTATTGTGCTAATGGCGCAGGCGCAGACATTATTCTTGGAAACTCGGATGCCGGAGTTAATTATACGCTGTATGTAGGCGCTACAAGCTTAGGCAGCGTCATTGGCACAGGCTCTTCAGTTGATTTTGGCTTGAGGACAGCAGCAGGCATCTATACAGTTGTTGCCAATGACCCAACTACATCATGCAGTGCAAATATGCCTGGCAGCCCGGTAATAACCATTCTTCCGTTACCTACGTCATATGTTGTAACCGGAGGAGGTAATTTCTGCGGTACCGCCGGCGTTCATGTAGGCCTGAGTTTTTCTGATCCAGGGTTTACCTATCAATTATATTATGGCCCGCTTGCTGTAGGCGCTCCACTTACCGGCTCCAGTTCCGGCCTTGATTTCGGGTTGCAAAATTCTCCGGGCGTTTATACGGTTGTTGCTACAAATACCGTTACCGGTTGCAGGGCGAATATGCCGGGAACTGCTACCGTAGCAGTAAGCGCTCCACCTTCGCCATATGCTGTTAACGGCGGCGGTCCATACTGTGCAGACGGCGCAGGTGACCATGTTGGGCTCGAGGGTTCAGCCGGGGGAGTGAATTACCAGTTATACAATGGCACATTAGCCTCCGGCAGTGCAATGGCCGGTACTGGTTCCACCCTTGATTTTGGCCTGCGTACCGCATCCGGAACATATTCCGTAGTTGCAACAAACACAACAACAGGATGTACAAGTACAATGCCCGGTGCAGCAATAGTTTCTGTGGTAGCATTGCCTGCTCCTTTTGCTATTGGTACCGCAGCATCAAGTGCCAGCTATTGTGCAGGAGGGACCGGGGTTGATATACTCCTCGGCGGTTCGGAAACCACTTCGACTTACCAGTTATATAAGGGAATAGTACCCGTAGGCGCCAGCATGGTCGGCACAGGATCTTCGCTTGATTTTGGGCTTCATACTCTTACCGGTGTTTATACGATTGTGGCTGATAATGCTACTACTACGTGCAGCAACAACATGACCGGAAATGTGGCAGTTACAATTACTCCTTTGCCAACTGTTTATACTGTAACGGGCGGAGGTAACTATTGCCTTGGCGGAGCAGGCGTCCGGGTTGGGCTTAGCGCATCGAATACAGGTATCAGCTACCAGTTATACAATGGCAGTCTTCCCGTTGCATCAGCGGTATTGGCCGGATCTGGGGTTGCTCTTGATTTTGGATACCAGCCTGTAGCAGGCAACTATACCGTTGTGGCAACAAACACAACTACGAGCTGCACCAGCAACATGGCAGGTGGCGCCGTAATTATTGTTAATACGCCACCGGATGCGTTTAATGTTACGGGCGATGGCGGCAGCTACTGTGCTGAAGGTGCAGGAAGCCCTGTTGGCTTAGACGGATCAGTTTCAGGAATACGTTATCAGTTGTTAATGGGCGGTTCAGCAGTTGGTTCGGCGGTTCCGGGAACCGGCTTGCCGATAAGCCTGGGCTCACACACAGCAGGCACTTACACAGTTGTTGCTACAAATGCAACAACAAGTTGCACAAGCGCCATGACGGGTTCCGCTACAATCACCGTAAATCCGCTGCCAACTTCGTATGCGGTAGGCGGAGGCGCCCCGATATGCTCCGGCGGTACTGGTACACCGGTAACATTAGGAAATTCAAATGTTGGTACTAACTACCAGTTATATCTTGGCGGGTCTCCTACAAGTACCATAGTGGGCGGTACAGGCAGTATGATCAGTTTTGGTTCGCAGGTTCTCGCAGGTACCTATACCGCAATGGCTATAGATACTACCAGCCATTGTACGGCTAATATGTCGGGCAACGCGATCATCAATGTTGTGCCAAGTCCTCCGGTGAACATAGTTATAGGCGGTGGCCATTACTGCGCAGGCAGCACAGGGGTGCACGTTGGCCTTGACGGCAGCAGTTCCGCTATCGTTTACCAGCTTTACAATGGTTCATCACCTGTTGGGGGCCTTTTAACAGGAACAGGTTTTGCACTTGATTTTGGTGTGCAAACAACACCTGGCACTTATACAATAGTTGCCAGCCCAGGCGGCGCTTGCCAGACCCCGATGTCAGAGTTAGTAACAGTTGCTATTGACCCATTACCTGCTGTTTATCCAATTACAGGCGGCGGTAATTATTGTACCGGTGGTACAGGCCTTGCTGTAGGGTTAGGCGGATCAACTGCTGGGACAAGCTACCAGTTGTATAATGGAACTACGGCAATAGGCGTATCTGTTTTAGGCACAGGTTCCTCAATTGGTTTTGGCCCTCAGACTCTTGCAGGTGCATATTCGGTGATTGCGACGGATCCTTTACCAACGCATTGCACGAACAATATGGGCGGCAGTGGCAGTGTAGTGATAGTGGTGGGCGCATTACCCCATCCATATAACGTAGGCGGAGGCGGTAATTATTGCACCGGCGGTGATGGGCTGCATATTACCTTAAGCAGTTCTACTACGGACATTAACTACCAATTGTATAATGGCCCGGCAATGGTGGGCAGCCCGATGGCCGGTTCAGGCACCCATCTTGATTTCGGATTGCAAACTAATGCAGGCAGTTATTGGGTATCAGGTACAGATGCCTATACCGGTTGTATGAACCTGATGAACGACACCGCGTCAATAGCTATTAACACTCCGCTGAACCCCACTGTTACCATTACGGCAAACCCGGCTAATCTTACTGTTGCCCCGGGCCAGGCTGTGCTTTTCACTGCAAATGTTACGAACGGTGGAACAATACCGCTATACCAGTGGTATATTGATGGCCTTCCGGTGTCGGGTGCAACCGATCAAACATTTACCAGTAGTTTTTCTAACAGTGACAGCGTACGCTGCACGGTAACCAGCACCGGCCTGTGCGGTGGTTATACAGGTTCTAAATCAGCAAATGTTTCTATAAACAGGGTTGGTGTTCAGCAAATTACCGCTTCAGGCAGCGATATTGTATTGGTGCCGAATCCTAATAAAGGGGCGTTTACTGTAAAGGGAACTTTAGGAACCACAAATGACGAAGAAGTGACATTGGAATTAACAGATATGGTAGGCCACGTAGTGTATCATGACAAAATAGTTGCACATAGTGGCAGTATAAATGAAAAAATAAACATCAACAATACGCTTGCTAATGGGATGTACATACTGAGCCTTCGTTCTGCAACTGAGAGCAAAGTGTTCCATATGGTGATAGAACAATAGTTAGCACTATTCTTCGGAATTAAAAAATTGGAGAGCATTTTGCTCTCCATTTTTTTTGCTATCCGGGCCGGGCTTTACTTGTGGAACAACAACACTATTGCTAAAATTGAATTATAACGAAGCACTGATGCAGAAAATCTGATTTCGCAAAACCATCAACGGGGGCCCTGACCTACAGTGCAGACGATGAACGCTGTAGGTGAGACCAATGATTGATAAAGAAGGGCTGCATAGACAATAAAAATACCCTTAAAAACAACGTTACCGTACCTCGTATAGCGTAGCTTTTGAGTATAGCTCCAGCAAAGCAATCTGTTGGTAAGGTATCTGGGGGGAATCAATGCAGGATAAATGTTCATCGAGCTTACCTGTAAAGCCCGGTCCATTACTTCAACCGGCCTTTTCGGACTAAAAGCGGGCAATTGCAACCAAAGTATGATCCAAAGTTCCACCGCGCACAAATATGCCTGAGAAGGAACCATTCTGAATCTGCTAATTGAAATGGGATATTTTTGCAGCCCTACCTGGAAGGATGTTTTTTCCTTGAGAATAAATTGAAAGCTTTAAGACAAATGCTGCCCGCAGTAATCGCCAGTATCTTTATATCTAAACCTATACTTTGGTTTTTCATATAAAATATGTCCCACTGAATACGCTTGCGAAGTTCACGCTCTATGCTGATCTCGCCAACATATCCTTTTATTTGCGCCATACCGGTGATACCAGGCTGTACCTCGTGGCGAAGATTATAGTAGGGTATGCGTTGAGAGTAATAGCGGGTATGGTAAATCATATGCGGGCGCGGCCCAATGATGCTCATGTCTCCAAATAGAACATTGAAAAATTGCGGAGTTTCATCCAGGTGGGTAAGCCTCAGTAACTTACCTATAGAGGTTATTCGTGTATCTTCTTTTGATGCCTGCCTCGTATCAGCGTCGGCATTCATATACATTGTACGGAATTTAAAACAACTAAATTCTATTCCTTTAAAACCTGTTCTCCTCTGTATAAATAGCACAGGGCCTCTCGATGTAAGTTTTATTAATAATGCTATAATTGGAAATAACCAGGACATTACCAATAAAATAAACAGCGAAGAAAATAAAATATCCATCGCGCGTTTTGCATTATAATAATAGGGGGAAGGTTCATACACCATATAGCGTTGATTCATGTCTAAAAACATTTCCCGTATGTCACTCATTTCAGACGGTGCTGGAATGTTTTGACGTCGGGGACGCTCTAATGGTATATCAATTAAAATGCGTTGCTCCATTTATTTAATCAGGCTTAGTTATAGTACTACAGCAAAAACCGTGCAGTTTTTTTAATTAAAAGCAAAATTGCAAAAAAATACCTGTATTTAGAAATTTTCATTCTACTTTGTATTAAAATTAACTGGTTTTCAACAATTCTACAGGGAAATAAAACTAAAAGCATAGCAATACATAAATATTGTATATTTTTTAAAAATTTAAATTAATTTTAATTTATTATATATATGTACTAATATTCCTTATGTTTCAATTAAACTAATTGGCATATACTACATCTAAAAAAAAGTTGAAATTTTTATGCTTTAGGAAATAGAGAAAGAGTAATTTCAATTTTATTTACCCCCCCTTTTTAATGAAGAAATATTTTAAGATATTTTCTGCAACTACTTTTCAAATTATTTGCAATCAGCTTTTTGGACTTTTGTTTTTCGTGCTTTTATCTTCGGATGTAAGTAAGGATATTTTTGGTGATTTAAATTGGTCAATAGCCGTATCAGTAACATTTTCTGTCATACTTACTTTTGGTTTTGATAATATCGTTGTGAGGAAAGTAGCATCGGGCAACGATACAGGTAATAAAATATCAGGCACCTATTTATCACATACTGTAGTGATTTCGTTTGTATGCATTTCCATGTTAATGCTGTTTTGGCTGTTATTTCCGGCTTTTTTTATAAATCACAATTTATTCATATGTATATTTATTAGCACATTGCTGACCTTTATTTCTGGTCCTTTTAAACAATTAGCTGTAGGCATGGAAAAATTCTGGCATTTCGCGATAATGAATGTGATTTGCAATTTTATTCGTATTGCCGGTTTTATTGTTATGATTGCTTTTAATAAAATTAATGTCTTTAACATAAGTTTTTTATTTATAGCTTCAAGCGGTATTGAGCTGTCACTTTGCTTTATATTTACCTATGGTATTCTGAAGAAGCCTTTAAAAACGGTATTCAATATTAAATTATATATTTCTTTAATAAAAGAGTCTTTGCCGCAAACCGGAACAGTTTTATTGGATTCAGCTTTTGCAAGAATGGATTGGATATTGATGGGTATTTTAAGTACAAGAATGCTTACTGCTGATTATTCATTTTCGTACAAGGCGTTTGAATCTTCACGCCTGCCATTGCTGATTATTGCACCAATTCTTTTACCTAAACTTTCGCGGATATATAGCAATGAAGAAAATTTAAAACAAGAAAATATAGACCAATTAAATTCTCTTTGGAAAGCAGAGAGTATCATATGTGTAATGATTCCTTTATTGCTGAATATATGCTGGGTGGATATAGTTAATTTATTAACCCACAACAAATATGGTTTTGAAACAAAATGGGTGTATATGGTATTATCAATGGGGCTGCCCATGCTATTTATCAGTAACTATTTATGGACCATTGCTTTTGCCAAAGGCAGATATAAATTGACTTTTGTAATATCCGCCGTTGTAACAATTAGCAATATAATTTTAAATATTATTCTAATTCCGAGGTACAATGCCGTGGGTGCCGCAATAGCCTCCACCTCCAGTATATTTATCCAGGTTATTTTGTATGCAGCAAATGTGAGAGAAAAACAACTTAACGTGTCATTGTTTGATTTTGTAAAAACATTTCTTATCGCCGGGGTAATAATTTTTGGGATGCAGTATATTTCTTTATTTTGGCTGCTGAAGGTCTGTATTGCGGTAATTATATTTTTTTTATTTATGATGCCTACGCGGGTGTTTCGATATTTTAAGACCATAAAATAAAGTCAATGGAAGTAATCAGGTCATTTCTTTCTTCAATTGGAGAACTTTCTAAGGTTTTATTGTTCTTTATTATCCTGCTACCGGTAATATTTTTCTTTCCCATAAACAGGGTATCAATAAAAGTAACTACAACAAACTTTTTTTCTACAAAAAATAATTTGCGTTTTATTGAAATGCTTTTGGCGAGCGCCTTTGTAAGTTGTATTTTATGGTTTTTATTTTTTAAATTTTCCTCATGGATTTGGTCTTTTAATCCTGATATACCACTATCAGAATTTAATCCATGCATCCGGTGGGAAATATTACCTCACGATGGCATTGAGAGCTTTGCACTTTATGTGCTGATGTTTGTAAATATGCTTGTCGCACTGCTACTTGCTGGCTGGATTTTAAAAATAAAGAAAGATGAAAAGAAGTACTTAGTTGCTTTTATTACTATGCTTTCAATTTCCTGTTATTATTTTTTTAGCATAGGGCTAATCAGGCCTTCATCTCCTGCAAATCATGATAATATTACCTTACCTATATTAGTTGTTATTTCATGTGTTTTATTGTATATATGTTATAAAAAAAATAGCTTAATTGTCATACTCGTTATAATTGCGTTGACAGCTTTTGCAGGCCTTATTCCGGAAGGTCGTACAAGCCTTTCTGATTTAGAATATATAACTGGACCTGCATTACGTTTAATGCATGGATTTAAGACTTCTGAAATATACTTTCAGTACGATCTCTTTTTGTCCTATTTGGCATTTGGATGTATGAAATTAAAACTTGCATTAGAATGGTTTCCTTACCTTGGTCAAATCTCTTTTTTTCTTTTTTTTATTGGAGCTTTTTTCTTTTCTGAGAGGTTTTTTCTGTCGAAAGGACTTTTTATTTTTTTCATTTTTGCACTTATGCTGGTGAGGTATTATACTGGCGCTGCAAATAATTCGGGTATTTTTCAGGTTACTCCTTTACGTTTAGATCTTTGGATAATTCTTCTACTGGCTATCAATAAAAAAGGAATTAACCATTGGCTATTAGGCGTGTGTATTGGTTTGCTTGTTTTATTTCATCGGAATCTCGGTTTGATTTATCTTTTCTCATATGTGGAGTTAATAATGACGCTTTTTTTGCTGGATATTTTTTCTTTGATTAAAGAAAAAAAAGCGAATATTAGAGAGCTTTTTTCTGCATTACAAAAACATATTCGCTTAAATGCTATCAACTCAATTATAATAGCTATCTCAATTTTACTATGTTTTGTTTTATTCCACGAATTATTCTCTAAAAGTGCTATAGTTATTAGAAAAATTGGTATTGGAATGCTCCCTATTTCTAAGGTTTCACTATACTGGTATATACCAGTACTGCTGAATTGTATTATTTGTTTTTTATTTTTTTATCAAGAGAAATTAGGAAGGAAATATACTACTACTGCATTGTTTGTTGTCTTTTTGGCTATTGGTAATTCTATGTATTTTTTTGGACGGAGCCATGAAAATAATATTCTTAATATTTCCGGGATACTGGTGCTGGCATTATTTATACTATTTGATATTTTGATTTACTTATCTACTACATCTAAAAAAACATCGGAAAAAACAACTTACATAACAAGGAATCGGGTTTATTGGTCCATGCCAGTACTGTTCATTTTCTTAGTTACTTATTATTATTCTGAAAGTATAGTTAATAAAATAAATACACAATATACTAACCTGATAAAATCAAATTTTCACTATCCAATTTTACCTGTTCCGGCTGAAATGGTTGCTTCTATAAAGCAAATTACTCATAATAGTTCTAAGGTATATTTCATGGATTTTTTTTATGATTTCTATTATTATTATTATTGCAAGTATTCTCCCGTTGGTTATTATAGCCCTCCAGGAGGTTGTGTGTTTAAGAAGGATATAATTAATTTATTACAGGATTTATTAAACAAACATTATTATCTTGTCTATAACAACAGAAACCACAGTTCTTTTAATGATGATACAACCTTAATAAGTAATAATAAAAGTTATATAAGCGAATATCTTCCTTACCTTCGATATAATAGATCATCTGAGCACGGGGATATGGTTGCTGTATCAAAAGAAGACATCCTGCTGATATTGCCTGAAACTTCTACATCTCTTTATCACGTCGGTATCAAAGATTCTTTAGCCACGGTTGGACTTGAATATGGTGGTTTGCAATTAATAGATAGTTTTTCTATAGAGATACTAATGAAACCAATAGGGGAACAACTCCCAAATGCGACGATAATTAACAATCTTAGTAATTCAAAAGGATTTACCTTAAAACTTGAAGATTCAACCCAATCTAAATATCTATTTAGTTTTGGTAACGGTACATTTACTATGCCGAGCGCAACCTTTGACTTGGAAAACAATAAATGGCATTACGTAATAATTATGGTGAATGAAAAATTTTTGATAGTTTATGATAATGGTAAATTAGTGTCCATTGTTAATTTGAACGGGCTACCAATTATTAATAGTGAAATTCCATTGACAATCGGCAACCTGGCGAATGGGAACAATCGGTATAGAGGATTAATAAGGGAAGTAAAAATCAGTAATGGAAATCTAAATGAAAAGGATATTGTAAAAAATGCTGAAAAGATTTATACCGAATTAAATAGGTAATATGCAGCATTCTTCGATGTTCATGGCGGGAGTTTTTTAGAATTACTAATGATAAGATTAATAAATAGTTATTTATGAGTGTTTCAATAATTTTGCCTTGCTATAAACCTCCTGAAAATTGGGCGAATAATATCATTACTAACTATTTTCAATTAAAAGAAATTATTAGCGAGGAAATTGAGATAATTGTAATTCAAGATGGGATTTGTAATGGGGTTAATGATTCAGACATCAAAAAAATATCTGAAAGCATAAGCAATTTCAAATTCATTAAATACGAGATCAATAAAGGTAAGGGTTATGCAATTAGGCAAGGAGTTACAATTTCAACAGACGATATAATTATATACACAGATATTGATTTTCCATATACTATAAATAGCATATTAAATGTATATAAATCATTGAAAGAAGGTAAATATGACATAGCGGTAGGGGTTAAAAATCAATCCTATTACATGCAGGTTCCGTTTTCGAGACGTATTATATCAAAAGGCTTTAGAAAATTGATCCGGTTTTTCCTTTCAATTCCAACCACTGATACGCAATGCGGACTGAAGGGATTTGTAAAAGAAATAAAGCCTGCGTTTTTAAAAACAACAATTGACAGGTATCTTTTTGATTTGGAATTTATACGGAATAGCTATAAATCCGGATACAAAATAATTACCATACCAATTGATTTAAATGAAAATGTGCATTTTCGTGTTTTAAATTATCGTATTTTATTACCTGAAATGTTTAATTTCATTAAGCTGCTATTGAAATAGTTATAGTTATGAAGAAGAAACATAAATGGCTTGGCATTGCTATAGGAATTTCTATCGTTAGTGTTCTAATTGTATATTTTTTTTCTTTTCTTTTAATATCACCTGGACATGTTATTATTCAAATGGACGGCGATGCAGTCAAAAATTATTTCACTTTTTTATATCACATTGCTTATGAGAAAGGTATTTGGTTTGGAGGGATGAATTATCCGTACGGAGAAAATGTAGTATTTACTGACAATCAACCTTTTTTGTCAATCCCACTGAGTTACCTAAATAGTTTTCTGCATCTTTCTTTCGAAAATATGCTGGCAATAATGCATTTATTTATAGTGTTTTGCAATGTAGTTGCTATTATTTATACATACAAAATATTGAATTGGTTTCAAGTAAAGTTTCCATTTTCAATAATATTTGCCTGTTCAATCATCATGTTATCTCCGCAAGTATTTGGTATCATTGGTCATTTTGCGTTATGCTATAGCTGTGTGATCCCAATGATATTTTATTGGTCTATAATGTATCACTATGGTCATGAAAAAAAATATCCAATTTATATTTTCCTGATAGGGATTGTTTTTGTTTTTTTTCATCCATATTTTATGGCGATGCTTTTGTTATGGGTATTGTTTTATTCGATAGGTTATTTTTTGGTTATAAGAAGTAGCGTAAAAAATAAGATCATACATATACTGCCATTAGTATGCAGTATTGTGACTATATTTATCTTGTTTAAGGTTTTTTTAATTTCAACTGATCCTGTAAAAGACAGACCAACCTACCCCTGGGGTTTTCTTGATGCATGCACAAATTTTAGCGAGGTATTTACTTCTACTTACTCACCTTTTTGGCAATTATTTAAAAATAAATCTTTCTATCCCGAAATAAATTCAGGAGGTGAAGGAAATGTATATTTAGGAATAGTGAGTATAGTGATGATAATACTTTCATTTTTTATAGCAGCTCAGAAAATAATTAAGAAACAAACCGATGGAATTATTTCAGAAAAATATTTCTCCGCAATATGGTTGTTTATTGCCTTTGCGGCATTGGCTATTGCAATGGGCTATCCTTTTAAACTGAATATGAGGTTATTAAATTATCTTTCTGTATTAAAGCAATTCAGGTCACTTGGAAGATTTAGCTGGATGTTTTATTACATTATGACAATATATGCTGCTGTTGTAATAAATTACATATACAGTAAGTTATTTTTTGCGAATAAGCAATTTTTAGCCTATGCTTTTGTGTTATTGGTTACCATCTTATGGGGAACCGAAGTTATTGGCTATGCAAATTTTGTGAGAGGAAAGGAAAGTGAAGGTGTGAAAAATTACAGGACATTTTTTTCTAAAGATGAAAAAAATTGGAACCAGTATTTAGCTGAAAATCATTATAATAGTGATAACTTTCAGGCACTGCTTTTACTTCCATTTTTCCATGTTGGAACAGAAAAAATTTGGGTTAATGATAATAGTTCAGATTGGCTGTTAACGTTTGGGTTGAAGGCTGCAATTCAACTACATCTTCCGGTTATTGATGTGATGATGTCGCGGTCTTCATGGTCGCAAGCTATGAAGCAGGTACGGCTCGTTGCCGGGCCATTGAGTGATAAACCCATACTTAGTATTAAGAATAGAAAGCCTTTTTTATTACTTTATCACAAAAGTTCAATCCTTGATCCGGATACAAAATATTTGCTTAGTTCTGCCGATTACATTGGTGAGCATTTGAATTTTTGTGTTTATGCATGTTACCCTGATAGAATAGCTGCAAATGATAAGCGGTACATAGACAGTATTGAAACCAAATGTAAAAATTTGCTTTCCAGGGATACTTGTTTAAACTGTACCACAGATTATTATGTAGAGCATTTTGACAAAGGGGGGGCAAAAGAAATATTGTACGGAACAGGGGCGGCAAAGCCTAAAATTGATTATGATAGTACTTTTCTTACATTCAATATAAAGCCACTATCAGATAGTTCAGATTACGAGTTTTCAGTTTGGGTATTACTGAACAGTATAGATTTTAGCAGCCCATTTTTTGAGTTAAATTTATTAGATAGTACGGGTAAATTGATAAAAATGGAAACAATAAAATCAACCGGCAGTGTTGACAATTATAAAATGTGGTTTCGGGTATCGAAGTATTTTAATTTACCGGTCAGTTGCAGAAAGATAAGCTGTAAAGTAATTGACTGGGGTTATCTAAGTATGGATGAACTTTTACTAAGGCCCGCCAATTCCGTTATAATTTCGAAAAGTGACGATGACACGACGATGATTAATAATCATCGCATAAATAGTAAGGAATAGTCCATGCATAATCATTCTCTTTTAATTTTGGTTGTTACAAGTTTAAGAACCGGGGAAAAGATCATTAAAATACAAGTCAGGCCAGAAATTAAGCTGAATATTAGGAATATATATAAGTTTGAAGGGCGAAATTGAAAATCCACCTTATGAATTCCAGTTGGCACTAACACACCCATGTAAGCAATGTTAACGCTATACCATTTTGTTTTTTTATCATCTACTGTCACATTCCAATCTTTAACGTTATTTTGTTGTAATATCAATAATCGTGCACCGGAGGATCGAGTCTGTAAAGTCATATTATTTGGACCAAATGCAACGAAAAAAATACTGTCACCTAATTCTTGAGGAAAGAATTTTGATTGCAATGTTTTTAAATCAGTATCATTTACACAAACATCATTTTTACGATCTAAAATAATACTGTCGTTTATTAATACTATGCTGTTTGCAAAATAAGCTGGTGAGTTCCTCCAGGCTGAATCCCATATTTTACTTTTTTTAAACCGATCAAAACGTTTTAAAACAAATGGGTTATAGCCATCTATACCTAAAACTTTTTTAAACATTAATGTATTGCGACCGACAGGGTCTAGCTCCGCTCCAAAATCTGCATCAATGTATAAATAGGAGGGGATTCTATTGTCAGGTAACGGAAATCCTTTTGGACACATATCAATTCTTGCCTTAGCATCTTTTAAAAAAAGGCGATTTGCGATTGTACCATACATATTTAATTGAACAGATACGATTAAATCAACTACACAAATAACAAGTAAAAACTTTAGCTTTTGTTTTCTATTTAATGCAATTATTATAATAATAATTAAAAAAAGTATTTGAATAAAGGATTGAATGATTAGGTGCTGCGCAAATGTAGAATGTTCAATAAAGTTAAATCTGCGAGTTATTAGGCTATGCCAATCAATATTTGATATTTCAGAGTTGTTTAAAGAGTAAAGAAGCACGACAAAATAAAAAGTGAAAATTAAAACAATAACTATTATTAGATTTTTCGTTTGGGTAACCCAATTATTTTTAAAATTCATGAATGCTGTGGCACTCAATAATAAAAACCCAGTAATAAAGAAAACCCGAAAAATTGAAGGGTAGCTAAAAAGATTCATAAATGGAACCCATTTATAAAGTAAAGCTCTAAATGGTAAGGCGCTACCTACTGCTGCAAGCATACAGAGTATTGAGAGAAGTAGTATTAACCAAAATTTCCCATCTTTTTTCTGGAAAAAGCTCATAATAAAAAATATAAATCCTATTAATCCAAAATACCCATTGCTCATTGATATATCTGTTTTATAAAATATAATATTTTTAATAGATGCAAATGGTAATAACAATGATGTAAAACAAACTGGGGAAAACGGAAGAGTAAGTGCTAAGTCTAAGCTTACTCCAGCGTTTCGAGTGCTTTCTAAAATCCCGTTTGCAAAAGAATATAAAACGATACTAGAACAACCAATGCATAAAATAACCAAAATAACGTGTAGCCAAAGCAACCTTTTTATTTTAGTTTTGAACTTGCCGTTGAAGAAAAGCGAAATAAATATCAAAATAAATATGTAAAAACATATTATTATAAATGCCGGATATCCTCCAGTTAGTATAAAAAATAGAAAAATAGCAAAAAAACCTACATACTTTATCTCTAAACGATGAACCAGTTGATAATATGCCCAAAATAGCCATGGGAGCCATCCAGATGAAACTATTATTGTCAAATGTTCTGCATTTGATACAAATACCCCACAGCAAGCATAAGATAAGCCTGCAAATAATGCTGCTGACTTATCCTTAGTCCAAACTTCTGTCAAGCGGTACATTCCAATGCCACCTATGAAAATACAAAAGATGTACTCCAGGTTTGAAAAAACCAAGGTGTACCTCCCTATTAATGATAATATCCAGGTTATCGGGTACCAACAACCACTTTGAGGATCCGCATAAAATGGGTAACCCGTAAATTGATAAGGTAGCCATAGCGGTAAATGACCGTTGCGGTAACATTCGGTTGAATAGAAACGAAAAGGATACGATGCATTTGGGGTGTCCCACAAAAGGACATGCCTTAAAAAAGAAATTTGCCAGTAGGCAAT
>Ga0207081_1102_pt1 | contig 16012 bp, 15 predicted proteins | sample Alteio_BWMinHeat_59_FD_153524 | JGI IMG/M metagenome (GOLD analysis project Ga0207081, IMG submission 153524) | Enriched cells from forest soil in Barre Woods Harvard Forest LTER site, Petersham, Massachusetts, United States -... | ecosystem: Environmental > Terrestrial > Soil > Temperate forest >... | reverse complement strand
TTTTCTGACTCTGTTGTTACTGGGATCACAAAAATATAAGGCGCTGGCAGTCGTATCAACAAAAAGATCGCGGGGATTACCCATTTTCGCCAGGTAAGCAGGGCCGCCGTCACCGCTAAATCCCGCAGTACCCGTTCCTCCAAAAGTGTAAATATCACCGGTAAAGCCATTTACATTGATATTTACCGATGCTGAACTTGAGCCGCAATTGTTTGTAACAGTATATTTTACCGAGTCTGAACCTAATGCGTTGCCCGTAACAACTCCGTTCATGCTCCCTACACTAACAATCGCATTATTTGCACTCCAGATACCGCCGGCAACATTACTGCTTAAGGCGATAGTAGAAAGAATGCAAACAGCCGTTGCTCCGGATATTGTTATGGCGCCTGGCGACGAATTTACTGTCACAATAGTTGTCATGGGAATCCCTGCAAGCGTATAGCTTATCGCAGTAGTGCCTGCCGTCGCCCCGGTAACCACCCCGGTGCCGGGATCAACGGTCGCCACATTCGTGTTACCACTGCTCCACGTACCCCCTGCTGTTGGGTAGCTCAGTGCTGTCGTAGCCCCTGCACATACAGTCGGCACTCCGCTGATTGTCTGCGCAATTGAAGGGGCGCCAGGCAAAATGGAAAGCAGCAGAATGAGCACGGGAAAACTGCGCCTGTAAGCATTTACAATACATCTCGTGTCCGTTTTTTTCTGACCAAAACGCACGGTTTTCTTCTCTTGATTTCTCGGAGAAATCTTTTGTAGTAGCTGTTTCATTTGCGTGTGTGTTTTATATTATTTGTGTATGTATTTCTTAATCACTGATCAGATTGCAGATAGGAATACAGAATATCTATAGGTAAAAGGTATATCAAAAGTAATAATTAACAACATAATAACAATATTTTGCTAAAATATAAAATAAATATTTTTAAATAAATTTATAAATTTCTATTTATCACCAATTTATCTTAAATCATTTTTTTTTAAAAATCAGAGTTGCTTTTATTGTAGCAGTTTTGTCATAAATCTGTCCCGCCGCACCGGGCTATCAGGCGTAGCAATACACAGTCACACTGAAATAAAAAAATAAGTATTATGTAAAGGTCGGGGGAGTGATTATTTAGCCAAAATATTTACGATAAACATACACTTTAAGAGGTCCGATAACTGTAAACAGTAGGATTGCTGCTATGATTATCAGGTATAAACCCCAGGGTTGTTTATTTTCGTTCGCCATTTTTAGGACATTTCTTAGGTGTATTTGCTTTTGTGTGCTTCACCACAGCATTAGTAATATAAATGTGCGTATCATTAACTACAAGCCTTTCCCCATAATGGTAGGGACGTGGTTTTTTCTCTTTGGCTTTCCTTTCTGCTTTTGTTATATAATGCAAAGTTAGTAATATCTGTAACCATTATATAGCCAGGAAGTGGTAAATCGGCAACTATACCCAACTAAAGAATAATTCGTAGTAAAATAATTAGATTTTTATTTTTAATATATATTTATACATAAAATATATAATAATAACACAGCACTTTTGATAAAAAATGGGGGTACTGTGCTGTGTGTTTTATATCTAAATCGCCAGATAAAATTTAATTAATAATAAAACTGAAGATGTATAATGGCGAACACATACTACCTACCCGGAGCCTGAATTTTGGAACCGTGTTACGTTTGCGGTGATTAAAACCGTCACTGCCAATAAGCTTTTTGAAAATAACATAGTAAAATCAAAAAGCATGTACCCGGCAAATCGTTAATACCGGCAACCAGCGTCTTTTTAGGTAGTCCGGTGGCTAGCTGGGCTAAAGAAAAGGGCACCAACAAAAAAGCCTCCCAAGTTCTTCACTTGAAAGGCCGTTCTTAGGTGGTGGTGTGGGGCGGGATTGAACCGCCGACACAAGGATTTTCAGTCCTTTGCTCTACCGACTGAGCTACCGCACCATCATATTTAGGGATGCAAAAATAGGGTTTATCTCTTAATAATCCAATACGGCCAGCTATATTTATGAGGCTACATTATTTTTCGTTTTGCCCATGCCCGGAAGGTCTCCCATTGCATAGCGCTTGCAGCAGGCTCACTCAATGCCCCGGCCCACGGAGTGCCGCGCCTGATGTAGTACTTATTGAAAGTGCTTTGGTTTATTCCCCACTTCATCAGGAACTGTTTGCGGCCATTGTTCTTTTTAACCCGCAGCGTAGACTTAGACTGGAAATGATAAACCCTGCTCTTGCCAATGCCTTTAAAGATTCGGCAACCTGCATACCACATCTTCATGGCAAAGTCGTCGTCGCTGCTTACTCCCGGGCTTAGCTCTATACTGTAGCCGCCCGTTATAATCCAATATTTACGGTGCACAATAGTAGGGGGCCAGGTGCTGCCCGTCCAGTCGTTTTTATCAAAAGCATTACATTCCTTAAGTAGCATAGCCTCATTAAAGGTCTCAATGGTCTGCCCGTAATCTTTGTTGATAACGCAGGGGTTGTAATAATTAATAGGCTCTATCATAGTGCTGGAAAGCATGAAGCTGTCGGTGCCTGCTTTGTTTATTTCGTCTGCTATATGTGTATCCCAGCCGGGGCATACGTACATATCATCGTTCATGTATACTATATAGTGCTCCCGGGCAAGCCCCGCCGCTTCATTCACGGCTATACAAATACCTACATTGCCGGGGGAGTAAGTGTAGTCCATATTTTGAGCCTTAGCCCACTCCAGCGTACCATCGCTGCCGTCGTTAATATGGAGTATCACCTGGTGGGCAAAAGCGGAGTTTTTGCGAATACTTTCCACGCAAAGCTTTGCAAAAGCAAGGTTGTTCCAGGTAGGTATGATGATCGAGAAATTCAAAAGAGAACTGAAATTGAAGTTGGCAACTATTTTGTAATTGTCCTGAAATAATTCCTGCTAAGGTACATTAAATTCAATGTCGTCCATGCAGTAGGCAAGCCCCGCATGGTGCGCACATAATCAATTTGGCTGAGCAAGGCCGCTTTTGTGGCTATGTCCTTGTCATTGAGATTTACCGGAAGGTTCGCTATCTTGTTTTCCTGGAACAGCTTTAGGGAGATGCCCTGCATTCCCGCTATAGCGTCCATGCATAATTTGCCAGCATATATATTGTCAGGGTCATCGCCCTGGTTTGTTGCGGTGTCTGCATCTGCCGTATTAAAGTATAGGTGTGGCGCATTGGCAGCCTCATTACCGACGATCTCGCGTAGCGTGCTGTCAAGGTCGGCCCAGCCGGAATAGGTAGTGGTGCTGTCTACAGTTGTAATAGACTGAACAAGGCTATCGTGCAATAGTTGCAGGCTTTGGCCGGAGATATTGTTTCCGTTACAGCCGTCGGGCAGGCGCAGCAGGTAACTGACCACATTTTTGTAAGTATATTTTAAAATGCTATGCCCCCGGACCAAAATGCGATCAAGTACCCACGGAATATGATCGCCATGTATGTCGGCGCAAAACTCTACCGAGTTGCGGGCGCCCTCTTCTCTTGCCAAATAATGGTTGGGGTCTGGCGTATTTCCATTGTAGCTTTCATCTCCGGCAGTTGTATATATAAGCATTACTTTACTCTGTTCGTTACCGGTTTTCTTTACAATATCGTTAAAAGCGTCATTGCCCATAAAAAGCTGCCATTGATCCGGGTGCGCCACTATGTAAAAAGATACCGCGGCATATTGGCAATAGCTATTTATGCACAATATTGTGGAAAGTAGTATAAGGGCTATTTTTTTTATCCCGATCATTGACAGAAGTTAGAGTTTCATGAATTTTAGTGTGTTCAGATTCCCGGAAGATCTTGCATAAATGATATAATTACCTGTTGGAAGCATTCCGGCTTCATAATTAATAGTATATATGCCAATATCTTTATTTTCATTAACCAATATAGCTTTTAAATTGCCATAGGAGTCGAAAAGGGTAATGCTTACCGGCCCTTTTTCCATTATTTTGTAGGTCAGATTGACCGTATTGCGAATAGGGTTGGGATTGATTGCCAGGCCGGTATTTGAAACTTTGGCCTTTGCAGCAGTCGAGTACACTCTAAAATAATTCCTCGTAGCCCAATCCACATGGCCGCAGCTATCCTGCGGGTCCCATTCTGACTCCCAGCCATTATCTGTGAGGCCAAAAGAGAGCTGGCTTTGCAGGCCTGCTTCCATGGCAATTTCATCAGGAGCCAGGTTTGAGGCTTCTGTGCATGAATGATAACCTTCGAAGAGTGCCACATTCGCATAGTCAATTCTGTTGGCAGCCTCCGTAGCCAGCAAGCCGGTTTGTACATGATCGGGATGGTCGTCGAGGTTTGTCAATGGGTCCCAATCTGACGCGTTTATCCATACTTCTGACTGGCCGGCATTGCTCTCGAAATCAATAATATTAATCACCGTCCGGACAAGATCCTCATAACCGCGATAGGATGTACTGCTATCCACTGCTTCCAGCGACCTTACGGTATGGTCGGCAAGTTTGCTTATAGACGTATTCTTACGTTCAAAACACCCATCTGGCAGCCTTAAGTAATAGCTTACAATATTTTTGTAAGTTGATCTCAGAATGTTATGGTTTGTAGCTCCCGAAATGGACACAATGGATGTGTTCCAGGTGGCATGGGGGCTGTAAATATCAGAGCAGAACTGCACAGAACGGTTTGCCCCCGCCTGTCGCGACAGGTAATAAGGGGTATTGACGCCTAAATTGTAGCAGTTATATTCTCCGGCTGTTGTATAGATCAGCACTACTTTGCTGTTCCCTGCACTGGCCGCTGCAATGTCTTTAAATGCATTCACCCCCATGAACAATTGCCAGTCATCCGGGTGGGCTGCAAAATAATAAGAGACCTTTTGACTTTGGGCAAAAGAAATGCTTATATTAGTTATCAATAAGAATAAGAGCGATAAGATTTGTCTCATTATGGAATTTTATAAAACTTATTGATCCCGGTTAGAAAACAAAATTAGATTTTTTATGGTATAAAAGGCGCAAGCGTGGTTATTTTATTATTAGGCCGATGACTCAAGAGCCTGCGGAAAAGAAATTCCCGTGATTTATCATATACCTATTTGATCACTGTTCTAAAGTAATTTCGGCTCATGTAATTTATATTAAGTGTTGTCCATTCTGATGGCAGGCCATTTTCTGTTCCCGTGTAATCCAGTTGGCTGAGCAAAGCGGCATTAGTAGCAATAGAGAATTCATCAAGATTTGAGGGCAAGGCGGCCACTCCAAATTCCACGAATAAATTAATCGTGAGGGGGGATATCGCATTAACAGCATCCATGCAAAGCATACCTGTATAAATATGGTCAGGGTTATCCCCTTTATTTATAGAAACATCTGTATCGGCAGTATTTATATATATATGATCTATGGGGCCTTTTTCACTTATAATGATCTGGTTGACAGTGTTTGTCAAATCGCTCCATCCAGTATACGTAGCTGAGCTATCAACGGCTATTATTGAGGAAATGGCCCCGTCATGCAACAATTGCAGGCTTTGCCCGAATATGTTTTGTCCATTACAGCCATCGGGCAATCGCAGGCAATAGCTGACTGTATTTTTGTATATATATTTTAAAATATTGTGCCCCTGCACTGATACATGATCGGTAAACCACTCAGAATGACTGCCCACTTTATCTGCACAAAATTCAACAGAATTGTTTGCTCCCGCCTGCCGGGTCAGGTAATTTGAAATGTTTAAATGTCCGCTGTTACAACCATCACTGCCAGTTGTAGCGTAAATAAAAACAACTTTATTTTGCGGGCCGTTAACAACCGATGAGATGTCCTGGTATGCATTTTCCCCCATAAATAGCTCCCATTGGTCAGGATGGGCGATCACATAAAAAGAAATGGATTGATATTGGCAATTGCCATTGATATATAATGTAAGCAGGAATATGACGATCGCTGTTTTTTTCATTCTGAAAATAATGAGTAGCTATAGTTTTGTGAATTTTAATGTATTCATATGTCCTGATATTTTTGCGCATATGATATAGTTGCCATCAGGAAATGTGCCTGAATGATAATTTATGGTATATACACCCCTGTTCTGGTATTCATTTAGAATAGTAGCTTTTAGGTTTCCTGTTAAGTCGTATAATGCAATATTTACGGGCCCGTCCTCCATAACTTTATAATTGATGTTAAACGCTTCACCCGCAGGGTTGGGGCTTATTGTTAAAAAGGTGGTTGGTATCTTGGTATCTGTTGCTGTACTGTAAATCCTAAAATAATTCCTCGTTGCCCAACTCACATGGCCGCAATTATTTTCAGGGTCCCACTCTGGCAACCATCCGCTATGCGTACGTCCAAAAGATACCTGGCTTTGCAGCGATGCTTCCATCGCAATTTCTCCGGGAGTTAAGTTACAAGGCTTATTACAGGTATTGTAGTCTTCAAACAGCGCTAAACTTGCGTAACCGACCCTACTGGCAATTTCGGTGGCCAAGCGCCCTGTTTGCGTATGGTCAGGATGATCAGCGGGAGATATCAGAGGATCCCAGTCTGATGCCTGTATCCAGACTTCCGGTTGTTGCAATGTGCTGCTCTCATAATCAACCAGGTTTTTTACGGTCTCCACAATGTCGTCATACCCGTGGTAAGTGGTATTGCTGTCAACTGTCATCAGCGATGTAATATCGCGGTTAGCCAGTTTGGTAATTGTTGCCGGGACCCATTCCTCGCAGCCGTCTGGCAGCCGTAAAAAATAGCAAACAATATTTTTATAGCTCAATTGCAGAATGTCGTGACTTGTGACGCCTTGCATAGAGATTACTGATGATTTCCAGGCAGAATGCGGACTGTAAATGTCTGAGCAGAACTGAATGGAGCGATTGGCGCTTTCCTGCCGGGCAAGGTAGTAGCCTTTATTTACACCGAGGCTATTACAATTTGCTTCGCCTGCAGTCGTATAGATAAAGACCACTTTATTACTGTTTCCTGTACTTGCAGCGGCAATGTCTTTAAATGCATTTACGCCCATAAATAATTGCCAGTCATCAGGATGGGCTGAAAAATAGAACGAGATCCGGGAACTCTGGGCAAAAGAAATATTTGAACCAATTATGGATAACGAGATTATGAACAAGAGCCGGTGCTTCATTATTTGCTTTGAAAATGATTTGATCCACAATACGAAACAAAGCTAAATAACTTACAACCTAAAAAGATGCCGCGTTCCTTATTTAATTATTAAGGCTTTTGGGGTTTATAGCTTTAACTCGGTTTGTACAGTGTAATATTCCATTTTTCGGAAAAATCATCCGTTGCCTGGAAGTATCAGCACGATGCCTATAACTTAAACAATTGATCATCAATCAATTAAAACTTTGGCATGTCGTTGGTTATATACCTTACAAATCAAACAATCAAAAACAAACTCAAACAAGCTAAAATAACTTAAAATGAAAAACTTAACTAAAATATTCGCAACAGCAGCAATCATCATCGCAGGTACTAATGTATCTTTCGCCCAGGCAACAGCAACAGCTTCGGCTTCTGCTACCATCATCACTCCCATCTCTATAGTAAAGACGGTTGACATGAGCTTCGGTAATGTAGCCGTTTCTGCTTCTCTCGCTGGTACTGCAATACTTGCCCCGGCAGGTACACGTACCACAGGCGGCGGCGGTGGTGTTACCCTTCCTGCTACTACTGGTACTGTTTCTGCAGCCAGTTTCACCGTTTCCGGCCAGGGCAGCTACACTTACGCTATCACTTTGCCTTCTACTACAGTTGTGATCACTGATGCAACCTCAGACCATATGAACGTTACTGCTTTCACCAGCAGCCCTTCAGCAACCGGCCTTTTAAGCGCAGGTGGTACACAAACACTTACAGTAGGCGCTACCCTTAGCGTAACTGCCGCACAGCCTGCAGGTACTTACACTAACGCAACCGGCGTTCCCGTAACCGTAAATTATAACTAAACATATTGTTACTTCATTAAGCTCAGTTTATTGAGTTAACGGCCTTCCCGCATTCCTGCAGGAGGGCCTTTAAGTTTTTTATAGCATGAACCGCAGATTAGCCTGACATACTGCTTTTGCATGTTAACTTTATCAAAACTTTTTCACCATGTTATTACGCATTCATCCGGACAATCCGCAGGCCAGGAATATACAGACGGTAATAGATTGTTTGAGTAAGGGGGGTATCATTATTTATCCTACGGACACCATTTATGGTATTGGCTGTGATATTTATAATGCTGACGCCATTGCCCGCATTGCCCGTATAAAAAAAATAGATTCTAAAAAGGCGCAGTTTTCTTTTATCTGTTCAGATCTGAGCCACTTGAGCGATTACGCCAAAAGCGTTGATACACCTATATTCCGGCTACTAAAAGCGGCATTGCCCGGGCCGTATACGTTCATACTCCCGGCGAGCAAGCAGGTGCCAAAACAATTGAAAACAAGAAAGGACACGGTTGGTATCCGCATACCGGACAACAAAATATGCCATGAAATAGTGCGTGGGCTTGGGCACCCACTGATGAGCGCCTCGCTGCCAATGGACGGGGACGTAGCCTATTTTACCGACCCTGAGATCATGGAGGAGCAATTTGGCAACCTGGTAGACATTGTAATAGATGGCGGGCCGGGCCACGTTCTTGCCTCAACAGTTATTGACTGCACCAGCGGAACCCCGGAATTAGTGCGTGAAGGCGCTGGCGACTGGGTGAAGTTGATAGGTTGAGTTGTTAAAAGGTTAAGAGGTTAAGAGGTTAAGAGGTTAAGAGGTTAAGAGGTTAAAAGGTTAAAAGGTTAAGAGGTTAAGAGGTTAAGAGGTTAAGAGGTTAAAAGGTTAAGAGGTTAAGAGGTTAAGAGGTTAAGAGGTTAAGAGGTTAAAAAGTTAAGAGGTTAAGAGGTTAAGAGGTTAAAAGGTTAAAAGGTTAAAAGGTTAATTGGTTAAACTTCATTGACCAACACACCTTGTAATGTCGGTAAACCAACTCTTTTCTGATCCTTTATCCTATTAACCTTTTAACTTCTTACCCTATTACCTTATTTTCGCCAAATGAAGCACGCATACATATTTCCGGGGCAGGGCGCCCAGTTTTCGGGCATGGGCAAGGGCCTTTATGAGCAAAGTGATAAGGCAAGGGCATATTTTGAACAGGCTAACGATATACTTGGGTTCCGCATTACTGATGTGATGTTTGGCGGAACTGATGAAGAGCTGAAACAGACCAGTGTGACGCAACCGGCTATCTTCCTTCATTCGGTGATATTATTTGAAACTACTGCCGGCCTGGTACCGGATATGGTGGCAGGCCATTCGCTGGGAGAGTTTTCGGCACTGATCGCCAATAAGGTGTTATCTTTTGAAGACGGCTTAAAATTAGTTGCTTCACGTGCCGCTGCCATGCAGCGCGCCTGCGAGGCGAACCCGTCTACAATGGCGGCGGTACTGGGACTGGAAGATGGCAGGGTAGAGGACATATGCAGTGAATTTAAAGATGAAGTGGTAGTGGCTGCCAACTATAATTGCCCGGGGCAATTAGTGATCAGCGGAAGCATAGAAGGCATAAGGCAGGCGGTGGACCGGCTTAAAGCCGCGGGCGCCAAACGTGCGCTGATACTGCCGGTAGGCGGCGCATTCCACTCCCCGCTTATGGAGCCGGCGCGGGAGGAGCTTGCCGCCGCCATTGCGGCTACGACCTTTAACGAGCCTACCTGCCCGGTATACCAGAATGTGGATGCCAGCCCGTATACCGACCCTGCGATGATACGGCAAAACCTCATTAACCAACTGACCGCGCCGGTGCGCTGGACGCAGACCATACAAAAAATGGCTGCCGACGGGGCTACGCAGTTTACCGAGGTGGGACCGGGGAGTGTATTGCAGGGATTGGTTAAGAAAATAGCGAAGGACGTGACGGTGGACGGCATTGGTTGATTGGGTCCCTCTGGTAGGCCCACATATGTTTTTCTTTAAGTTGTAAGTCATAAGTCGCGAGTCGGAGTTTGTGGCCTTGATTAACACAGTATTATCAAGCGGTAATACCATTTGGACAACAAAAATCGGCATGAAAGAATCTCACGCAAAGGCGCAAAGGCGCGGTTCTCATGTAGCGTTTTAAAGGCCGCAAAGGTGTGACGCAGTGCTTATTTATTAAGTCTAATTGATATAATATATGTAAATTTATATAATATATGTAAAGCCGGGGAGGAGGACGCTAATTTGTAAAACTGCCTACCGGAAGGCAGGTGTGAAAATATGAAGATGTGAAAATGGAGCGGTTTTGCTCCCCGGAATTGCAACTGGGTTTCGGAGTTTTCGGCCTTGGTAAACCGGGCGTTATCAAGCGGTAACATATGTAAAAGTGGGGAGGAACACCTATGTTTTTCTTGTGATTTTTGCGCTCTCATTTGTAATTGGGTTTTAGGGTTTGTAGCCGTAGTTAACCTGGCATTACCATGTGGTAACATATGTAAAAGTGGGGAGAACACACTATGTTTTTCTTGTGATTTTTGCGCTCTCATTTGTTATCGGGTTTTAGGGTTTGTGACCATGGTTGGCCGGGCGTTATCAAGCGGTAACATATGTAAAAGTGGGGAGGAGAAAACTAATGTGAAAATGTGAAAATGTGAAAATGAAGAGGAGCGCTTTTGCGCTCTTATTTGTAATTGGGTTTCGGAGTTTGTGGCCTCGGTTAACCGGGCGTTATCAAGCGGTAACATATGTAAAAGTGGGGAGGAACACCTATGTTTTTCTTGTGATTTTTGCGCTCTCATTTGTAATTGGGTTTTAGGGTTTGTAGCCGTAGTTAACCTGGCATTACCATGTGGTAACATATGTAAAAGTGGGGAGAACACACTATGTTTTTCTTGTGATTTTGCTCCCTGAATATATAATTGGATTTCGGAGTTTGTGGCCTCGGTTAACCGGGCGTTATCAAGCGGTAACATATGTAAAAGTGGGGAGGAACACCTATGTTTTTCTTGTGATTTTTGCGCTCTCATTTGTTATCGGGTTTTAGGGTTTGTGACCATGGTTGGCCGGGCATTATTAAGCGGTAACATATGTAAAAGTGGGGAGAACACGCTATGTTTTTCTCGTGATTTTGCTCCCTGGATATATAATTGGATTTCGAAGTTTGTGGCCTCGGTTGGCCGGGCATTATCAAGCGGTAACATATGTAAAAGTGGGGAGGACTAAATGAGAGCGGAAGAAACAGAGCGAAGAGCGGCGGACCTGGTTTAGCATGGCAATTACCAGAAGGTAACATATGTAAAAGTGGGGAGGAGAAAACTAATGTGAAAATGTGAAAATGTAAAAATGAAGAGGAGCGCTTTTGCGCTCTTATTTGTAATTGGATTTCGGAGTTTGTGGCCTCGGTTAACCGGGCGTTATCAAGCGGCAACATATGTAAAAGTGGGGAGGAACACGCTATGTTTTTTCAAAATTTCAATTTTCAAAATCCAAAATTCAAAATCCGGTACGAAATGATCTTACACGAAGGCGCAGAGCGCTTGTAAAAAATTCTTATACTATGTAAAATTAGGGTAGATAATTCTGAGTGGAAAATTTTGAAACGTGATTTGTTTGCTAATTTTTGAAGGTGCGGAAATAACATGCAAAACCATAAGCTTTGGCGAAGGAGAAATAATACTGTTTGCACATTTAAATCACACTGATTTCCGATAGACCCCGACCCTCCCGCTGAAGGAGCGGGACAGGTGCCGGGAGGTGTTACGTACTGCACTTTCCCTGACAAAAGTATAGGTAACTAAAATTAATCCCGGTGTGTTTTCAAAGTCTAATCGGTATAATTTACATTTGTTGAAGGAGAACAAACAGGATAATCTTCTTAAAAATATATGATCAACAATTACATACCCAGGCCAATGACGCTGGATTGCAAACACCCTTACTCCTTCAAGAACTTCGCAGCATACACACCATTCACCTTTACAAAATAAACGCCACTTGCAAAGCTGCTTATAGCTATATCGGTGCTATTTACATTGCTGTATGATTGATTGTATATCTCCTGGCCTATAAGGTTTATTATATCCACGCTTTTTATTTTATCTGTGGTTTTTATTGTTACTTCATTGTGTGCAGGGGTTGGATAGATAGAAGTAATGTTTTGTACGTTTAGAATATTATTCACTGCTTCTGGATGATAAGTGATTTTGCGTATTCTATTGTTGAAGGCATCTACGATAAACATGTTTCCGGATGGATTAAATGCTACACAATTTGGCCTGTCCATTTGAGCTGATGTAGGCAATCCGTCATCTCCGCTAAACCCCTCTGTTCCATTTCCCGCCACCGTTGTGATAATACCTTCAGGATTTACTTTTCGTATTACATTTGCATAATTATCAGAAATATAAATATTCTCAGAGTCATCAACAGTAACGCCATTCGGAGCATTTAATTCCGCAGATGTTGCCATATCGCCGTCGCCAGTATTGCCAGCAGTGCCATTGCCCGCAATTGTAGTTATGATGCCAACAGCACTAATTTTTCTTACACAGTGGCTCGCCCAGTCTGTTACGTATATATTACCAGATGCACTAATTGCGATGCCTCCCGGAATGTGTAATTTTGCAGCCGTGGCAGGGCCATTGTCGCCTGTATTGCCAACAGTACCATTTCCTGCGATTGTAGTTATTATTCCCGATGTATTAATCTTTCTTATCGATGGGTTATTACCATCTGTAAAATATATATTGCCAATATTATCTATGGTTAATCCATAAGGAGAAAAGTCTGCTAAAATTGCAGCCCCTCCATTACCGCTATATCCTGATGTGCCGGTTCCAGCTATAGTAGAAATTATACCTGATGTATTTACTTTCCGAATGACATTATTTCCACCATCAGCGATAAACATATTGCCACTTGCGTCAATGACTATATCTGTCGGGCTATATAATTCGGCATCAGTTGCTGCCCCACTATTCCCACTATAACCACCAGACGAAGTTCCAGCACCAAAGCCGTTGCCAGCAACTGTTGTAATAATGCCTGAAACGTCAAGCTTTCGTATAACATTATTTCCAGCATCTGCAATAAATAAATTTCCAAGTGCATCAAAGTTCATATATATCGGATTGTCCAATTCTGCTGATGTTGCAAGATGCATATCGCCCGTGTATCCTGCCACTCCATTACCTGCTACTGTAGTAATATCCCCAATCTGAGCGCTTCCTACAACCGGTATCAAGAATAAAAAAAGGAATATATTTCTCATAGCGTTGCGCTTAACAAAACAAGTACTAATCTACAATATTATTTTCTATCCGTTGCTCCTGATGTTAGCGTAGCGCATCAGGTGCTAAAAATGAAATCCGATTTGCAGTAATCGGCATTGGCTTGATACAGCTCAATCACGGCTCTACAGTTAAGCCAAATACACAGGAGCAAGTTCTAAATATCCCTTTTAATTGGACCAGTTTTGAAAAGAATAGTATCTTCACTATTTATCTATGAGCAACACAGGCGAAAGCGGAGTGGAAGAGGGAACGGCATTGAGAACAGTGATGCTGGGCCCGGAGATCCCTGAAAATGAAATGGCGGCATTGGAACGGTCTATGTCCATAGCAAAAGATATAGCCAACAAAGTGTTTAAGTCATTTGCCTTTACTGATGCCGGGCTTAACCGGGTAAGCTACAGGCATACACAGCAAGGCAATAGCTATGGATACTACATAAGCCCGCTCCTGCACCAGTTGTATGCACTAATTGTGCGCCTGGGGGCTAATTCGGTGCTGGACCTGGGATGCGGCGCCTGCATAGCCTTAGAGATAGTGCGCCAGCACCTGGCCCATAACCATACAAAGAGCGTGAAGTTTGGCGGGATAGAGGTAGAGGCTGACCTGATAAAGCAGGCCCATGCGATGTTCCCGAATACTTATGCCATAACCCATGCAGACCTGATGAAAATAGAAAGGAAGCACATAGCGCAGTATGATATACTGTATATGTGGGAACCGATCTACACGTATGCCGCCGCCCGGGACTTTGTTGATAACCTGGCGGGCCTGCTGCATGTCAACCAAACGATCATCCTTAAGCCGCAGGGATGTATATCAGAGTACCTGGCCAAACATCCGAATATAACGGAACTAAAGGTAAAGGGCCAGGAGTTAGCCTTATTTCACCGTACAGGTTAGGGATGGACCACTTCGAGGAAGTTATACTATTTAGACGTAAAATTCCGGCACGAAAGAATCTCACCCGCCGCGGCGGGCAAAGGCGCAGTTCTCATGTGACGTTTTAAAGGTCGCAAAGGTGTAGTGCGGTGCTGATTTATTAAGTCTAATTGGTATTATACCATTTAGACGTAAAATTCCGGCATGAAAGAATCTCACCCGCCGCGGCGGGCAAAGGCGCAGTTCTCATGTGACGTTTTAAAGGCCGCAAAGGTGTAGTGCGGTGCTGATTTATTAAGTCTAATTGGTATTATACCATTTAGGCGTAAAATTCCGGCATGATCATTTAACCGCGAAGACGCAGAGCCGCAAAGGCCCTTTATTTGTAGTGCCGATCTTTGAAGTTTGATCGGTATTATCTCAAGTCAACCGCTTCAACGCCCGGATGCTCATTTGGCGCCCAGGTGAAGTAGGAATCAGGGATATTGGTGTTCTGGCTTACATTGCTTACGCCTATGTGGTATTTATTGCCGTTCTTTTCCCAGTAGTCGCCGCCTACTATCATAGTGGTGGTTTTATCTACCAGTAATTCTATTTTGGAAACTGATTTGGTTTTATCGGTGGGTATGAGCTCTATAACGTCGCAGTTCTTGTCTTTTTCTTTTCTTTCGCCTTTGTAGCTGTATTTATAATCTTTATCGTAAAAGTTGGGGGTAAATAATTTTGCGGGGGAGAAACCCTGTTCGGCGGGGTTGTAATTGCTGATCTGTACTTCTTTAGCGTCTTTATTGTAGGTCCAGATGGTTTTGGTATCGCTGATAATTTCCTGCCCACTGATGAGTATGTGGTATTTCTGCCCCTTGAGGGCAAAAGTCCCTTTTTTAGAATCTGTTACCTTCCCGCCTTTTCCACCAATAAGGTTTAACGCGAAATTGGCTTTTAAGGCTTTCAGCGTGGTTACCTTTTTGCTCACCGCATCAAGAATGGCTTTTGCTTTAGTATCTGTTTGTGCTGTCGCCGATTGGAATGTGAATAATATAAATAACGGTACTAAAAAGCTCAAGCAAAGGTGTAAAGAGGTTTCACGCAAAGGCGCAAAGGCGCAGTTCCCACATTTTGTTTTTAAGTTCGCAAATATCGGAGATCGCAAAGATGTATTGTTGTGCAGATTTTTGAAGTTTAAGTGATATAACAGCTTTTTCATAACCAGTCTTGAATTAAGGATTCCTGAATTTTTTTTTTGGAAGCGCGAAGTTACGGTATATTGCTCAAAAACTGTTCCAACTCGGATTCGGTTTTGAAATATACATCGCGGGGCTTGCTGCCGTTGGTGGGGCCTACAACCCCTGCGGCTTCCAGTTGGTCCATGATGCGGCCTGCGCGGTTATAGCCTAAATTTAAACGCCGCTGGAGGTTGGATGTGGAACCAGACTGCATCTGTACTACCAGGCGGGCGCAGTCGTCGAATAATTTATCGCGGTTTTTGAGGTCAATAGCTTTAGCGCCATCTTCATCGTCCATTTCGGGCTCGGGCAGGTGGTGCGCGCTTGCGTAGCCCTGCTGATCGCCTATGAAATCAACGATCTTTTCCACTTCGGGAGTATCTACAAACGCGCACTGGAGGCGCAGCAGTTCACTGCCGTGAGATACCAGCATATCGCCGCGGCCAATAAGCTGCTCGGCGCCGCCGGTATCGAGGATGGTGCGGGAGTCCACTTTTGCCGATACCTTAAAGGCAATACGGGCGGGGAAGTTAGCTTTAATGGTACCGGTGATCACGTTTACAGAAGGCCGCTGCGTGGCAATGATGAGATGGATACCTACGGCGCGGGCAAGCTGCGCCAGGCGTGCTATGGGCATTTCCACCTCTTTGCCGGCAGT
>Ga0207081_1101_pt1 | contig 16168 bp, 15 predicted proteins | sample Alteio_BWMinHeat_59_FD_153524 | JGI IMG/M metagenome (GOLD analysis project Ga0207081, IMG submission 153524) | Enriched cells from forest soil in Barre Woods Harvard Forest LTER site, Petersham, Massachusetts, United States -... | ecosystem: Environmental > Terrestrial > Soil > Temperate forest >... | reverse complement strand
CCTCACAGATGGAGGAACGTCCAAGCCTAAGCTGAGCATTCGTTGGGCATGCGTTTTTGCTTTGTCATCCTGGTCTGTATCTAAATAAAGCAGCAAAAGATTATCGTTTGCCGTCTTATCGGTGCTGTCAGTAGCAAGATAGCTTTGAAGATAGAAAATGGCGCCTTTAGGGTCTTTCTTTTTCATAGCAACCTGTGCGAGATAAAGATCACATTCGTAGCAATTGGTAATGCTTTTTTCGGCGAGCAAGTATTTTTCTGATGCGAGGAAGGAATCTTTGTTTTGCAGCATAACGCCATAAATAAAATTGAGGTGTTTTTCTTTCGGGTTTAATGCAAAGGCCCTGAGAAAGAGTTCTTTAGATTTTTCTTCATCATCAGTTCTTGCTGCCAGCCTCATATTAGCTTCTGCTGAATGGGGTGACGTTTCTGCTGCCTGTGTCCAGAAGGCGAGCGGGTTATTAAAGTTTTGCTGGTAGTGTAAATTGATCATGATGAATAAACCGGCTATTACAATTCCGCCTGTTAATAATTGCCTGTCATTCAGCTTGTTTTGCAGAATTACCGTCTGGGGCAATATCAAAAAGATGGCAAACATGGGCAGGTACATCCTATATTCGAAAGTCTGGTCGCATATAGCGGGGGGCAGAAAAAAGACCGATAACATAAATAAGAAGAATACCAGGAGCCCCGCCGTTATTATTTTTAAGTTTCTCTTTTTATAAAGGACAATGGACAGCAGCAATATACATAGGGTTATAAATCCGTAATAATAGACCGTATCCTGCTGCATAGGGTAAACGCTTAAATTGAACGGCAGGAACATTTTGCCTAAATACTGGATGGACAGGGGAAAACGATGTACCAGATCATAAATTAATTGAGCCGGTTTCAAACCGGGTTGCACGATCGCCGCAGACCTCATAAGCAGCCAGATAATAAAGCAGCCTATCCAGGTAGTGTATAAAATAATATTGCGCCGCCCCAGCCATTTGTTTTTTAATACAAGCGTTATCAATATAAAGGCGACGGGAGCTGCAAATACTGCTGTTTCCTTTGTGAAGAAGGATAGCAGCAGAAACAAAACGGATAAAAGCAACGATCTTATTTTCCGTCGCCGGTGTACCTGATCACGTAAATAAGGAATGAAAAAATAAAAATGGCCAGCAATGTTTCATTGCGTGCAGGTATCCATGCAACAGCCATGACCAATGCCGGGTGCACGGCAAATAGTAAGGTTAAAATAAAAGCGTGCAGTTCCCTGACACCCAGTTTTTTGAACAGATCATATAGTAACAAGACGGCGATGAGGTGGAAAAGCACATTTACCAAATGAAAACTAAATATACCTGGCCCGTGATTGCCCAGGTGGTAATTCAATATTATGGTATCAACCGGTATCGGCCTGTAAAAAATATCGGATGAAGTGCCATATGCGCTTCTGAAAAAAGAAGTAACCAGATTATGGAGATTTTCGTTGTAATCACGGAATGTATTTATAAAGATGCCATCGTCCAGATCCACAAGTCCCATAGAAAATGTGGGAGAATAGACGATGAGAATTGCTGCAGAAAGCCATAGCAAAGGATAACGAATTGTAATGGCAGATGTTTTTACAAATGTTGGCGTATCAGTTGGGAGCACGTTCTCCCGACTGGCTTTGCTTTTCGGTTTGTTTGTTTCCGGCCTCCTCACAGTTTTATGCAGATGAATATGCCAAATGTATAAAATAGTATGGATAGTAGCGTTGCGCGGCAGCGCGGTAGTGTATATCTCTATAGCCTTTACCTGTCAAGCCCCAGGCTTTGCAGCACTTGTTTGGGCACATCTATACCAATAAGCTGCATTTGTCTTACCTGCGCAACTGCTTTTGCAGGCTGTTTCGTATCTATGTATAGCAGTAGCAAATTATTATTGGCTATCTGGTTTTTCGGGTCTCTTTTTAAATAAGAAACCAGGAATGCGATAGCCCCGTTAAAGTTTTTTTGTTCCATCGCTACCCGGGCGAGATAAAAATCGCACTCGTAATAGTCTGAGGTGTTTTTCTCAGCAAGCAGATATTTTTCGGAGGCTAATACCGAATCCTGTTTTTGCAGCATTACACCATAGTAGAAGTTCAGATATTTCTCTTTTGGGTTGAGCTGGTAAGCTTTCCGGAATAACTTATAGGATAGCTGCACATCATCTTCCCGGGCGGCAAGCATCATATTGGCATAGGCAGAATGAGGGGAGGTTTCCACAGCCTGCGTCCAGAAGGCGACCGGGCCCGCAAAGTTTTTTTGATGATAATAATTTTCAGCCGACAATATGCCCACAACAATCATCCCCGAAATAAACAACTGTTTATCATTTAGCTTGTTTTTCAGTAAAACTGTTTGTGTAAGAACGAGCAATATGCCTATCATAGGAAGGTAAAGACGATGCTCGAAGGTTTGCTCATTGAGTGATTTTGGAACGAGGAGTACCGGCAATAGAAATAAAAGAAATATTGCGAGGCCGCTCCCTAATATCCTCCAGTCTCTATCCTTGCTGAGATATATGATAACTGCCAGCAGCAATATAGCAGCAATGCCGTAATAGTAAACAGTATCCTCGATGATGGGAAAAACGCTGAGGTTGACAGGGATAAATATTTTGCCGAGATATTGTATTATCAGCGGTAAACGATGAATAAAATCACTCAGCAATTGCGAGGTGGTTATGGGTATGGGTTGCAAAGAGGCAGACGACCGTGCAATAAACCAAAGAACAAAACATGCGAACCATACGCCATATTGTATAAGCATATGTTTATCGCGCCAACTTATTTTCAATACTACGACCAGCAATATAAATGCAATAGGTGCATCGAACACGGCAGTTTCTTTAGTAAAGAAAGACAGGATGAGAAATAAGGCGGCGATCACCAGCCATTTTGTTTTTGCTGTTTCGGAATAATTGATTGAGGCAATCAGAAACGAGAGCGTGAAAATAGCGAGTAAGGTATCGTTCCTTCCCGGTATCCAGGCTACGGCTTCCGACAGCACCGGGTGAACTGCAAATATGAGGCAAAGAAGAAAAGCATGAAGGTTTTTTATCTGAAGCTTCGTGAATAATTTATATAAAAGCAACACGGAAACCATGTGGAACAGAACATTGACGACATGATAGCCGGCCTCGCTGAGCCCGCTTGCCTGATAATTCAATATCATCGTATCGAGGAAGAGCGGGCGGTAATAAGAATCTTTTGTGGCATTGAATACCCCGCGTGAAAACGAGGTAATAAGGTTATGCAGGTTTTCGTTGTATTCATGAAAATCGCGGATGAAGATGGAATCATCCAGGTCGGTGAACCCAAAAGAAAAGGTTGGGAAGTAAATGATTAAAGCAGCCAGAGCCAGCCATAGGAGCGGGTAGGGGATATTAAATCCTTTTTGCAAAGGATATAAAATATTGATGCTTTCCGGTTTTGTCTTTCCGGGCGGAATCTTGCTAATGTTGTTTTTGGCAGCAATTTGAGCTGGCAAGTTTCTTTTTTTTGTACTCACAATACTTTATAATTAAAACCCCCAACCCTATTAAGGTTTGGGGTTACAAATAACATGGGGAAGCCCCGGAACAAGGTCCCGCTTTTCAGCGGGAGGGGTTTGGGGTAAGAGGTTATAATTAATGCGAAGCTAATTCATCATGGGTGCCGTGCTCATCGAGCAGCGCCGACGCTTTATTTACATCATCTTCGCTACCGTGGGCTATTACAATAAATTTTCCAGCTACCAGGGCATCGTGATATTTTTTGCCCATATCATCTTTTACCCCTACTGTAGCTAATGCTGAAGCTATGCCGCCGCCTATAAGGCCGAAATCAAAGCCGGCTATGGCGCCTACAAGCGCACCTGCCCCATATAGTATGCCTACTCCGGGTATTGCAAACATACCGAGGCCTGTAAGGATGCCCAATGTAGTTCCTACCACAGTACCTGTAGCCAGTCCACCGGCCTTTATGGGATTTTTGGTAGTTATGTGCATTTCGTTATCCACAACTTCTGTTTCTGCAAGGCCCATAATAGATAGCTGGGCAACAGGGTATCCTGAATCTTTTAATTTTTGTACGGCTTCGACAGCTAAATCATGATTGTCGTAGGTGCCAATTGTTGCGTTCATAAGGATTGAAAATTTGGATAAAAATAAGTTTTTAAACTACCATTTTCAATAATAAATAAAAAAAAGTGCCGGCCGGTCATTTTAAAAGCATTTGTTTAGGCATTTTATTCAAATAACCTGCTGATTATTGTAATTTTATATAATGGCATGATATTATCAGCTATTCTAATAAAAGAGCGTTCTATGAAAAACAGGATTTTGTTCGTATTGATGATTTGTATGTTACCGTTCTTTTGCCAGGCGCAAGACACTACCGCAAAGCACAAACATAAAAAAACTCATAAAACCGCTAAGGCGGCTGCTTTGCCGCCATGGGCCGCCGCTCACAATTATGATGCTACCGCACACGTTTACTTTCCTGACTATTATACTTTTTACGATCCTAACCGTGGCGGTTATGTTTACTGGAGCGGGGGGAAATATACCTTTACCCCTTCAGTTCCTCCTTACTTAGAAAAGGTGGATTTGAGCAAAACGAGGATACAAATATTAAAAGGGGTGAGCCTTGACCTGCACCCCGAACTTAACTATCCATATTATATGGAGCAATACCCGGCGGACAATAGCGGTAATACCAGAGTGCCTGTACCAGTGCCGGGAAATCCGGCAGGGAATTAGAAAAGGAATTTGTTATAATTCTATTTCATAACAAAAATGGTAAAAGGACAATTTTCAGTACATTTGGAAAATGGATTTAAAGGATAAAGTAAAGTACAAATTAGAATTTAAGAAGGAACTTGACAAGTTTGCAAACACGCTTAAAAAATATGTTTCGACAGATAACGGTGACTGGACAGTAAAAGGTTTCATTGATGTATTAAAAAACATTTATACTATATCTGCGGATACAAAAATCATTTCTACCCATGCCATAAAATCCAACTTTATTTAGAAGTACCACTTCATCAACCTTTAGATTAAGTTCGGCCTTATATTTATTTCCTAATTTCCAAGAGTTATAATCATAACTTTGTTGTGGTTGTGATAATTGATAATTTACTGGTTTTTTTGTTATAGTAATTATTTTTTGATTTTGTTTCTCACCCTGTTTTGGGGTTTGGATGGTACTTGTTGTACTCCCAATCCATTTTTCATAAGCCTCTTTAGAATTTGTAGTCTGGCTATAATTGGTACTTGATTTATTGGCAAACACTTATAATCACTACTATCGCTATCACTATTATTATAAAAACCATAATTACATTGCATGTTGTCTTGTTCAAATTTACTGATAAAATTCCGCGCTGTCCAGGTTTTGTAATCCTCCTGCCTGGTATGCCATCAGAATTGCTCTGACCTTTATCCAAATTAAATTTAATAATATATTATTTATAATAAATAACACAGCACTTCTTCAAAAAACAGGCCGACTGTGCTGTGTTATACACCTATTTTATAATATTATTTTCAACCAGCTCCAGCAGGCACTCCAAAAACACACAGCAGTTTTTCAAAAAACAGGGGCACTGTGCTGTGTTATACACTAATTCAATTATATCTATCCGGGATTGCGCAGGGTTATGTAACACATAAAAATCCGTAACATATTTTCATAAAAAGGGGTACTGCGATACGTTATACACTAATTCTACAATATCACATTTTTAAAGAAGTCACTTCACCCATTGCAAATTGTCAAATTGTCGAATTGCCAAATTAGAAAATTATTTCAGTATTTTGGCAGTATGAAGATATTCACCGCCGCCCAGATCCGTGCTTGTGATGCCTATACTATTAAAGCGGCGAATATCCGTTCAGCCGAGCTTATGGAGCGCGCTGCAAACAAATGCGCGGCATGGATCAGGGAAAATCTTCCAAAAGACACATTGTTCGTTGTGCTATGCGGCACCGGTAATAACGGAGGCGATGGGCTGGCAATAACACGCATCCTGCATCAGCGGGGCAATGGCGTTAAAGCATTTCTTTTGCAATTCAGCAAGGAACTTTCAGCAGACTGCGAGGCCAACCTCAAACGGTTGCAAAGTATAGATGCAGAACTGGTAAGCATTGTAGCGCCCGATACTTTTATTACTGACATTCCCGCACATATTGTCATTCTTGACGCAATATTAGGTACCGGCCTTAGCCGCCCCACCGAAGGATGGGTAGCGGCCTTCATTAATCATATAAACCAGCTGCCCAATAAAAAAATAGCCATTGACATTCCCAGCGGATTACCGGCCGATATTGTCCCCGATAAAGATGCGGCTATCCTAAAAGCACAGGATACACTCAGCTTCCAGTTCTATAAACGCACTTTCCTGCATCCGGAATCAGCCATATATGCGGGCAACATCCATATACTTGATATTGGCCTCGACCAGGCCTTCATTAAAGCTACAAACTCCCAATATAAAACCATAGAGGCCACGGATATTGCCGCTATTTATCAAGCCCGCACCCCTTTTGCCCACAAAGGAAATTATGGCAGCGTATTAATGATAGGCGGCAGTTTTGGGAAAATGGGTGCGGTTTCGCTTAGTGCTAAAGCCGCCCTGCGGGCCGGTGCTGGCCTGGTTACCGCGCTGATTCCAGGCTGCGGGTACAATGTGATGCAAACGGCAGTGCCGGAGGTGATGTGCAGAACAAGCGGAGATATGGTAATTGAGAAGATAGACAAATGGCAAGACATGGCCATCGGCATAGGCCCCGGCATGGACACTGACAGCAAAACCGCCAATGCACTGTCTGCCTTTATTGATGAGTGTAAAATTCCCATAGTGCTGGATGCGGATGCCCTCAATATAATGGCTAAACAGCCGGAACTGCTTGCAAAATTGCCAAAGGGTTCTATCCTTACGCCTCATCCAAAAGAGTTTGCACGGCTTTTCGGGGAGAACACCAATACCATGATCCAGACAGACCATGCCCGCATACAGGCCATGCGCTATAATATTAATATTGTTTTAAAAGGCCATCATACAGCAGTTATCACAACCGAGGGGGAATGCTGGTACAATATGACGGGCAATGCAGGCATGGCCACAGCAGGCGCAGGCGACGTGCTGACCGGGATCATCACCGGCTTGCTGGCCCAGGGCTATGAACCGCAAGAAGCTGCAATACTTGGCGTGTACCTGCACGGCCTTTCGGGCGATATTGCCGCCAGAGAACTATCACAAGAGGCTTTGATTGCGTCAGATATTATTGACCACCTCGGCAAAGCATTTTTAACGCTGCAATAATTCGAAATAGGAACAAACTACAATTTCCAAACTACCAATCCAAATTCCAAATTTCCAATCCAAATCCCAAATTCCAAATCCCAAATTCCAGATTTCGAATTCCAAATTTCCAATCCAAATCCCAAATCCCAAATCCCAGATTTCAAATTCCAAATTCACTTCGCATTAGCAATGCTCATCATCCAGGTCTTTAACGCCGGGCAGTTTTGATATTCAGGGGCCACTTTCAGGTAAAAAGAAGGTAATTTGGCAGTTACCCAACTCTGCATTTTCAGTTGTTTTTTCTGCGATAGCGCCACTTCCTGTATCCTGCTGTAATCGTCTTTAAGGTTAGCTTTATGGGGCGTTGTCCGGCTCCTCAGATAAACGATCCGGCACGACTTATCATGTGCATCGGTTAAAAAAATGTGCGATGCAGAATAATCTCCCTGCTTCATGCTGTCAAGCATCAGCACCATTCCGGGGTCCAGCTTGGTCATATCCAGTTCTGTATTACCGGTCGCAGGGTCGGCTATCATACCACCCGTACGCTTTGCAGCATCATCAGTTGAGAACTTGCCAACGGCCTCCGGAAACGACATCTTGCCATTTACCAATAACGTACGAACGCTATCTAATATCTTGAACGATTTCTCAAAATCACCAGATGTAACCTCTGGCTTTATGAGTATATGCCTTATATCTGCCTCGTCCCCCTTCCGCTGTATCATTTGGATAATGTGGTAGCCGAATTTCGTTTTTATTACCTGCGACACCTCTCCGTTCTGCAATTTAAACGCAGTCGAAACAAAGGCTTCCGCCCACGGGCCTGTGCGGGTCACCCCGTCGTAGCGCCCGCCATTATCCCTGCTGCCAGGATCATCACTATACAGGCCGGCCATCGTCTCAAAACTCTTGCCATCCACTACTATTTGCTTTCGTATATCTTCCAGCTTCTGCTTCGCATAGTCATTCATTTCGGGGCTCACCTGGGGGTCTATTACTATCTGCCCTACCTCCACCGTTGCAGGAAAATACGGAAGGCTGTCTGTTGGTATTTTTTTATAAAACGCATCAACTTCCGCCGGTGATATTTTTATGTTTTCCAATATCGTTCCCTGTAGTTTCTCTGCCACCATCTGCTCCTTAATAGTTTCCCGATTCTCGTCCTTTATCTGGTATATGGTTTTACCCGACATTTGTTCCAGTTTTTCCTTCGAGCCATAGAGCTGTATAAAATAGCGCAGGCGGTTTTCAAGCTGGGCATCCACATCTTCATCGCTTACCATCACACTATCACGCTCTGCCTGTTCCAGCAGCATTTTTTGCAGTATCATCTGCTGCAGCATCAGGCACTTAGCCGAATCATTAAATTTTGGGTCCTGCGCCCTGGCCTGCACAGCCTGTAGTTCCAGGTCACTTTGCAGTATAATGCGGTTGCGGCCTACAACAGCTAATATCTTATCTGCGCTCTCCTGTGCAGACAATGAATGGCAGCAAACCAAAAACAGCATGAACAAAACAATCCCTATCGGTCGTGAAATAATATTTCTTGTATAAAAACTCATGCTATGTATGAGAAATGAAGTGTAAGCGACAAAAATAGTTTATTTACTGCCTTTATGCGAATGCCAACAGTATTTTAACTTTTACGTTTGTCTGTGCCCCGGTTTAGAAAATTTTGGTACTCTTGCAGTCGTTTATCAATTAGAGTATGTAAAATTTCCTTCTTATATTGTCAATCAATGCAGAAAACCTAGTATGCAATTCAGACACGCCCGGCACACCAATAACTTAGAGCCGCTGATAAATTTCTATACAGAAATAATCGGCCTTGAAAAATTAGGCGGATTTAAAGATCACGATGACTATGAGGGCGTATTTCTTGGGATGAAAAATTCAGACTGGCATTTGGAATTCACAGCCTCACACGAAAAAGCCGATCATCATTTTGATGAAGATGACCTGATAGTATTTTATTTTAATACTGAAGCAGAGATCAAAGCCATATTGAAAAATGCTGAAAGAAATAATGTTGCGCTAATTAAACCTAAAAACCAATATTGGGAGAGCAACGGGCACACATTTTTAGACCCTGATGGTTTTATTGTGGTTATTTCACTTAGGCCCCCCGCACTAATATCTGGTGATGGCATCACAAAAACCATATTAGAAAACGGAATAAATAATTGGAATGACCTTACTAAGCAAGTACAAAACCTGCCTTATGGAAGAAACTCAGGCCGCAGTGACTTTAGCCTGGTGATCAAAGAAAATAAAGGCACTTGCAGTTCCAAACATGCGCTGCTTAAAAAGATAGCTGATCTGAACAACATAAAAAATGTAAGCCTCATCCTGTGCATTTATAAAATGACGGAATACAACACTCCAAAAATCGGGCATGTATTAACTGACAACAGCCTTGAATGCATTCCGGAGGCGCATTGTTATTTAAAATTGAACGGCAACAGAATTGACTTTACCGGCCAAAATGCAGAAATAGCGAAAATTGAGAAAGATATTTTAACTGAAATGGAGATACAACCTGAACAGGTTGTTGATTTCAAAATAGACTTTCATAAAGATTTTTTAAGACAATGGCTGAAAGTCTCAGGCTTGAAAATTACTTTTGACGAGATCTGGGAAATAAGAGAAAAATGTATCGCTAACCTTGCTGAATGACACTTTTGTTTATTGCTTTGTTATTTTTAATTTCAAAAACTTCTTAATCATGGAAACAATCGCATTACCCAACGACATCAAAGTATTTTACACTACAGCAAAATCGTTCCCGGACGGCATTGTGGAAGCATACGATAAACTGCATGTGTTAGTCCCACCATCATCCGGCAGAAAATATTACGGCATCTCCCGCCCCGAAAACGGCACTATAGTTTACAAAGCCGCAGTAGAAGAAATAACACCCGGAGAAGCCGAAAAATTTGGCCTCAACACCCTCGTCCTCAAAAAAGGCAACTACATCTGCACGATCCTCAATGACTGGATGAAAGACACAACCGAAATTGGCAGTGTATTTTCCGAACTCCTTACTCAGCCCGGCTTAGACCCGGAAGGTTATTGTGTTGAATACTATTTTAATGATAAGGATGTGAGGTGTATGGTTAGGTTAGATGACTAACTTTTCAACCTGACAACCAATCAACTTATCAACCCTTCAACAGCCCCTCCATCACAGTAAAAGCAATGGGGCAAACAGTAGTATTCTTCAACGTCAATTGCACACGCTTTAAAAACACATCTTCGTCCGTATAAGGATAGCGTTGGCAGTCGCTGGGGCGGTCATCATATATGTTGCAGGTATTATCTTCAGCCAGGAAGGGGCAGGGCTTTTGCCGGGCTACATAGTCGCCATCTTCGTCTAATTTCAGGTATTGCGCTACAAGGTCGCCTTCTTTAATGCGCAGGCTTTTTGCAATACGCTTTATATCAGGTTGCTTAAAACGGGGAGAATGGTTCTTACAGCAATTAGCGCATTGCAGGCAATCTATTTTTTTAAAGGCTTCTTCATGCAACTCTGGGAGGGCCTTCAGCATTTTATTAAAGTTGCCCTTCTCCAGCAGGTATTTATAAGCCTTCTGGTGTTCCTTCGATTCTTTCTCCCAATGCTCTGGAATCATTTGTTAATAGGTTAAATGGGTAATTAAGTTAAAAGGTCAGTTAGCGGGAACCAAGACTGCCAAACAGGTAATAGTTAAAATGAAAAATTATGCAAAATATTTATTGGGAATCTTTACCACGCAAACCTTTTAACTTAATTACCCATTTAACCCTTTAACCACTCTACAAACTCATCTTGTCCATGATCCTTTCCAGGTCTTCATCATTATAGAACTCTATAACTATAGCGCCCTTTCCGGTTTTCTTCCGGTCAAGTTTTACTTTGGTTGAAAAATGAGAGGCCATATTATCTTCTATGCGTTTGTATGCGGGAGGCAACTTCGCCGGTATTGTTGACTTAGCAGGTATGGCTTGTTTTTCGTTCGCCATATCCTTCACCATTTGTTCTACCTGCCGCACCGAAAGGCCACGTTGCGTAGTTTCGCGGAATATATAGAGTTGCTGGTCCACATGCTCCAGGCTGATTATTGCACGTGCGTGGCCCATGCTCAGCGAACCGTCACGCACTGCTTTTTGTATATCCGGCGGCAGTTTCAGCAGGCGCAGGTAGTTGGCCACAGTGCTGCGCTCCTTCTTCATTCTTTCAGATACCTGTTCCTGCGTCAGCCCGCACTCATCCATCAACTGGCGGTAGCTGATCGCAATTTCTATCGCATTAAGGTCTTCACGTTGCAGGTTTTCCAGCAGCGCCATTTCCAGCATCTCCTGGCTGTCGGCAGTGCGCACATAAGCAGGAATATCTTTCAGCCCTGCCAGCTTCGCCGCACGCAGCCTTCGCTCCCCTGAAATAAGCTGGTATTTGTTTTGCGCTGTTTTTATTACCGTTACAGGTTGTATTATATCGTGCAGCTTTATGCTTTCAGCAAGCTCATTGAGCGCAGCCTCATCAAAATGCCTGCGCGGCTGTCTCGGGTTTACCTCTATTTGTTCCAGGGGTATACGCGCTGTGGAATGCCCGGTCTGTCCTTGCCCCGATACTGCCGGTACACCTTCACTCGTTGTTCTTATCTCATCATCAATATTGTCCAGCAGCGCACGGATGCCCTTACCTAAAGCTTGTTTTTTATTTATCTGCGCCATGCTCATCGGTTTCAAGTATTTTATCTTCGTTCTTAATTTTTGTCATATTATTCTTCTGGAGAATTTCCTTCGCGAGGTTCAGATAGTTGATAGCCCCGGTACTCTCTGCATCGTAAAGCAGCGCCGGCATTCCAAAGCTCGGCGCTTCCCCCAGCCTCGTATTACGGTGCAGTATAGTGTTGAACACCAATTCGCCGAAGTGGTTTTTAATCTCCTCAACTACCTGGTTGCTCAGGCGCAGGCGGCCATCATACATCGTCATCAGTATACCTTCTATTTTCAGGTTAGCATTAATACGGGTCTGCACTATTTTTATAGTGTTCAGCAATTTGCCTAGCCCTTCCAACGCAAAATACTCACACTGCACAGGTATGGTCACACTGTCCGATGCCGCAAGTGCATTTACAGTTATTAGCCCCAAAGAAGGTGAGCAGTCTATGATGATGAAATCATAATTGCCAAGCTCCGGCTCCAGCGCGCTTCGCATCACAAACTCCCTGTTAGGGTGATTTATAAGCTCTATCTCTGCACCCACAAGGTCCAGGTGGCTCGGCAGCAGGCTTAAATTAGGCGTATCTGTTTCCAATATCACCTGCGATGCCGGAGTATCATTCACCATGCAGTCGTAGAGGCTTATCTGTATATTCTTCAGGTCGAAGCCATTTCCCGTAGTGCTGTTGGCCTGCGGGTCTGCGTCTACCAGCAGCGTTCTAAATTCCAGCACAGCAAGGCTTGCTGCCAGGTTTATTGCCGTTGTGGTCTTTCCCACGCCACCCTTTTGATTCGCGATTGCTATTACTTTAGCCATATACCACTTCCGCTACAGCGGACTCATTTTATTTTTTTGAAATTTTCCTGTTTTACGATTACAAGATAATCGTTTCACCAATCTTTGGCAATATTAGTTCTTTACCTGCAGCTTTAAATTTTTCCTTTGTCTGCTCATGGTCTATTTTAATATATCCAAAGGTATCAAAATGAATGCCTATTATCTTATCACATTTTATAAAATCTGCAGCTATCACCGCATCATCAGCATCCATGGTAAAATTGCCGCCTACGGGCAGTATCGCAAAATCAAGCTTTGCATACCTTGGCAGCAGTTGCATATCCATCATCAGGCAGGTATCTCCGCTGTAGTAAAATTTATATTCCCCGCCATGCACAAGAAAGCCCCCGGCGGTACCGCCCGATGCCCCGTCAGGCATGGTACTGCTGTGCCACGCCGGTAAAAAATGCAACTTCCCAAACTCAAAGTTATAAGGCCCAAAATTCATAGGATGAACATTTTGCACACCCTGCTGTTGCGCCCAGCCCACTACTTCATAGGCGCCTATAACAGTTGCATTTGTTCTTTTGGCAATGTCCACCAAGTCACCAACATGGTCGCCATGCCCATGCGATACTAAAATGTAGTCTGCCTCTATCGCGTTAATGTCCACATCTTTTGCCAGCTCATTGCCGCTGATAAAAGGGTCAAACAAGAGCTTTTTCCCGCCTGTTTCTATTCCAAAACAAGCATGGCCGTAAAAAGTGAATTTCATATTGGTGGGGATTTTATTTTATATACGCAAATTTAGAGAATTTAAAATAGAAGAAGGGAAGAAAATCAATTTAAAGAAGATAATTATACCCTAAAGACATTGAAGGTTGCAGGTACCGGTTAGACCGGTAGATATGATGGTGTTATATGGTGTAAGCTTAGTTAATTATCATATCTACCAACCCAAAACACAGTTATAAAATGTCTCACTTTTATTAATATTTTGCTAAAATATCGTAACTTAGTTTGATTAAAACACAAGGTTATGAATTACGAGGAACGTTCAATGAACGAAAGCGGAGAATTCCGCAGGAAGAATAGCAATACAACTATGCTAAAACTTCGGTACACTGATTTGACTGCAATTAAAATATTAGTATATATATTATATATGCATAACAGAACATAATGCCAAAAAAAGGGGTTACTGTATTGTATCGGTTGTTGGGCATTATTTAGCTGTTTTCTAAAAGTCCGAATGGATCCCTTTGGGACTGGTATGCAGCTCGACGATGGGGATTATCTTAAAATGACTATTTTTTGTACGGGGAATGCCTCCCCCTTATCATACACTTTAAGGTAATATACGTTTTGCGGCAACTGGCTGACATCTATTGCCATCCTCGGCTGATCTATTGTAAAGGCCATTGACTGGCGCCCAATGCAATCATACAATATTGCATTTACCGGATGATTTGCAGATTGTCCGTCTATTGCTATGTTTAACACGTTGTGGGCCGGATTTGGATATGCCCGTATTGAAGGCCCGTTAACTCCAACACATTGTACTGCAAGCGGTGTATCCTGCACAGAAGTAACGTTTATATTATCTACATAAAAACCCTGGTAATTTACGGCGGCATCGCTGACCAACTGGAATTGAATATCAACCTTTTGGCCGAGGTAATCACTAAGGTCCATTTCTTCCTGCACCCAATCGAATTGCTGGCCATCGTAAACCCTCTGGCCGTTTGTGTACCTGCCGCATAAAGGCGACCAAACGCCAGACCCGTCTATGGAAGCATTCACATAGCCACTGTCATATAATGTTTCGATAGACCATTTGGCATAAAACTGAAGGTATGCTTCCGTGGAGTAAGTAAGGTCAACCGGGCTGGCAGTTGAAATAGTCATGTTTGCATTATCGGGATAATTGTCCGGGCAGGGAGCGCCGCTTTTTAAAGATGATGGCGGCGTGTAGTAGGATGACGGGCAAAGGCCCCATCCTGAATTTATCCAGCCGGAAAGCGATGCTGTGGACGGCGTAGTAATATTGTATTCCTTCCCGTAATAAAACCGTACTGTGTCCTGAATGGAATAATATCCATTATACAGGCTCAAGGCATAACTAACCAATTGGCCATTTGGGGTGGATGGCAACAACGAATAACTAATAGAATCGCTTACCTGCTGAAACAATGAAATGCCGGTATAAACCTTCGGGGCAGGGGAAACAGTCATCCAGCCGTCCAGGGGAGTAATGCTAACCGTAAAGGTGTCATTGTCAGGAAAACCAAGGCGTTTCAAATTATAGTGAAGATAGCCGGAGGGCTGGATAAGTATCTTTTTATCGGTATGCTGAATAGAGGCATAGGGCAGCAGCAAGGCGGCCGTATTGACATTGGCCATGAGGTTATTCTGGCAATCCGGTATTATCTGGAAATCAGGCGGATAGAAGGCATATGAAGATAAGCCTATCTCTGGTGTCCACGCATAGACTTTGCTTTTAGTAACGGTATCGCCATATTGCCAGTCATTTGAATCGCCATTGGTTATATAGTCCAGCATTTGATTACAGGTGCCGAAGCGGTAGTTATTATAACGCGTAAGAAATTCCCCGTCGTTAAAAAACAGCAAAGAATCTACGGTTTGAAAAGATCCTATATAACTCCAGGGATATAAAAGATCGTTGTGGTAGGTGTGATAATTGAGGTTAAGCTTGAAATGATGATTTTCAGAAAACCATTTTATAGCCTGTGTTTCAGGCTCCGAAAACGCTGCTGTGCCGCGGTAAGTATCATCTATTGTGAACGGGCTGGAGCCAACATCATCATAGCCCCACTCGTATCCGTAATTCCTGTTGAGGTCAACGCCAAAATTACCGTCGAGGTCGTCGCGCATATTTTTTCTCCATAGGCCGCCACCGCCGGGAGAAGTGGTGATGTTGTACAAATAGCCATCGGGGTTAACACAGGGCACGAAATAGAGCTCTGTATTGTCAATGATGGTTTTTACCTGCGCATTAGTGCTGTAATTTTCAAGCAGGTACCACAGATAAAATACGGTTGCGGAAATACTGCCCGGTTCCCGAGCATGGTGCAGCGCTGTAACCATCATTTGCGGTTTTGCCGGTTGGTCAACCGCTGGATTATTAGATATCCTAAGCCAGTATATTGGCCTGCCCTGTATGGTATGAAAAGTATCAATCTGTTGTTTTACACTTATTAAGGAAGGATAAAGCAGGTGCATGGAATCAAGGATGGCCAGCAATTCATCATACGTGAAAAACCCTCCATAGCTTCCGAGATGAAAATGCACCGGAACGGGGACCGTTGGGTTATTGCAGCTTACTGTTGTGGTTTTCCCCGCTTTTTTTTTATTCT
>Ga0207081_1099_pt1 | contig 16214 bp, 18 predicted proteins | sample Alteio_BWMinHeat_59_FD_153524 | JGI IMG/M metagenome (GOLD analysis project Ga0207081, IMG submission 153524) | Enriched cells from forest soil in Barre Woods Harvard Forest LTER site, Petersham, Massachusetts, United States -... | ecosystem: Environmental > Terrestrial > Soil > Temperate forest >... | reverse complement strand
AACCCGTTACCTACTCAGAGCTTACCCAGGACGAAGCTTTCTGGGCGGGCTGTAAGAGTTGCGTGAACTATGAAATTCTGATGAGCAAGGGCAGGAAAAACTGTTTATGCACGGCTATGCTCTATGATCCCAAGGATCATTACACCCCTGAAGAAACAGCCACTGAGTTCAAAAAGAAAGAGCATGTGTACGCCCGTTTTCTCCGGTATAAGCAGCATCGCTTTATGAAGAACCTGAAAAGAAACAATTTCTTAATGTCCATGCATGGCATATTTACCAGCTTGTTTCTTTAATTAGCACCATCATATACATTTGCATTAATGGAAAAAGTCGTTTTGGCGTATAGTGGTGGGCTGGATACCACTTATTGCACCGTTTATCTCTCAAAGATAAAAGGGTTGGAAGTACATGCTGTTACCATTCAGACAGGCGGGTTTAGTGAAGACGAGCTTAAAAATATAGAAGCCCGTGCCTATAAATTGGGTGTAGCCTCTTTTAAAGTAATAGATGTGACCAAGGCTTATTACGACAGTTGCATTAAATACCTTGTATTTGGCAATGTGCTGAAAAATGCGGTTTACCCGTTAAGCGTAAGCGCCGAGCGCATGATACAGGCTATAGCAGTTGCGGAATATGCACGGACGCTCAGTGCTGACTATGTAGCCCATGGCAGTACGGGAGCAGGCAATGACCAGGTGCGGTTTGACATGGTATTCCAGAACATGATACCCGGCATTAAGATCATTACACCCATACGCGATATGCGGCTAAGCCGTGATGCTGAGATCGCTTTTCTGAAAGAGCATGGCGTAGAGATGAATTTTGAAAAGGCGCAATACAGCATTAATAAAGGCTTGTGGGGCACATCGGTAGGCGGGAAAGAAACGCTTACGAGCAAAGATTATTTACCTGAAAGCGCGTGGCCTACACAAATTTCGCAAACAGAGCCACGGGAGTTGGAACTATTATTTGAAAAAGGAGAGTTGAAAGAGGTTGACGGAAAAACTTTCCCTCACACGGTAGCTGCTATTCAGTACCTGCAATCTATAGCCCAGCCTTATGGCATAGGCAGGGAGATACATGTGGGCGATACTATTATTGGCATCAAGGGGCGGGTTGGTTTTGAGGCTGCTGCGCCCATCATTATTATTAAGGCGCACCATTTATTAGAAAAACATACGCTTACCAAGTGGCAACTATACTGGAAAGACCAATTGAGCACCTGGTATGGCAACTGGCTGCATGAGGGCATGATGCTGGACCCTACCATGCGCAACATTGAAAAATTTATGGAGGATACGCAGCAGACCGTTTCAGGGAAAGTATTTGTAACCCTGCTGCCACACCGGTTTATTCTCAATGGCATAGAGAGCGAACATGACCTGATGAATAATAAATTCGGCTCTTACGGGGAAATGAACAATAGCTGGACGGGGGATGATGTAAAAGGATTTGCAAAGATCTTTGGCAACCAGGTGGGGATATACCATGCGGTGAATGGCGGGAAGGTGGGTTGGTGACTTAAGTTGATGGTTATTCCCTTTGGCCATGCTTAATATTTCATCCCGTTACAATACAGTAGCGCGGTCTTTTTCAGCGAAATATTCGTAGTACATTTGTAAACCATGGTATTGACATTAGACATACAAAAAAAGGCTGCCCCCATAATCAGGCGAAGTAAGGGGTGGAGTTCAAATAAACAAGGTACCTCACGTAGCCTGGGAGAAGATATTACTGACTTTATTCTAATGGTTGAGGGGTTTGATAATCATGTTTTTGCTTTGAGTAAGGCGGAGATAAAGTATCTGTCAGATGAAACAAATAACGTAATTGCTGCTTTTATTGAAATTGATGAAGCGATTAGTGCCACGTTTGATGCCATGGATAAGGAAATTATAGAAAGGTTCAAATATCTGCTTAAGGCGCTGTATAAATTAAAATCGTTACTGCACCTGGCATATACTAAGGATGTGGCTATTAAAAAAACGCCGGATAGTATCAAAGAGGGATTATCGGCAATTTCAAGGGCCGCCGTTTTACATAATCTTTCAAAGCTTGCTCACTTTGACCCTTCCGAGCCTCTCTTTTCGGGTCTCTGATGCAATCAGGGCACTCATGGAAAACTTGTTGCCGCTACTTAACTATCTAATTTCTTTCTCATAATTATGGCGACTTTGCCGTAAGCGCCATTCTCCATATTCTGAATGGTATGCGATACATCATGCATTGGCCCCAATTTACTCGTCCAATACCCATCAGGTAGTTGTCTTGCTGCATGAGTCGGCAGATTATTTACATCACAGTATATTGCAATTTTTTGGTAGCCCACCTCTAAAGAATCGTCCGAACAAAGCTCATAGCCTTTATCTTCAAATAAAAGCTGAAAAGCTTTTAAAGTCACTTCCCCTGGTATATTGCGTGGCCAATAGCTTTTAAAATCGGGCCAATACCATTGGGTAGTATCTTCATAAGCCCATGCAATACAATTATACTCCTCTGTTGGTTCACTTGTTTCAACGAAAGGCTCATGAAGCGAATTGGGGAATAAAGAGCGCAGGTGTGGGGATAGAGCCATTTTTACAATAAAGAATATTGGTTAAAAATCAATATTATTATCTTTCGCCCACTTTAACCAGTCGCTTATCATCAGTTGAATTTTACCGCTGTGTTCTTCAGGGATAGGATCAGCTCCCGTTATTTTATACAATGCGTTAAACCAATGATTGCTTGTTTGCTGCATATCTCTTAACAGTAATGGAACGACCTCCTTACCTAAAGAAATAATATGCAAGTAAGCAGGATGATTAATTATTTCGGTCGTGCTGGAAGAAAACATAGTTTCACTTTTCCATATCGTCTTGTATATCTCGAATTCACGCTTAACATCAGCTCCTTTAAGTTCTACAAGCCGTTCATATTCCTTAAATGGCAGCACCACTGAAAGTTTTTTACCGGTATCGTCGGTAATATATTGGAGATTTGAGTGTCTCATTTTAGGTGCATTTTGCTATACAAAGTTACATTATTTAATTACAGGCAGGATAACCATGTTAAATTTATGGCGATTGCTTCCAATTCAGCCTTTTTACTTATCTGATTTCCTATTTTTGTTCCAATGAAGAATTTTATCGCTGTCAATGATGTTCCTGATATAAACGCGCTGGTAAAAAAAGCGCTGGTTTATAAATCTGATCCATTTAAGGATAAAGCGCTTGGCGCCAATAAGCGGATCGGGCTGCTGTTCCTGAATCCCAGTTTGCGGACAAGGTTGAGTACACAGGTGGCTACGTGTAACCTGGGCATGGACGCCATTGTTTTTAACATGGACAAGGAAGGGTGGAAGCTGGAATTTGAGGATGGCGCTATTATGAGCGGAAGCTCAGTGGAGCATATTAAAGATGCTGCTCCCGTGCTGGGCGCTTATTTTGATATTTTATGCATCCGTACCTTTCCTTTGTTGCTGAATAAGGAAGAAGACTACAGTGAGCTATTGATAAACCAACTGATAAAGTATGCGGGTATTCCCATCGTGAGCTTAGAAAGCAGTACGCTGCATCCTTTGCAGAGTTTTACGGACATCATCACCATATCAGAAGTGTTTAATGAAAAACGTAAGCCTAAAGTTGTACTTACCTGGGCGCCGCACATAAAGCCACTGCCGCAATGTGTTGCCAATTCATTTTCACAATGGATAAATGCCTGGGGTAATGCTGACTTTGTTATTACCCATCCCCACAATTATGGGCTGGATGAAAAATTCACAAAGGGGGCTTCCATTGAATACAACCAGCTAAAAGCGCTACAGGATGCAGACTTTGTGTATGTAAAAAACTGGAGCTCTTACACCAATTATGGCAAGATATTATCAGAAGATTCCAATTGGATGCTGACGCAAGCACATTTAAACGCTACCAACAATGCTAAGGTGATGCATTGCCTGCCTGTAAGGCGAAATGTGGAGCTGAGTGATGAGGTATTAGACAGCGCAAACAGTATAGTGAGCCTACAGGCCGCAAACCGGGTATGGGCGGCGCAAGCTGTGCTTTCGGAAATATTAACCAATACAAATTAGCCTATGCAGCCAGCATTATACGATGATGCAGTGTGGCTTCTTAAAGAGCTGATCAGCATACCTTCTTACAGTAAGGAAGAGCAATATACAGCATCAGTAATTGAAAAATTTTTGAACGACCGGGATGTCAATACCCCAAGGTTAAAAAATAATATCTGGGCGGTAAATAAATATTATGATGCGTCAAAACCTACTATATTGCTTAACTCTCACCACGACACGGTGAGACCTAACGGCGACTATACAAACGACCCGTTTACAGCCATAGAGAAAGACGGCAAATTATATGGCCTGGGAAGTAATGATGCCGGTGGGTGCCTGGTATCGTTAATAGCGGCTTTTCTGCACTTCTATGAAAAAGACGGCCTTAATTACAACCTGATGCTTGCGGTAAGCGCAGAAGAAGAAATTTCGGGATTGAATGGCATGGAAGCATTGCTGCCGTTGCTGCGCCATATTGATTTCGCGATAGTTGGCGAGCCAACGCAGATGAATATGGCTGTTGCTGAAAAGGGCCTGATGGTATTAGATTGTAATGCAAATGGCCAGTCTGGCCACGCGGCCAGGGAAGAGGGAGTAAACGCGATCTATAAAGCGTTGCAAGACGTGGAGTGGTTCAAAAGTTATCGGTTCCCAAAAGTATCTGAATTGCTTGGGCCGGTAAAAATGAACGTGACTATGATCAATGCCGGAACGCAGCATAATGTAGTACCAGCAGTGTGCAATTATACCGTGGATATCCGCATTAACGAATGTTATACACATGAAGAAGTACTAAACGTCATTCTGCAACATATACAGTCTGACGTAACAGTAAGGAGCATGCGCTTGCGCGCTACATCAATCCCTTTAGACCATCCATTGGTGAAAGCCGGCCTGAACCTGGGCCTGAAGCCGTTTGGCTCAGCAACTATGTCTGATAAGGCATTAATGCCTTTCCCCGCGTTAAAAATCGGCCCCGGAGACTCCGCGAGGAGCCATATGGCTAATGAATATATTTTCCTTGATGACATCAAAAAAGGAATAGATATTTACATACAGTTACTAAATGAAGTAGTATTATGAAGCTTTGGCAAAAAGATGATACAGAGACGTCTGACAAAGTGCAGCAATTCACCGTGGGGCGAGACCGTGAATTCGACCTTGTATTGGCGAAATATGATGTACAGGGTTCCCTGGCGCATGTTACTATGCTGGAGCGGGTTGGGCTTTTGCCGAATGATGAATTCATTTTAATAAAGAAAGAATTAAAAAGTATCCTGGACGATATAGAGAATGGGACGTTTACTTTGCTGAGCAATGTGGAGGATATTCATTCACAGATAGAGCTAATGCTTACAGATCGGCTTGGGGATGCCGGCAAGAAAATACACAGTGGCCGCAGCCGCAACGACCAGGTGGCAGTAGATATAAAGCTTTATTTACGGGCAGAAATTTTGGAGATCCGCCAATCAGTATTGAATCTGTTTCACCTGTTGCTTCAGTTAAGTGAACTGCATAAAGATAAGCTGCTGCCGGGTTATACCCATCTACAGTTGGCTATGCCATCTTCCTTTGGATTGTGGTTTGGCGCGTATGCAGAGAGTTTTGTAGACGATACGGGCATGCTGCTGACGGCCTACAAAATGACAGATAAAAACCCGCTTGGCAGCGGCGCGGGATATGGGTCTTCCTTCCCATTAGACCGGACTTTAACCACACAACTATTAAATTTCAGTACGCTTCATTATAACAGCGTGTACGCCCAGATGAGCAGGGGTAAAACTGAGCGTTTTGCCGCGATGGCTTTGAGCACTGTTGCCGCTACATTATCGCGCCTGAGCATGGATGTGTGTTTGTACATGAACCAGAATTTTGGCTTTATAAGTTTCCCTGATTCCCTTACCACCGGCAGCAGCATTATGCCGCATAAAAAGAACCCGGATGTTTTTGAGCTTATTCGTGGAAAGTGTAACCGGATACAATCAACACCTAATGAGCTGACCCTGCTGACTAATAATCTTCCATCGGGTTATCACAGGGATATGCAATTGACCAAAGAAATTTTATTCCCTGCTATTGAAGACCTGAAAGACTGTTTGGAAATGGCAGTGTTAATGCTGAATAACATCACTGTAAAGGATGATATACTAAAAGATGAGCGGTATAAATATCTCTTTACAGTAGAGAAAGTAAATGCCTTGGTAACCAACGGCGTTCCCTTTAGGGACGCATATAAACAAGTTGCAAATGAGGTAGAGAGAGGCACTTTCAACTACACAGGAACATTGCAGCATACTCACGAAGGCAGTATAGGAAATTTATGCAATGAGGATGTTAAAAAAATGATGGCAGAACTAATAAAAGGGTTTGAAAAATAGTTTTTAAGGTAAATTTGGGCTTTATCAATCTAATTAAATGAATGAAAGCCGTAACCATTACTTTATTGTTGATTAGTATCTCATTATTATCAAGTGCACAGTTGCCTAAATCTCATAACCAGTTTAAAAATGACCTTGCGCGCCAAAAATTGATGGGTGCAGTAAGTATGGTTACCGAATTTGAATACAATGCAACAGGCGACAGCTTATTGTGGAAAAGTGTAACTAAGTATGGTGATAAAGGCAATGCATTGGAGTTTAACACCTTCTCCCCGGACGGCGCAATGCTCTCCAAAACCATTTACAAATATAACGACAGCGGTAAGCTGACAGAGGAAAACAGGTATAAGGCCGACGGCAGCTTAAATGTAAGAACGACGTGCAAGTATGACGAAAAAGGAAACAAAATAGAAGAGGACAATTACGACCCGGCGGGTATACTGTTCGTAAAAATCCTTTCAAAATTTGATGGTAAGGGCAACCGCATAGTAAAAGACAGTTATAATGAATTCGGCAGCTTATTCCTGAAATGCAATTCCAAATTTGATGATGACGGCAATGAGATAATTGCAAAAGAATATGACTCGCATCATGGTTTAAAATTCACCACTACCTACGATTATGAAAACATGGACGGATCAGGGAACTGGCTGAAACGCACCACTTATAAAAATGACGACCCCATTGCTATTACCCTACGTGAAATTAAATACTGATTGGACCTAAAAAATTATCTTTCCCATACAAACATAATTAAATGCTCACTTATTTGACAGCCCAATTCAGGGTATAATGGAGATAAGTTAGTTTACGCTACCTTTGCAGACTTCTTATAGATAAATCTATTAATGAATTTTACAGAATTTGGTTTTGATGATGATTTACTGGATGGTATAGATGCAATGGGCTATCATACAGCTACCCCTGTTCAGGAACAGGTAATTCCCCCCATCATAGCAGGAAAAGACATCATTGCCGCCGCACAGACCGGGACAGGAAAAACGGCCGCTTTTTTACTGCCGGTGATCCACAAACTGATCACCCAGCACCATGAGGGGCATAAGATAAATGCAATGGTGATAGTGCCTACTCGTGAGCTGGCGGTGCAGATCACCCAAACACTTGAAGGCATATCTTATTATACATCTATCAGTTTCATTGCCGTTTACGGCGGTACCGGCGGGGCTTTATTTGCAAATGAAAAAAAAGCGCTTACTTCAGGCGTGGACATTGTAATATGCACACCTGGGAGGATGATATCTCACCTCAATATGGGGTACGTAAAACTGGATGGCCTCAAATACTTAATACTTGATGAAGCAGACCGTATGCTGGACATGGGGTTTTATGATGATATTATTAAAATACTTTCCTACATGCCGCCACACCGGCAAAATCTAATGTTTTCAGCCACAATGCCACCGGCTATAAGAAAGCTTGCAAATACTATTTTGCATAAGCCGGTGGAGATCAATATTGCTATTTCCAAACCACCTGAGCAGATTGTGCAGGAAGCATTCCTTGTATTTGATGCGCAAAAGATACCTCTTGTAAAATATGTTTTACAACAGAAAGAATTTGGCAGTGTATTAGTTTTTTGTTCCAGCAAGTTGAATGTAAAGAAACTAACTGAAGAACTGAGAAGATCTAAATTTTCTGCCGACCAGATCCAGTCTGATCTCGACCAGGAAAAGAGGGAACAAGTCTTGCTTGATTTTAAAAGCAGGAAATTAAAGATATTGGTGGCAACAGACATTTTAAGCAGGGGTATAGATATAGAAGATATTGACCTTGTAATAAATTATGATGTACCACATGACGGGGAAGACTACATTCACCGGATAGGCCGCACTGCACGCGCTGCAAGCAAGGGCACAGCTTATACATTCATTAGTGAAAAAGAACAGGGAAAATTTGACCGGATAGAAAAATTGCTCGGCCACCCTGTAACAAAGCAGGCGGTACCTGGCCAGTTTGGCGCGGCCCCGGTTCCCGGACAGTTTTCACATAAACCTGCAAGAAAAAAATATAAAGGTTTGCGAAGGAATAAGTGAAAAAGTTGGATTACTTTCGGACGATTTTTTATTTAACAGCGGAAAATTATTTGGCGCTTAGCTCAATTTACATTTTAAATTAATTATGAACACCCTTCCTCATTTCATTATTATTGACGACGATAAATTGAACAATAAAATTTGCACAGTTACCCTTGAGAAAATATCGAAAGACGCTGACATTAAAACATTCACCGATCCGGAAGCCGGCTTTAATTATATCGTCTCTGAATACTCGAATACCTATAACGACAAACCGACCGTTCTTCTGCTCGACCTGGCTATGCCCGGCATGGATGGATGGGAATTTCTACACCGGTTTGACGAATTAGACGCTGCAATAAAACAACAGATCAAGATATTTATTTTGTCATCATCAGAAGATAAGAGGGATATGGAAAAGGCACATGCTAATGCCAATGTGATCGAATATCTCATTAAGCCGTTGAATAAACACACTGTTGAACTTATTACAAGTTGGGCAGGTAAAGGTGAGATCTGAGTTTAACAAAGCACAAAACAGATTTTTTTTAAAATAATAATACACCTGTAATAACGGGCATTATTAAAAAGAACAAGCTAAATAAAATATTCCTTTATCATTCTCCTAAAAAGTATATTTTTGCACCATAAAAATTAAACGCATTATCTATGTCTGAAATTGCAAATCGCGTTAAGAAAATTATCGTGGACAAATTAGGTGTTGACGAATCAGAAGTAACTCCTGAAGCGAGTTTTACAAATGACCTTGGGGCTGATTCGCTGGATACCGTAGAATTGATCATGGAATTCGAAAAAGAATTCAATATTTCAATTCCTGATGAACAAGCTGAAACCATTACTACTGTTGGTCAGGCTATTGCTTACCTGGAAGAACATGTAAAGTAATTTACTAACCCACAACAGTAACTGAAAATCGTTCGATGAACTTAGCGTTAAAACGAGTTGTCGTTACGGGCATCGGCGCCGTAACGCCATTAGGCAACGGCATACCTGCATATTGGGATGGGTTGGTTAATGGTGTTTCCGGCGCCGATTTCATTAAACAATTTGATGTTACCAAATTCAAGACGAAATTTGCATGTGAGCTCAAAAACTTCAACCCTGAAGACTATTTTGAGCGAAAAGAAGCCCGAAAGCTGGACCGCTTTTCTCAAATTGCCTTAGTTGCCGTTGATGAAGCCGTCCGCCAGGCCCGCCTTACCGACGAAGGCATTAACCATGACCGCGTCGGCGTCATTTGGGGTTCGGGCATTGGCGGCATGATCACGTTCATTGAAGAAATGAAAAACTTCAATGCCGGTGACGGCACTCCCCGCTTTAATCCTTTCTTTATTCCTAAACTAATTCTGGATATAGCCGCCGGGCATATATCTATGAAGTACAGTTTCCGCGGGCCTAATTTCTCTACTGTCAGCGCCTGCGCTTCTTCTACAAATGCTATTATTGACGCACTTACTTACATACGCCTTGGTAAAGCGGATGCCTTTATATGCGGTGGATCGGAAGCTGTGGTTACTGAGGCAGGCATAGGCGGGTTCAATGCTATGAAGGCATTGTCAGAGCGCAATGATGACCCTAAAACCGCCAGCCGCCCATTCGACCTTAACCGCGATGGCTTTGTGCTGGGCGAGGGCTCAGGCGCTATAGTGCTGGAAGAGTATGAACATGCAAAACGCCGTGGCGCCGTCATTATTGCGGAAGTGGCCGGTGGCGGCCTCAGTGCAGACGCCTATCATCTTACCGCCCCACACCCTGAAGGCCTGGGAGCTTTCAATGTAATGAAAAGCGCCCTTGAGGATGCCGGAATGCGGCCTGAAGATATTGACTACATCAACGTGCACGGCACATCCACACCACTTGGCGATATTAGCGAGATCACTGCTATACAGCGCGTATTTGGCGAACATGCCTATAACCTGAATATCAGCTCTACCAAATCTATGACCGGGCATCTGTTAGGTGCCGCAGGGGCAATAGAAGCCATAGCCAGTATTCTCTCTACAATTCATGATACTATACCACCGACGATAAATCACTTCACAGACGATCCTGCATTTGATCCCCGCCTCAACTTTACTTTTCACCAGGCGCAAAAGCGTGTGGTGAATGTGGCATTGAGCAATACTTTTGGATTTGGCGGGCATAACGCTTCCGTTATCTTTAAAAAACCATCAGATTAGTTTTGCGGCGCCTCATCAATCGCATCTTAAACAAATCTTCCCCCCACAAGCAGTTAATACTGCAATTAGAGCATCTTTTAGGATTTACCCCGCGCCATATAGCCTATTACAATTTAGCATTCATGCACCGTTCCCAACCTGAAGAGGCAACGGACAGCAATGAGCGCCTGGAGTTCCTGGGCGATGCCATCCTCGGGGCCATAGTAGCGGAATATCTCTTCAAGAAATATCCCTACCAGCCGGAAGGCTACCTTACCGAACTACGTTCGCGTATAGTAAGAAGGGAAACCATGAATAATGTAGCGCTGCGGATGGGCCTGAATAAATTAGTGCAATACAACCAAAACGACCGGGGCCTGAGCCGCAGCCACATATTCGGCAATGCGCTGGAAGCGCTTATAGGCGCCGTGTACCTGGACCAGGGGTTTATAAAGACCCGCAAGTTCATACTGAACCAGATCATTCGCGCTTACATAGACCTTGATACTATGGAGAGCACCGACACCAACTATAAAAACCAACTACTTAGCTGGGCCCAGCGCAATAACCATGTGCTTACCTTTGATACCCTTGATGAAAAAATGGAAGCCACCCGTAAATTATTTACCGTTGGTATAATGCTGAATGGCGAAGAATTTGCCACCGGCACAGGGTTTAACAAAAAAGAGGCGGGGCAGGTGGCGGCGCAGAAAGCACTGGATAGAATAAATAAAGATGGGTTAATGGCTTAATGGCTCAATTACCCAATTGGGGTCTTTGCAAGTTTTTCGAGAACGGGGCCATATTTTAATTTAATGCTTGCGTAATGGCGCGAAAGATTAATACCACCATCATCTCCTGCTTCGATCCCTTTTAGAAAGTCGAGAACCATTGTTAAGGCTTCCTCATCATGCAGCGATTCAACTTTAATAGCGAACTGGCGAATGGCTTCTTCCTTTAATTCTAAAACGCTCATAGAATTATATTACCTTATAAAATTACGGTTTTATTCGTTTCTACCAAGCGGTAACATATGTAAAAGTGGGGAGGACCCGCTATGTTTTTCTTGTAATTATGCTCCTCGGATTTGTAGTTGGGTTTTGTAGCTTATGGCTTTGGTTAAACGGGCATTATCAAGTGGTAACATATATGAAAGTGGGGAGGACTCGCTATGTTTTTCTTGTATTTTTGCTCCCCGGATTTGTAGTTGGGTTTTGTAGCTTATGGCTTTGGTTAAACGGGCAATATCAAGTGGTAACATATATGAAAGTGGGGAGGACTCGCTATGTTTTTCTTGTAATTTTGCTCCCCGGATTTGTAGTTGGATTTCGTAGTTTATGGACTTGGTTAGACGGGCATTATCAGGTGGTAACATATATGAAAGTGGGGAGGACTCGCTATGTTTTTCTTGTATTTTTGCTCCCCGGATTTGTAGTTGGGTTTCAGAGTTTGCGGCCTGGATTAACCGGGCAGCATTATGTGGTAACATATGTAAAACCGGGGAGGACTCGCTATGTTTTTCTTGTGATTTTGCTCCCCGGATAAGTGGCTGGGTTTTGGATTTTACAGCCTTTGCTAATCCGGCATTATCAAGTGGTAACATATGTAAAACCGGGGAGGACTCGCGCTCTTTTTCTTGTAATTTTGCTCCCCGGATAAGTGGCTGGGTTTCTGAGTTTCTCGCCTTTGCTAACCTATTATTATCAAGTGGTAACATATGTAAAACTGGGGAGGACTTGCTATGTTTTTCTTGTGATTTTTGAGCTTCCATATATAGTTAAAATAACATATTTTTAAAGGGTAATTGTGCAAAGTTGTTATAAAAGCTCCCTTGCTAAATATATTATGCAATGTTATGGAAATTAATTCTGAGTGGAAAACTGCGAAACGCGGGTTTTTTGTTAATTTTTGCGCCCAACAACTTATTTTTCTATTTTGGGAAGACTGCGGGCAACTGGGGTATCTTGATATAGCGGCATCAAGCCAATTCCTGTTGCAAACAGGCTGAATTGCATAGACACGAGTGATCCTGCGGAACACTCGCGCCAGAGCACGGTAGATATCCAGTTCGATTTTAGCCGGGGCATATATTATATAGAGGCTGACAGCCAGCCGGATATAAACAACCGTATGCTGGAGGCTTTTGATACCTTTCATGCACTGAACATAGCAGACGGGCTTGCTCCATATATTCATTTTGAAAAGCGCAGGCCGCAAGGCACGGAGCATCTGTATGGTTTGCTCCATGCTATAAAGAACAAATTGCGCATAAAATTTTCTTACCAAAAGTTTTGGGAGGAAGAAGTAACGCAGCGAACTACGGAGCCTTACGCCCTTAAAGAATTTAAGAACCGCTGGTACCTGCTCGCAAAAGACATTAAGGATGGCAACGTAAAAAGTTTTGCATTAGACCGCCTCACAAACCTGGAGATAACTAACAAGTCCTTTCAGCTTTCTAAACCGTACAATGTTGAAGAAAGCTACCGTTATTGCTTCGGCATCATCAGCCCCAATGACCTGGCGCCGGAAGATGTCATTTTATCATTTGACCCTGTACAAGGCAAGTACATCAAGTCATTGCCGCTGCATGAAACGCAGCAGCTGATGGTTGACAATGAAGAAGAACTACAGGTGAAACTGAAAATATGCGTCACCCACGATTTTATAATGGAGCTGCTTTCTTTTGGCGCCAACATGAAGGTATTAAAACCTAAGGCTTTAATCAGGGAGATAAAAACTGCTCACCGGGAGGCGACTGAGCAGTATTAAGTAAGCTCAAATGTAAAAGCAATCAGGCTTTGCTCCGTGTTTTTCGGAACTCATCACAATTTGTGATGAGTTGGTCCATTAAGCCATTATTTCAAAATCATTTTCTTCATCTTCCACAGTATAGAATCATTCTTGTGGAGCACTACATATAATGCCCTGTCGCCGCCAAAATTCCTGAAGAACCTTTCCACACCCTCATCCATGCTGCCCTCGAGGTCGAAGGTGGTATGGCCTCTTTTCTTTGCTTCCTTTATGGTGTGCCATAGCAATAGTGTCATTGCTTTGTAGCTGTTGGCCTCGTGGTTTTGGCCACCCATAAAATAATAGCTGCACTGGTTATCCCATACCTGCCATACAATAGCCTGAATTTTTCCACTGCTTTTAGCCACCCAAAGAGAGGCGGCATTATTCGCCTCGCAAGCGTCCATTATCTTCCTGAGGTATTTAAAACTGTATGGCAGCGACTGCCCCTTTTTAATAAGCGTAGCCCTTTGAAATTTATAAAGGTCTTTCAGATATTCGGCCGAGTTGCTCACTTCGATCTCGTTCTCTGCCATACGTATATTGCGGCGGGTAGTATCCTTCATGTTGGCGAGGAGCGTTGCTTCGTCCTCTTTTAACTCAAGCAAAAAAGTTTGCTGCACCTGCGGCTTTAAGTTGTATTTCTTAAAAAGCCCCACCTGCTTCATTCCGGGCTGGAGCGCCAGGTGCCATACTTGCGCATCAGGCAGTTGCTTCATCAGCTCTGCAACTGTTTCATGCTCAAAATTATCGAGATTACTTTCCTTTACATCATTCGGGAAAAATACATGGGGGCCCAGGTAGGGCGTCAGCACCGGGTTTCGCAGAAGGGTTACGCCTATTTTTTTCTCTATTGCATAAGCCCACGCCCCGGTTATCTGCTCCCCTTTTTTAGCAATTGTAACATCCCACTTTGCACATACCGTATCCAGCCACCATGGCTGCATAAACAGTGGCACTTCCTTTTCCTTACATATCTTTATATAGAGGTCTTTGTTAGTCATTTCTTTCGTAAAGTAGATAGTCAATAGTACTTAGTAGATAGCCGCGAATATTGCACTTATATGGCCACCTACCCAATTAACCATTAACCATTGATTATTAACTATTATTTAAACTGTAGCACCCTTGCCGGCTGTATCCTGCGAATATACAATGCGGGCAGCCACATACAAAGCACACACAGTGCCAATGTTACCACATCTATCAAACCTACCTCCCACCAGATTATTCTTATGGGCACATACCGCATAGAATAAGATTCTTCGGGCAGCTTCATAAACCCGAAGCGCACCTGCAGCCAACACAAGCCCAGCGCCAGCACATTGCCGAGCAATATTCCTACGGCACCTATCAGCCCGGCAATAGCGAGGAATATATTTCGCGTTCCCTCAAACGGCATTCCCAGCGCTTTCAGCAGGCCTATCATCATGGCGCGGTCCACCATAAGTATTACCAGCACCGCCCCCATATTTATGATGGATACTATGGCCATGATCACTAATAGTATAGTACCGTTCACCCCCTGCAGCTCCAGCCAGTCGAAGATAAACGAATAATTTTCCGCAGTTGTATAAGACTCCATTGGCGGCGCTATTAAATTGTAATGGATATAGTTCGATATGCTGTCGGCATACACAATATTGTCCAGATCAAGCTGGTAGCCATTTATGCTGTCGGCTGTCCAGTTGTTAATACGCTGTAGCAGCCGTATATCGCACACCCCAAAATATTTGTCCACTTCCTCCATGCCACTGTGATACAGGCCACAGACCCTTACTCTGCGTATCCTTGGCGCGCCATTTTCTATAAAATCAAGCTGCACGGTATCGCCGGTGACTATATTTAACCTATCGGCTGTAGTTTGTGACAATATTATTTGTTTGGCATATCCCGAATCACCATAACTGATAGGCGCGCCTGATACACTGATGCCGCTGAGAAAATGATAATTCTTATCCACCCCCTTTAGCTGCAGGCCCTCCATCTGCCCATGCGCCTGCACGATCACCGGCCTAACGACAAATGGCGATACCGCTGATATATGGGGCAATTGCTTCATTTTACCAATTAATGCCGGGTCATAGTATATGGGTTCGGAATAGCTCATGGCATTGCTCTTTGTTTCATCAAAAGGCAGCACATGCACATGGCCCATAAAACTATATAGCTTTTCCGTTACCGAGTATTTAAACCCGGTAACTATTGCCATTGCCACTATCATTACAGCCACGCTAAGCGCGGTGGCCACCACAGCCAGCCTGATGATAAATGAAGAGAATGTCCCCTTCTGCTTCACAAGGTACCGCCGGGCTATGAAAAATGACAGATTCATTTTTAGGTTAAAAAGTTAAAAGGCTAATTGGTCAAAAGGTTAAACAGTTAATAAGCCGGGAATTATTGAGTCAAAGTTAACCAAAGAAGCGGTTGATTAGTTGATAAGTTGAATGGCTGATAAGCCGGAGATTGGGTGTACGAGAATAATAAAAATACAACCACTAATTTTTGAGTGGATATGGTACAGTACCTTTTAACCTATTACCCTTTTGACCCATTAACCTTTTACCCTACTCCTGTACCAGCAGTTTCATCAGTTGCTGTATCTCATCGGCTTTGTGGTCTTCGCGGCGGTAGCGGTAGCAGAGGGCAAGCTCCTCCATCATTTTATAGATGATACGCTTTGTAAGCAGCGGGGAAAAGTACATTTCGCGGTCATGGGCGTTTATCTTGCGCAGATAGGTATCCACATCTTTCTGAGTATAGATCACGCCGCTTA
>Ga0207081_1096_pt1 | contig 16477 bp, 14 predicted proteins | sample Alteio_BWMinHeat_59_FD_153524 | JGI IMG/M metagenome (GOLD analysis project Ga0207081, IMG submission 153524) | Enriched cells from forest soil in Barre Woods Harvard Forest LTER site, Petersham, Massachusetts, United States -... | ecosystem: Environmental > Terrestrial > Soil > Temperate forest >... | reverse complement strand
TAATTATTCTCAAAGGCATGCTTCTGAGACATCTTTCGTAAGCACTACCCAGAATATAGAAAGATGATTGCAACATTTAAGATAGACCCCCGAAAGAGCAAGTAATCTGCAGTTATATAGGGCACCTTTTAATGGACATAAATATATTTCATCATATCTCAACCTTGCGGCAATAGAACCAAAATACCTGAATATACAATGAATTAGCACATTCAGCTAATGCTACATCGCCGCTAGCAATTTTATCATCTTTATGAAAAATATATTGTTTTTTAATTTTTATTTGACATTTTTAAAATAATTTGCTAGAATTCTAGCATAACATTAATTAAAGGTATTTTATGAAGGCCGCACTTAGAAGGATAGAAGAGGAAAAAGCCGAGTTAACAAGAAAGGCTGAACAACAAGCCAAAGCTGAGCAAGCTGCTGCTGATGCTAAGGCTGCTGCTGACCAAGCTGCTGCTAAGGCCGTTGCTGAGACTGCTGCTAAGGCTGTTGCTGATCAAGCTAAAGCTGAAGCTGAGGCTGCTGCTGATCAAGCTGCTGCTGATGCTGGAAAAGCTCTTGTTGTTTTTGTTGAGAAGGTTGATGTTGCTACGTGCCATGCTATGTGCCCTGTTGACGATATGTGCCCTGTTAGCGATATGTGCCCTGTTAACGACACGAACACCTGCGAGCTCAACGAAGGCATTACTAGCGGACTCTTTGATGACCTCTAAACACTTAATAAACTAACATTTATTAACTATAAATAGCCAAAGGCAGTCAATTTGTTTGACTGCCTTTTTCTTATACTTCGCTAGAGTTTAGATAACTCTTAAACATAGTATGACCTATTCAGCAAATTAATAATGCATTTAAATCTACTAAAACAATAGGTTACCATCATTTTCGACAATATTTACAATATTGAAGTTATGCTAAATATTACAGCACCCTTGTGAATCAGATAAAAATTTTATTTTAGTTTTTTATTTGACATTTTTAAAGCTATTTGCTATAATTTCATCTGAACATTAAAATTAAGGTATTTTATGAAAGCCGCACTTAGAAGGATAGAAGAGGAAAAAGCCGAATTAGCACGAAAGGCCGAGCAACGAGCTAAAGAAGAGGCAGAGGCAAATGCTGCGAACTGTAAGGCAACCGAGCAACAAGCTAAGGCTGACAAAGAAGCTAGAGAAAAGGCTGCTAAAGAACAAGCTGCGAAGGAAGCTAGAGAAAAGGCTGCTAAAGAACAAGCTGCGAAGGAAGCTATAGAAAAGGCTGCTAAAGAACAAGCTGCGAAGGAAGCTAGAGAAAAGGCTGCTAGAGAGAAAGCTAAGAAAGATGCTAAAACACAGCCTGCTAAAGAACAAGCTGAGAAGGAAGCTAAGGAAAAGGCCGAAAAAGCTAAAGCTAATAAGAAGCCAAATCAAGATTTGCTCGAAAAACTAGCAACGATTAAAAAGAATGCTGATGCCATCAAGGAACATGAGCGTTTAAGTCAAGAAACAACAAAACTCTACCATAAGCAAAGTTCCGCTTCTAAAGCTGATATGAAAATTATCAGGAAATCACTGGTTGATTTAAAAAATGAAAAGAAGAAATTGAACAACGAATTCAATTTTAGTACAGACTTTGAGGCATATAAAATGTTTAAAGTAGGTGGCCTAGAATCAATTCACAAGCTTTATAGCGAAGTATGTAGCAAAGGTAATGGCTTTATCTCATCAAAACTCTCAGTTTGCAAGGTTAAGGTTGATAAAATCGCCGATGAACTTAAGAACTGCGCGGCAAATAAGAAAAGCGCATTAACTGTTTGTCCAACCCTACAAGATAAAGACCTACCCACTTGCGAAAAGGAATTTGCTGGAGACTACTATAAATATGGCAAAATGATAGTATTTGGCCCAACATGCCATGATAAAAAAGAAAGTGCGACAAAGGAGTGCTATAGCCCCTATAAAGACCTTTTTGAAATATTGGCAAACTCTGCGAAAATTCAGCCGTGCTTAGACGAAACAGGGCAACTGTACAAAGATTGCAGCATTAAAGCTTGCACAACTCTGAAGCCAGAATGTTCTAACCGAGCAGAACTTACCGAGCAAAATTGCAAAAAGGAGGCTCTTGATAAAGCATATATCTCTGCCGTCTACACTACTGACTGCAAGTTACCAAAACTGCAAACAGAGCTCTTGATCCCAAAGCAAGAAGAGCTAACTCATCCAGATGATATAACAATTAACGGAGGCTACAAATTTAAAACTACGTATGAAAGAGTTCTTGAAGACGTACTCGATGCTCAAGGCAATCCGAAGTATGTTAAGACTCCTGAAAATATAGCTGCTCAAAGCGCTTGCATGAAAGAGGCTTGGGTTGATATTGCTGAGATTGACGCATTAATAGGCACTTTGAGAGCGACAACTACTGATTACGATAGTTTCTAAAACTTCTTTAATACAGACAAAACTTTAAAAGCGACCAATTAAACCTGGTCGCTTTTTTCATAAATAATATACTAGCTATCTTTTTCTTGATATTTGCAATTGAATTTGCTATAATTACGCATTAATTATTTTTTGATGTATTTTTATGGAACATAAACAAAAAACAAATACCGAGAGCAAAACTTGCGATTCGAGCACGGATAAGGCTCAAGGAGATACTCAAGACGCTAAAGTAAGTGCCAAGTTAAAATCGCAGATAAGAGCTGCTAGAGAAAGAGAAGCTAAGCAAAAAGCCGCTCAAGAAAAGGCTGAGAAAGAAGCTGAGATTGCTAAAGAAGCTGAGTTAAAAGCCCAGATAAGGGCTCTTAGAAAAAGGGAAAAAGCTGCCAAGGAAAAAGAAGCCAAAGAAAAAACTGCTGAAGGCAAGGCTAGTGCTGGCCAAGATACTAAGTCAAAGACTAAAGCTAAGGCTGAACAAGCTGATAAGAAAGCAAAGGAAAAAACTGCTAAAGTAAAGACTAAGCCTGCTCAAGATACTAAGTCAAAGACTAAGGCTAAGGCTGAACAAGCTGCTAAAGCAGCCCAAGAAAAAGCTGCTAAAGAAGCTCAAGAAAAAGCCGATAGAGAAGCTCAGGCTAAAGCAGAACAAGAAGCTAAAGATGCTGCTGCTAAAGCTAAAGCTGCAAGCAAAAAAACAAAGGCTGAAGTTCTTGATAAGCTTAAGGTCTTGCAAAATACCCAAAAGCTTGTAAATGAATTTAAAAAGAACCAGGCCGCGCAACTCGAAGCAATTCACAAAAAGGCCGACATTAAGGCTGAGGAATCTATTCTAGATGCGCTTTTTAGCATGTATAGCGCACTAAAGTTCACCAAAAATAAAAATGTTACTGAGAATGAAATAGTTGCGGCCATATCTTCTTCTATTGCTACATCACATAACGATGCTTATGGGGTAATGAAAAGCGTAATGAAATTGATTTTGAGGGAAGTCCCTAATGCCAAAACAGCATTTGAAAGCGCACTCAAGGAGATCGCACCTACTCTTAAAGCTGTTATGGCCGAATGGAGTAGTCAATTATTCAATTACTATGGACTTGCTGACTTCGCAACGAATAAGATTGATATTATGTCAGACGCGCAAATTGGGGACTTCATTGTAAATGTTGTAATATCCCAAGAGAACTTGAAAGCATTTAATTTAAAAACATTTGTAAACTTAGCAAGCGATGATCTACAGATTAACGTGTTGAAGCTCAAAAAAACCGACACTACAAGTGACGGCCAAAAAGTTACTACTTATATCAATGCAGACAGTGAAAATAAAATCGCAAAACTATCTGAAGCTTGCATGGCAAAATTTAGTACCGCTGATAGTGCTAAAAAAGTTATTGAAGCAGGTTTAAAAGCAAATGATGAGTCTCTAGCAACTCTAGCTGAGAATGCTGGCTGTACAAATGGTGACTGGTGCAAACCTAGAAAGTCAACATGGAAGGAAGCAAGTAATATGGATGAATTTGTTCTGAAAGGAACTAATAAAATTTTCGATACCATATGTAAGCTGGATTTAACTAAAAAGCCGGCAGTCTGCGCTGCTAAACCAACTAACGGAGAATATTGCTCAGACATAAAAACTTGTGTGAGTTCTTATGATATTGATGTCCTAATAAAAATAATATCAAATTCGCCTACTGATTCATATTTTAATGAGTAATTAACTCTTTGAATACTTCAGAAGAAACGCCTCGAGCATTTATGTATGCCGAGGCGTTTTTTACATAATAGGCAAATCCATTGCTTAAGATAACTTATAAGCTTACTACTATGTAGAATTTGCTAGGCAATATTTACTTATTACGTTATTTATAAGAGTATAATAACGGATTTGCTATGCAAAAGGATGAAGTTATAACGATAACTGCTGGGCAAGTGCGCCTTGAGGGAAGCATTTTCATTCCTCCTGATGCACTTGGTCTTGTGATTTTTGCTCATGGCAGCGGTAGCGGCAGGTATAGCCCCAGAAACCGCTTTGTTTCCAACGAATTAAACCAGCATAAAATTGCTACATTACTTATTGATCTGCTGACTCCGGAAGAGGAGATCATAGACGATCAAACCCGCGAACTACGCTTCAATATCCCGCTGCTTGCCGAACGGCTGCTGGCATTTTATCGGTATTACCAAACGCAACCTGCAACCAAGCATCTCAAGATAGGATATTTTGGCGCTAGCACAGGTGGTGGCGCGGCACTTCTTGCAGCCGCCCAGGAACCAAAAAATATTGCTGCGGTGGTCTCCCGCGGCGGCAGGCCTGATTTAGCTGGGAACTCTCTTTCCCAAGTATTAGCACCAACTCTGCTCATCGTAGGAGGAGATGACCACCAGGTTTTGCAACTGAATGAATCTGCACTTAACTTATTGAATAACAAATCAAAACTTGAAGTGATTTTGCATGCAACTCACCTCTTTGAGGAACTCGGTGCACTGGAGCAGGTTGCAAAGCTAGCAACCGATTGGTTTAGCAAGCATTTTACTGAATCAGTATAAGCATGTTTAAGTTTGAAGACAGAATTGAAGCCGGCAAAGAATTAGCAAAAAGCCTGCACATCTATGCCAACAAAAAGAATACTTTGATTTTAGCTCTGCCTAGGGGCGGAGTACCAGTTGCTTATGAAGTTGCAAAAGCACTATCCCTACCCCTAGATGTCCTTATTGTCCGCAAATTGGGTGCACCCGGGCAGGAAGAGCTGGCAATGGGCGCGATATCTCTCAATGAAGTCTGCTATCTTAATAATGAACTTATTGATTCTCTGCAGGTTGCCCCGGAGGAGTTACAACGCGTGATCGCCAAAGAGAAGTTAGAGCTTGAACGCCGCAATCAAACATACCGATCCGGTAGAGCTGCTCCGGATGTGACAGGAAAGACTGTTATTATTGTCGATGATGGTTTAGCAACCGGCGCTACTATGCGCGCTGCTATTTCTGCTCTACGCGAAGCTAATGTCAGCCGCATTATCGTAGCAGTGCCAGTTGGGCCTTTTGATACCTGCACTAAATTAAGAAGTTACGCAGATGAAGTGATTTGCCTCTTCACACCTGAATATTTTTTTGGGGTCGGGCAATGGTATCAAAACTTTAACCAAACCAGCGATGAAGAAGTGCAGGCTATTTTGAGACCGTATAACCCATAGTTGCAAGTCAAAGCTTTGGGTAAGCTGTAAAAATCACCGCAATGATTATGATATACGTCAGGTAATGGAGCATCTGGTCAATGCCTAGCAATATCCAAAACCAGTCGTTATTGGATTTGAGATCATATTTAATACTCAACCGAGATTTCGCCAAATCTATATGATAATGGAGTATGCCATCTACAAGCGCCATGCAGAAAGCCATCTTGAATGAAGAAACAAAATAGAGCACAATCAAAAATGTTCCTAACATATGAATGCCAGCATGTAGTATTCCACCCAGATGGCCATAGATATGCTTATTCTCATATTGGTATTTACGCTGGAGAATAAAATCACAGATAAAATGTTTAAAAACAAAGTTGGTGAACAAGGCAAGTTCTTTCATGCTAACACCACTAAATCAACTGGTTTGTCAACGCCACCTACTTTACTCTTCATGAGCCTCTGCTTTTCTGTGTTATCGCTATATCCCTGAGCTATGGCCATTTCAAGGGTTTCCAAAGTTGTTAGCCCATTGGTATGCTCAACTTTATTGTGTTTTTCAAGCTTAGCAGCAAGATTCACAGTTTCACCGATCAATGTATATTCCAGTCGGTATTCAAAACCAATAACCCCAAATACCACTTCACCTGAGGCGAGCCCCATACCCACATTAACTGCAATACTATCCTTTTTGCTACGGAGTGCTTTCCACATATTGACGGCGGCGGCAATTTCATCCGCAGCATTTAAAGCATCGGCAGCATAGGTAGAAGAAGGAACTACTGCACCAAAACTAGCCAGAATACCATCCCCAATAAATTTATCTATATTGCCACCATGTTTTTGAATGATGGGCACAAGTAAACTTTGATATTCACTCAAAAGCTTAATAAGCCTTTGAGGAGACAGTTTGGATGATGCTAATGTAAACCCGCGCAGATCAGTAAACATTATAGCAGCAGTACGAAGCTCACCCTGTCCAGGCAGCAAAGTGTTTTCAGAACCAGTAATTTTCTTAGCTACCCCAGTATCAAAAAAACGAGACAAATCTTCTGCAGCCTGAGTTTTTGTGACCGCCTGAAGTAGAATTAATCGGGAGCGAATCAGCCCAACCGCCACAATAGTAGTAACCAATATGATTGCTAGCACCTTATCAAACTCACCCCCCAGGTGTACCATAGAGGTCGTCACATAGGTAACATAATCCCAGGTTATCACGTTGCCATCGGCTGTATAGATCGCGTTTACCACAATTGCAACCCAGCATACCGCAGCTGTAAGCCCAGACAAAATCACCCACAACGGCTCAAAGCGCAGAGACCGGAGTGCGATAAGGATAAAAACATAATTAAAATGAGTATTTTTTAAATTCACAATTGCCTGCGATTCAAATTGGATGTGGTAAGTCCAGATCGTTGTCATGAGAATCAGCATCTCAGCAATAACTGACCATCCTAAAAATTGATGTGTGAGTTGCTTTGTGTAAGTAAAATACAAGCGAGTCAGTACTAGAATTGCAAACAGAGACAACCCAAATGGCACTGAATAAATCGGTGCATCAGTCGAAAAACCTTTAGGAAAACTCTCATAAAGCAGATAGAGAATAGCAATCACAATAAGCTGAATAGCTGCAACCATAATCTCGCTTTGATATTGCTGCGCCTCGAGACTTTTTTGCATGCGCATGGGGAGTTTCTTATTATATTCTGATAGTTCTTTAAACATGCTCTATTCTTGCTTTTTGACCTCCGATAAACTTCCTCCAACAATTCTCTTGCAGATGCCTTTCGGCAGCATAATCCACTCAGCATTACTGCCGTTGGCAGGCGATTTATTAACGCAGGAATGTTTGGAATTAGCACAGTCATTGTTCCCAGCCCGCACAATCCCATAACAGCGTTCGCGTTCTTGTTGGCCTGAATTGTTGGTGGTAGTGGCATGCAGTGCAGCTAGCATCGCGCTCAATGCCCCTATGATTACAACAGTATTGAGAACTCGGGTCTTATCCATTTGACTTCACAACAGGTTTTCCTATTTAAAGTCTGCGCTATTTTACTAAACATGTCAAAGCTATGATTCGGTTATGCTCGGGTTGGTTTCTTCTCCATGCTGCGCAACGAGTGGTGAATTTTCCAAAGATCGTGCAACTCCCTTACACTCATGCACTTTCTTACTGTCTATACCATAGTTGCTTTCGCGCTCTTGTTCGATTGGCTTGGTTTCAGTTGTAGTGTAGAGCTTAGCTAATATTGGAACTAATATACAAGTTAATGTAATTGCAGCTATAGTAGGTGGGACAGGTTTGGGAGTATATTTTCCATCCATTGTTTCAAAAAGATCAGCGATCGGACTATCTGTCATACTAACCTCAATCAGTGTAACCATTTAAGCCTGCGCTATTTTAATCAACATGTCAAAGTTATGTTGCAATTATTCCAGAGTCTATTTCTTCCCCATGTTGAGCAACGAGTGGGGAATCTCCTGCAGCTTCAATAACTCCTGTATGCTTATAGATCTCTTCACCGCTCATACTATTTTCACGCTCTTGTGCGTTTAACTTGATTTCGGAAGAAGGTTGCAGAATGCTTTGTACCGCAGGTACAGTAACAATAAAGAGAATTACGCCGATAGCCGGTATTGTGGGATCATAAGCCTGATCCATAGAATCATAAAAAGCAGAGAGCATGTTGCTTCTTGTCATATTAACCTCAATTAGTTACTTCTAATTTGAGCCTATTCACCAATCTGTATACCAGATTCAGAAGGCTTCCTAGAGCTACAATATATTATACCTGGCGGAACCATATGTCCATAGGTGAATTGTAAAAGTTGACTCACTGATTGTATATCGGGCTGATAAGTGTATGCAGAGTAATTAAGTCCCATAGGTAATGAGCAAGGTATCATAGCAAAAGGAGGGACATTACTCTGAGTTGGCGGCGTTCTGTATGTAATATCGAGCTCTCCTGCTTCTTCTGGAATAGGATATTCAGTCGCATAGCTCGGTTCAACATACATCGTACCTCCTTTATACACAAATTTGGGTCTAAAAAATATTTGTGTGGGTATGGTGTAAGTTAACTCGGTATTATTGGGAGAAGGAATCATATCGATGACACCATCTGCATCTGGGTTTGAAGCAGTCATAACCACAACATCTGGTGAATGCGTAACTTCATCCTGGAGCTTATAGAGTAGTTCCTGCTCCGGCAACGGCCTTTTACCACCCTGAGCTAAACAATGTTCAAATGCATAAGTTTGATGATCAGTAACCAAGCGCACTTTCCTTTGAACACGACTTGCTAATTGATTACAGTCCACCTGCATTGCAGTCGCATCATTAAGAGCATCAGTCAATTCCTTACGTAGCTTAGACTCGCCCGATTCGTGCCAACCTGGTTTCGTATGGTTTGAATACCACTTCTCAGGATTTTTTTGTTTGATACGTTCTTTAGTAGCGAGCATATTATCACGTTGCCGTGTGAATTTAGCTACATATTGAGTTAACAGTTGTTGTTGAACACAAATAGAATGATATAACCAGGTATAATAATTACTATGTTCTTCAGTGGAAATTTTATCAAGGTTTCTCAAAATCACGTCAGCTTGACTATAATAGTTTAATGCCAGCTTAAGAGTAGCAAGCAATTGCTCCTGGTTTTTTATCTGACTGTTAAGGCGGTGCCCTGCAATCATGCTATAGCTGTCTCCTATAGCTGACAGCGCTTTAAAAACTAATATACCATTAGTAGATATAGGGGTAAGCTCAGCAAGTTCATTAATAACTCTCTTCACAGCATCTGATGAGAATTGACGTGGATTTAAAAGCGGCAGCAACTCATTCATCTTTTCTGCAAGTGGATCAGGAGCAGCTTTAGGAACAATTTCAACAAGCGGCCCACTAGGCTCTGCCTCTTTCTCCTTTTTCTTAGCAGCAGCCTTATCTTTCTCAGCTTTTTTAGCAGCTAGTTTATTTCTGTTTTGATTCTTCTTGCGCTGAGCATTACGCTGTTTTTCTTGTAAGGCGCGCTCCTGCTCTTCTGCATCCTTTGCTTGCTTCTCCCATTCCAGCAGATATTTCTCGAGTTCGTCACTAATAGCATTATCATAATCAGAAACTTGGGGGCTTCGCTGATCAGCTAAAAATTCTAAGGGGATAGCCGCTAGTTTAAGCTTCATCAACGCATTGCGGCTTCTAACATCGGCAAGCGCTATACCTTCTATAATATTTAGTCTATCTCCATTTTCAGCAAGGTTACGATTTTTTTGGATTGCATCATATACTACAAAGTCATTGTTCTTTCTAAAAACAAAAACTCTAACAAAATTTTCTCCGCATACTTTCTCAACGAAATCTAATACGGCGTTTTGCATTTCTATGAGTTTAATTTGTCGTAAAATAATATCATTTCTAAGTTGTAAGTCGGCATTATCAACCTGAGTAAAAATGGCTGCAAGATTAAGAAAAGCACGCTCTATTGTAGCGATTAAGATATGAATGTGATATTTATTAGAAACCCAAATCTCTATAGCTTTAATCGATCTTTCTTTCCAATTGGACTCTATTGAACTTAGGTTACTCGTAATATCTTGCAAATAATTAAACTGGCTCTCGATTTCTTTCTTATACTTGATTAGTTTAACCGCATCACACTTTGCATCGTTGCTTATCTTAAGATCGTAATATCTTATAGCATTTATTAGAACATAGAACTTCACCCAATGATTTTGTTTAAATAGTTCGCTATCAAATAGCTCGAATAATGGAGCCGAATGATCATCTGCATTGCTGTCTTTTTCTAGTAGCTTATTAACTACAGTAATTCCTTTAAGCAAAACATCAATAATCGGTAAAATCTCTACTGCTAATGCAGCGTCAAAATTCATCAGTTCAACTTTCTTAACTTTAAGTAAATCGGAAGCTTTTAACGTTACGAGTTTTATTTGGTTCCTTAAGATATCTTGATTCACACTAGGCCACATATGCATTGCTGGATCTGCAGCTTCACTCAAGTGCTCAAGCAGTCGTATCTGGATAGCAATGTAATTCCTATTCATTTCAAGAAAACGTTGGATTGCTTGCATATCAGGAAGATAATGCGTAGAAATTCTTAGACGTGCAAGGGCACACTCAAGGTTATATAAAGACGTACGTATATTAGCATGCTTGGTTTTTTGTATTTCTATTAGCTCATAAATCAAGAGCGTATCCTTATAAAATTCTTCTTCTATTAGTGTTGCATCTAGAATTTTTTGAAATTCAGGAAGGAAAGAACTTCTAACCTGCTTCAGCACATCTGGAAGTACATTTTTAACTGCATTATCTATAAATACCAACAAAACATTGTCTTCAACACTTATTATAATACGGCCATTCGCTTTAAAAACTCGGTTTATAAGACTTTGGTATTTGTTAAACTTCATAATAAGGTTGGTGTAAAAACTAGTGCGACTGAATTGTGTTACATCGGTTTGAGCAAGTTTCAGAATTGGCAGTATTATATTTGTTATTGTGTTATTAAAGTGCTGATGCATCTTTTCAGTAAAATTATTTTGATTCGCTACTTTAATTCTATCCAATGCTTCTACCCACTCATGGTTGGCATCAATTATATTTTGTAAGCTAGTCAAAAACGTATTATATATATCGGAATTCTTTTTATGAGTGGATTGTATACGTTGAATCTTTTGCTCTACGAATTCGTTTAATTCATCCTCAAACTTCATAGTTTTATTCGCGGCATTTCTATAATATCCAAAGAAAAAGGTGAAATTAGACTGAGGTGAAAATTCTACTGATGCAGTTGAACTATGCATAGAGAGCTCTGTTCTAAAGGCAAACGCGTCAGCATTAGTAGAGATAACTTTCTTTACCTCTTCCATTTTTATATCGCTTTTTGTGTCGCTTTTCTTTGCGTCAGATAATGTCCGCATAGCTAACTACCATTTCTGAATTTGATACAATGATATATTGTACGATATTAGGAGTAAGTTCTCAATTCAAAAAACTAAGTTCTGGGTCACTATTTCTTTATAGCGGAGGCCTTAACTTTGACCATCACTTTAACGTCGTCTTTGATAGTGTTATCGTTATCCAAACCCACATGAAACTTAGTGCGCTTTAATACCGCTTCGCCGGTCATTGAGGCAGAAGATTCATTAAACTCATCAAGCTTAAATGTCAGGGTAACAGGCTCAGTATATTTTTTGATTGTGAGCTGTGCTTTTGCTTCATAGCGCTGATTACCCAAAGACTTGAAAGACTGAGTTACAAACTTAGCTTCCGGGAATGCAGAAGTTTCAAAATACTCCCCTTTCTTCAGGTTATCTGCAACCCCTGTCGTATCAGACTTAACACTATCCATCGCGATTACAACTGAAGCTTTACTTGCGCTGAGCGCCTCAGGATGAAAAGAAATATCTCCGGTAAACTTAGCAAAATTACCAGTTACATGCTCATCTCCCTGAATGACATCAAAGGAAATGCTGCTCTCATTCGGGAGAATTTTAAATGCAATAGGCTCGGGTGCTGCATAAACCGTAATAGGGCTAAACAGTAATACAAGGCTTAAGAGAATGTTTTTCATATAGTTACTCTGTGTTTGAATTTTCATTTGCTTCCTGCCTGACGCCTTCAACTTCGATATGAACGCGCACGTCTTCTCCTACCATTGGGACGTAGTTATCCATACCAAAATGGGCGCGGTTAATAACGGTATCTCCGCTAAAGCCCGCAACGTATTTGTGAGTTTGTGGATGAGTTCCTGTCTTATTGAATTTTACATGTAGCGTCACCGGTTCTTCTTTACCGAGCATAGTTAGCCACCCCTGCACATCTCCCTGATTTGCCCCGGTAATGGTAACATCAGAGCTGGTAAATTTCATCTCAGGGTATCGTTTGCTATTAAACCAGAGCTCACCTTGCAATACTTTATCAAGGTCTTTGCTATCTGTCGCGATCCCTTCAGGCCGCATTGTAATTTCCACCATACTATTTTCGGGATTGTCCTGATCAAATATAAAGTAGCCATCAAAATCAGTCATCCGCCCGACCTTATTGGAAAAACCCAGGTGGTTGATAAAAAATAAGATCGTGGTGTGTTGTTTGTCGAAGGTATATCTTTCAGGAATTGCAAGCGCCTGATTAGATAGGCTCAACAATATAAGAATAAGTATGCAATTTCTCATTTGGCATCAATGAATTAATCCTGAAAGTTACACTGTCATGAATTTCAATGTAGTTAAAGTGCAAAATCACTATGAGCTTTTCCTAAGAACAAGCTACGGTAATCGCATTTAGCGTGTATGCCTCTATTTTTTGATATACATTGTTCTCCTTTTCATAAGCTAAATGGCCTTGCAATATATCATAAGTATCACACACTTCCTTTAACTGACCATGAATGCAGTGATGAAGGGTGATGACCACAGGGGTTAATTGCTCATATGCCTCCTCAGGAAAACCCAGGACTTTCACATCTCTCATAATATCGACTAGATTTTTTTTATAAGCCACAAGTCTGAGAATGTTCACATAGTCATTTTCAAATTTTTCCTGACACCATTTTATGCACATATCAATCACATTATAATAGTCATTTGGAATCGCCTTATCATCAAAAAAATTAGTAGTGTTATTCTCATTTTTCATAAGCTCTCTGCCTTATATAATTACCAAATCATCGACCACGAGGAGATTGTTTGTTTTGTTTGTTGCCTTCCTCTATGTCTTTAATCAATTGCTTTACTCGAGATGGGGCTTCTGCCTTGCTGACCGTTTGTTCCTGCTTAGCATTACTAGGGCTGGCCGATTGTCTACCGCTTTCCTCTATCTCTTTAATCAATTGCTTTACTCGAGTTGGGGCTTCTGCACTGCTAGGCGGGGATTCCTGCTTAACTTTGGTAGGGATAGCCGTTTTTGCAACTGGCTCCGGCTTTTTAATTTGCTTTACAAAAGACTTCCCAACTTTATTAGCTACTATGCTGGCAACGGGATTATTATTTACAGATAGGCGCGGATAATCTTCCCTAAACTTCTGCATTTTACCAGCAAATTCCGCGCGCTTATTTACAATGTCTTGCGGTGTTGCTGCCACCGTGGCCCCAACATCATAAGCCCCATTATATTTAAATTTGGCTGGTGGGCCCGATATCAAAGCCAAACCTAGCCTTTCTTGCGCATCTAGAATTTCCTGAATAGCCTTTTTTTGCTCATCCGATGCGCTGCTTTGATATGTTCGGAGCGCATCGGTATTTACGTACTCGGAATCTTTTTCATACCCAGTTCTAGCCTCATTCCACTTCCAGCCCCAAAACGGATTTGGAGGTATGCTATAGCCCTCGCTGACAAATCTGTTAAAGGCAGCAATCAACTCATCCTCTCCATTAATAACAGAGACCTTTCCATCCGTATCTATTAATACAAAGCTCTTATCCTTTGGTTGTGTGAAGTCTATGTTAAATTGTTCTGCCCCATGGGATATTTCTGTGTTGGCAGCATACTCACTGCGCAAATGGCCTACCACACCTAAGAATGCATCAGTTCCATGGCCAATGCTTTTTATATTCTCCCGCAACAGGTCGATTTTACGAAATTCAGCACATAGTTTTCCAAACTCATCCTGTCCTTCTCCCTCAAGCCACACCTTGATCGGCTCTAATTCTAATAGCTTACCTTCAGCATCTTGGGTAAATGGTCCTGATAATATCTTTTTTAATTCCCCTTCTTCTGCTTCAGTAAATTTAATGCCTCTATCCGTGATTGCTTTACGTTTTTCATTCTCAGGATAGAACCGATTAGCTTTCACTTGATCAAAGCGATTTAAATCAACCATCGCAGCGACCGCCAGGATATCGATATCAGCCGTAATCGGCCTGACCGATTCGATCTCTAATTTTCCAGTTTGCATGTTTACTTTAACATTAGTCTTACCTATAACTTGCACCTCAACAGGTCCATACCCAATCTTATAAGGATTATCAAACGCATCACCGATAGGATTATGATTAACATCTATGGGAATGAACTTATCGACCCCGGGTTGCTTTATTGCATAGACTATAGGATGAGGTTCTATACCAGAGCGTAGAGGCGTGCCGTCACCAGATTCAAATATATAAATTTGATTCCCGTTTTTATCCTTTAAATTTACGGGCGAGACTAATGGAGCCAACATTTCTTCAGTAATACCCGCCATATCATAAAGTTGCTTCTCGCTCACCCTCCCTTTACTTCCTACCAATTCGGAATATGCTTTATCTAATAAAGCCTGGATATGTTGAAACTGTTCTTGCGATTCTTGTATGGAGTGGGCATTCTCGTAATTGTACTTTATAATGTTATCAATATTGCCATTAACTCCAGCTTTACTGATTGAACTCCTTACTGGTATAAGCCCCTGTGCAATAGTGTTTTCAGGAGCTGATTTACCATGTATGTAGGAAGTTTTGCCTACCGCTCCAACCTTTTTCCCATCTGGGTTGCCTTTATTGGGATTGAGATGGACAAATGCTATCTTATTTACCGGCCTTATAAACATTGGCATATTATTTGAAGCAACAAGATTCTTGAGCGTTGCAAGTATCTCATCCGATATGTTTGTCGCAATCTCTTCCTCAGAGCGGCCAGTAGCGCTCTCAATTTGTTCGTTTGTTGGTGCTTGAAAAGTATCTGGCATTGGCACCTATTAGATTATTCTTGCTCTCTTATTATTAAGTGTTGCAGGATTTAACACTAGTTATCAACAAGATAATTCTGACTGAAGCCAGCGGACGAACTCCTAGCATCCGCTGCAAATGATTGACTTTATTTGAGTTTTCCGCTACAATAGGCATGATTTTCCCAAATTTATTAAATTATGGTACAGTTATGCTTCAAAAGGCCGGTCTGGGAGCTGCAGAGACAGAATCAATATCAGATAAGTACACCAATCTTCGTACTGTATTATTAGCAAGACTGAAGAACGACCCGTTTCTAAATGATTATTTATTGCTACTTAATGCTCTGCAGGCGGCTGAATGCGTACAAGCAGTATGCGGGCGCGACTCTCTAGCAAGCATTATCTTTGTTCACCTTTCTTATAAGATAATGGCTGAAGCCATAGGCAGAGTGCAAATGGAGTTCTTTGATACGGAGCCGCATAAAGCGCTTAGGGATCTGGCTTTTGCAAAAATGCCAGGCGGCGGCGAAGGAAACTGGTATCAAAGGTTGCCTTTCGCTCATGAAACTAACTTATTTAATCTGATAAGCAAATGGGGGAGTGAAAGAGTATATATACTGACGGATGTATCTGAACTCAATGCTGAGCTCCTGAAAATAGTGACACCTATTTGCCCTAGAATACAGACCCCGGCCTCGTTACCATTTGAAGAAAGCCACATGATGTTGTCTGATGAAAACTGTGAGTATTATGCAATTCAATTCAGACAGGCATCTCGCACTTCAACCTCTGAGTTAAGACATTTGCAGTATATTCTGCTTACTATTGAAATAGCTGAAAAGGTATTTTTATGCAGCGATTTGTTTGGTCAAAGCTTATGTCAGCAAATCTTAGCTGCTGCTTTGATGGTGTTTGTTAATAACAACATGAAGAAGCTTGAAAGCCTAGAGTTTAATAACTTATCTATGCAATATCCAAACTTTAGAACAGCAAGGAATGATTTTGCCCATGCCATATGTTTAGAGGATATAATTGGCAATCCAGTATATACTTGGCAACAATATCTGCAGCCTTGCCTTAACGACTTTAAAGATGCGGTGCAATTGCAACTTGATACCTTTTTACCGCAAGCTTTATCTGCAGATCCCGAGGAACACAAATACCCATCTCAAGCTGAAGTCACAAGTGATTCGGAAACTCATATTCACATCAATACTTG
>Ga0207081_1095_pt1 | contig 16505 bp, 19 predicted proteins | sample Alteio_BWMinHeat_59_FD_153524 | JGI IMG/M metagenome (GOLD analysis project Ga0207081, IMG submission 153524) | Enriched cells from forest soil in Barre Woods Harvard Forest LTER site, Petersham, Massachusetts, United States -... | ecosystem: Environmental > Terrestrial > Soil > Temperate forest >... | reverse complement strand
GGCTTCCATCTCGACATGACGCATAGCTTCGTCGAGCGGCAATGCGCGGCGATACTGGCGGTCAGAAGCCAGCGCGTCGAGACAATCGACGGCTGCCAGAATGCGCGCGCCGACGGGAATCTCTTCGCCCCGAAGACCGAACGGATATCCGCTTCCGTCCCACTTCTCGTGATGAGCACGTACGATCGGAACTACGGGATATGGGAACTCCACGCGCTGCAGAATCTCCGCGCCCACGATCGGGTGAATCTTCATCTTCTCGAACTCTTCCGGGGTCAGCTTGCCGGGCTTGGAGATGATGTGTTCCGGCACTGCCAGCTTGCCGATGTCATGCAGCAGCGACGCGGCGCGAAGGGCTTCGAGCTCGTCGGACGGAACTTTCATCTGCTTTGCGATTTCAATGGCATACACACGAACACGCTTCAAGTGCTCGTGAGTGGTGTGATCCTTGGCTTCGATGGCCAGCGCCAGCGCTTCAATCGTGCGCAAGTGCAGCGCCGCCATTTCCTCGACGTGATTCTTTTCGTGTTCGAGACGCTCGAGATACAGGCGATAGGAGCGGTAGATCCAGTACACCGCAGGGAAGGCCAACAGCGACGTCTCCCAGCCGGCCTTCTGGTTGATCAGGTGAGCCAGTCCGGTGATGGCAGCGCCGAATAGGTAGTACGGGAAGCACCAGAAATAGCACTCCTTCCATACTTTCTGGACGGGCTTGTGCTCGGTAAGCGATATCACCGCCGCAATCGGAACCGTGTTGGCTAAGAAATATATGGAGGCGGCAGCTACCAGTGAAAGGGGCAGGGTGTGCTGAAACCAGCCGTTATTGAGCCATTGATAGCCGAAATACGCTGCTCCGATGGCGGCCGCATTGCCGCCCAAATTGAAAGCCAGGTGTTCAGCCTTGATCGCCCGGGACTTCCAGAACATCTGAGTGAGACTTCCCGTGATTCCAATCAGCAACGCTTCGGGAAGGTTGAGCTCGACAATACCCAGTAAGACAAACAGGAAATTGACTGACATGCTGCCATTGACGCCCGGAAGACTCACCTTGAGTCCGGAAGCGACAGCGGCAATCACAACGTAAACTGCTAATTTGACTAGCTCGGCAGAATGCCAGTTCAGCATGCCGTCGTTTCCAGGCCACAACAGGTCGAGTTCCTGGCCTCGATTGCCAGCGCTCGTCAGGAAGCGCAGATGTTGTTCGAGCTTAGCCAGACCATCGGTAACTCGCTCTCGCTCGACGAAACACTTTCAGTCTTGTCGGTGCGCCTGAAGCGCCTGATCCCGTACGATTCGATCGCAATCTACTGCAAGAAGGACGATCGGCTCGTGCCAGAATTCGTTACCGGCGACAACTTCCGCTTGTTCTCATCGCTGCAGATTCCGATGGGCCAAGGCCTCTCCGGATGGGTGGCGCAGAATCGCAAGGCAATCGTCAATGGCAACCCATCGGTCGAACCTGGATATCTCGCCGATGACAGCAAGTTCAGCACGCTGCGTTCCGCTCTTTCCGTTCCTCTGGAAGGACTGCAAGGCGTGCTCGGCGTGCTCTCTCTGTACCACTCGGAGAAGGATGCTTTCACCAACGATCACTTGCGCATCCTGCTGGCGATTGCGTCGAAGCTCGGCCTCTCCATCGAGAACGCATTGAAGTACCGGTTGGCCGAAACTTCAGCCACAACCGACTACCTCACAGGACTGCCGAACGCGCGTTCGTTGTTCCTGCATCTGGATCGCGAGATGTCGCGCTGCCGCCGCCATGACGAAGCTCTGACGGTTTTGGTGTGCGACCTTGACGGCTTCAAGCAGGTGAACGATCGCTTCGGACACCTTGAGGGCAATCGCCTATTGCGAGCGTTTGCTCAGAGTCTGAAGGAGTCCTGCCGCGAGTACGACTACGTGGCGCGAATGGGCGGAGACGAATTCGTCGTCGTCGCTCCCGGACTCGCTCCCGAAGCAAGCCTGGAGAAGACTTACTACTTCAACCAGCTCGCCATCGACGCCGGCAAACAGATCACTGGGGAAGAGATCGTCTCGCTGAGCGTGGGCGCTGCCTACTACCCGAAAGACGGTCGCGACGCCGAGCAGTTGCTCGCCGAAGCCGACCGCCGTATGTACGTGGTGAAGCAGCAGCATCACGCGGGCATCGACATTTCCCAAGAAGTTCCTCGAGCCGCAAAGGTGAACTAACCACCCTAAGCACGAGGCCCTCGCAGAAAACCCCGATCCTGATCTTGGGATCGGGGTTTTCATTTGGCGGAACGGCCAGCTGTGGATGGCTCACGGCTCAGATGAGTCACTTAGTCGCACGCCACTCGCGATTGAGACACTTTGTCACCATGTCCACTGCCATGAACTTACTCAAGCTGTTGATTCTGCAAGGCTTACTCGACATTACGAAAGGAACCAAGCTTGCAAACATAGCCAAGGTAACTCCAATTTCAAGTAAGGATTCGAACCGAATGCTTCGTAATTTGGTCGTAGGTCTATTGCTGTTTTCGCTGACACTTTCTGCAGCCGCGACCTCCTCTGCTCCAAATCCCAAACTCGCGCCCGAACTGCAAGGCTTGACAGGAACGGCGCAGGTTGACGTGGTGATTCAGTACAACGATCCGTCGCTGGTTCAAGCCAGCCAACAACAACAGCAGCAACAATGCTCCGGGCTGCTCGGCTGCCTAGTCGGCACCGTGGTCTCGGTAGTGGATTCCGCGCTCAACCTGGTGGGTGCAATCGTCGAAGACGTGCTTGGAAACCTTGGCATAGTTCACGCCCTGGTTCCGGCTAACAATCTGCAAACTCTCGCCAACGATTCCAATGTGAAGTACGTGGCAATGAACCGGCCAATTGCCGGTCAATCGACCAAGGGAGACTTTTACGACGCCGCGGTTAATGCGCCGTACGCCTGGAGTCTTGGCGGCGATGGAAGCGGCATTGGCGTGGCCGTTGTCGATAGTGGCGTCACAGATCGCCCTGACTTTCACAACGGCTTTTTGGGACTCACCAATCACCTTGTCTATTCACAGTCATTCGTGCCGAATAACAGCAGCGTCGCCGATCAATATGGGCATGGAACTCACGTGGCCGGAATTGTGGCGGGAAATGGAAGTAGCTCCACCGGCTGGGGCTACTCAAAGACCTTCGTCGGCATCGCTCCGAACGCAAACATCATCAACCTGAAGGTGCTCGACGCCAATGGCAACGGCAGCGATCATGGAAACCTATCACCTGGATCCGCTCTGCCAGGCAGTTGAAAAAGCGTACCAGGCCGGCATCGTTGTGGTGGTAGCTGCCGGAAACGGAGGACGCGATAATTCCAGCGGCAACAACGGCTACGGAACCATTCTGGCGCCCGGCAACGATCCTTATGTGATCACAGTTGGCGCGATGAAGCCGATGGGCACGCCCGATCGCAGCGATGACCTAATCGCCAGCTACAGCGCAAAGGGTCCGGCCGCGTTGGACGGAGTGGTGAAGCCCGATCTCGTTGCCCCGGGCAATTTTGCAATTTCTTTGCTCGGCGCTAGCACGTTGATTAACGAGTATCCTGCCGATGCATTAGCTAACAGCTACTACATCAGCGGTGGTATTGGGAAATCGAGTAATTACTTCACCTTGAGTGGAACCAGCATGGCGACGCCGGTAGTGAGTGGTGCCGCTGCTGTGTTGCTTCAAAAACACCCGTCTCTGACGCCCGACCAGGTAAAAGCGCGGCTGATGAAAACGGCCTACAAGAACTTCCCGCGTTACAGCTCGGTTACCGATCCCACAACGGGAATCACCTACACCAGCCAATATGACATCTTTACCGTGGGCGCTGGCTACCTGGATCTCCAGGCAGCGCTCATGAGCAACGATGTCAGCTCTGGCGTCATGAAGTCTCCATACGCCACCTTCGATCAGACGAGCCGTTCCGTGTACTTGCTCAATGATCAGTCGGCCGTGTGGGGTCAATCGGCGGTATGGGGTCAATCTGCGGTTTGGGGAACCTCCGCAGTGTGGGGACAGAGCGTTCTCACCGGCCAGTCCGCAGTCTGGGGACAGGGAACCGTCTTCGGCTCGTCGGCAGTGTGGGGACAATCCGCGGTTTGGGGACAGTCGGCAGTATGGGGCCAGGACACCACAGTCCAAGGCCAGTCTGCCGTCTGGGGCCAGTCGGCAGTGTGGGGACAATCAGCAGTCTGGGGCCAGTCGGCAGTGTGGGGACAATCCGCCGTGTGGGGTCAATCCGCGGTGTGGGGTCAGTCTGCGGTTTGGGGACAATCGGTCGAAGGCGGTGGCGAAAACTAGAATTTATTTCGCCAACAGCTTCGAACGCATAACCAACTTGAAGAGCCGGGGCAACGCTCCGGCTCTTTGATTTCCCCTGCTACGAATCCCACCCATTCGTCGCATTTTGCGCTGCTCGATCTGCGACGATAAAATGAATTCGAGGCCGACGTAGCTCAGTTGGTAGAGCAGTCGATTCGTAAAGCGCCCAGTTTTACGTAAGTTATTGGTGGATATGAGTGTCGTCAGGGGCTTGCAGGGGTCATTTTGGGGCTGTTTGGGAACAAATGTGCAATGAAATGTGCAATGGCGAAGAGGGGTCGATCCCACCGAAAAACACCTCTTCAACCTGCGAAGGTCCGTCTTACGCCCGGCACCGAAAAGCTGTCGCAGAAATCGTCATATGACAGAATTTCCGTTTCTAAACCTGCCACTGATGCCACCTCGCGTAAGCACTTCTCCTGCTGACTTTTCTTTTCAGCCGTGACGAACTTGTCGCAGTACGGGAGATATACGCTCATGAACAGGTCGTTGATGCCCGCGTTCAACTTTTCTCCCGACTGATAATCACGCACGGCGCTGTTGTACCAGGGTATGAACATCGCATAGATGAGCGCACGGAATGGTGGGCAAACTCGCATGAATTCTTTTGCCGTTGCTTCATCGGTGTTCGTTTTTGCGGCACGGTCATAGAACTGCTTCGCCATGAACCAGACTGCGCTGCCGTCGCTGTTCGCTAGTCGCGAGACCGCAACCTGAAAAGCAGAGGGCGGTTCCTCACCGTGCGCCTCGAAGATCGCTTGAATTTCTGGACGCAACGATTCCCGTTTTCTATCTGATTCTTGCTTGCCCACCATCCTCCGCTGCGTCTGGAACTCTCGCTGCTCCCTCGATATTTGCTCGTCAGTGAAAATCTCGGAATGGCGGATTGCCATCTCGCAATCTAACCATCTGACGTTCACGGTTTTCCAGTCGAAGGTCGATGGATCGCTGAAGTGAGCCAAGATCAATTGCTCGGTCAAGGCTCCGCAAGGGAGAAGGCATTCGCTAGGGCCATTTTGCAGCCGACGGCAGGCAGCAAGAAGAGACTCGCGCTTCGGACCCGGACAAGCTACCAGCTCTTCAACGCTCAATCCAGCGAAGCGGAACCACATGCTTGAATTTATCCATTCCATTGCCGCTTCGAAGCAAGGATCGCCTTCAACCAGCCGATTGTGAGCACTGGTGTCGAAGGTAACTATTGGAAGATCGCCAATCATGATGATTCCTTTCCCAGTCCTCAGCATCGCCGGAAAACGAAACTCGATCAAGGAACAACCCATGAATTTCTAACACGAGAGGCGACAAGCCGGAGAAGCAGCGCGATAATTGAAGAGCAACCTCCGAATCGGGATCAATGATGCAAAACAAGAATGTTGTTGAACTGAGCCGCTGGATTCGCGCCTACGGGCACGATTCTAGGCACCAGGAGCGTCTGCTTTTAATGCCCTTCAACTGGCATCAGCTTTGGACGGCGCTCGATGTCATTGACGATGTTGAATGGGCCATAGACGCCTATCAGGAGTGTGAATTCCCATCCAGTCCGGGCGAGCAGTACCTTCACATCTACGGGCTTTTACAGGCACTGTTTGTGCAGGGAGATGCCGTGGAGCATTTTGTCTCCGCGATCCGTCCTGGCGTGTCTATTGGCGCGAAGGATGTTTTCAAAGCGATTCGGGAAGAGCGGAATGACGCGATAGGTCATCCGACGAAGCGAGGATTCAAAAAGGGAGAGCTTTCAACGCATCTCATCAGCCGAACCACTATGAGCAAGAACGGCTTCGACTTGGTTTCTTTCTTAGACTCGAATGAAAACGCATCCATTCGCCACGTTAATATCCGAGAGCTAATCGAGAAACAACGAGCAGAGGTAACGAGGATCATGTCGGAAGTTGTAAAGGAACTGAAGAAAACTGACGCGGAGCACAGGGCCAGGTTTCGGACGAAAAAGCTCGCACAGGCTTTCCATCTGGTGCCATACGCCTTTGAGAAGATTTCTGAAGGACTGGAATCAACGTCGGCTGCCCCGCTCGCACAGTGGGGTGCAGATCAATTGCAGTCGTCGCTCGATGCCTTTGAGGAATTGCTCAAGGAACGTGGCGTGGGCCTCAGCACGTATGACGTTATCGAGTACGAGTACAAACAAATCCGCTATCCGCTCGGGGAGTTGCGAAAGTTTCTCGTCCCAGAACCGTCGGACATTGCGCATTCAGAGGCGGCTCGCGTTTATGCGGATGCGCTCAACGAGAGTTTTTCTCGCCTAATGAGAGTCGCGAACGAGATTGATGAGGAATATTCAGGCGAGAAGCCAGACACTCCGAACAATCAAGCATCGGCACACATCGAGATCGCTGAGAGCGAGACCGGCGTTACGGACGTTCATGTGACATGGGAACCGGTCGCGCAAGACAAAGAGTGATCTGGCTCAAACCAGTCCGCACCCAATACGGGAGGCCGTCCATCAGATCAAGGCGACGCTGATTTCAGCCACTGAGGGGGAGCTATGAAACTACGAGAAGGCGGGAAAGAACATCAGGTTGGCAACAGCCGCTGTCCGTCCTGTGACCAAAAAGCTCCGGACGGAAAGCCATTGGTAAGAGCAGAGTCGCGACGGTTCCCGCACGTTGATACGTCTGGCAATCCCCCTTGTGGTGGGCTTGTCCATGCGGAGGTCTTTGAAGAGCAACATGGAGCGGATGTAGCTTACCTTTGTGATAAATGCGGTAGTGCTCACTGAAGCCGCTCGGAAGGCGCATGAACCACAACCATCTTTTTGCCGAGCAGGTGCTTAGGAAACTGCCTCTGTAGACGCAAGCAGATGCTGAAACTCCGGCAAAAGTTCAACCGGGCCATCTGGAGAAGTCGCTTTGGCCTTGATGTCGCAATCGTTTCGAGGACATTCCACGAGGATGTATTGAGGGAACGGCCCATGATGGCAAGCTGGCGTCCCATCAGCGTTATGCCAGCCGCTAGTGGGAGTTAACCCGATTCCGTGAATCGGGCAACTTCCTTCATCTACCCTCTTCATTCTGTCCCTTGCAGTTTGCTTTGTTCTCATGTCGGGGAGTTTACCGCGACGATCTTCCTGTGTAACTCGGGTCAACGACGGATGACATAGGCTGCACCCCTCCCGGCGACCTCATTTGGAAGTGTGTGAGAATTGTGCAGTGGTTGTCCTGATCTATCCATTCCTCGGATTGGCTGCGCTCGGTTTCCTCGCGGTCTTAGTTGTCCACGTTGCGTCTCTGTTTGGGACACCATCCCTTTTCGAGCATTTCCTGAAATGGCTTGGTCCTGGAGTGTTCGTTGTATGGCTACCCACGATACTTGTGATGAATCGGCTAACTCGTGAATTCAAACAGAAGGACATCTGGCGTGCCGCGTTGCGTGGTTGTCCAGAATGGTTCAGGAGAGCGGTGTGGGGCATTTTGGGGTACGGGTGGTTTGGATCATTCGCATTGCCTCTCCTCTATGGAGGAGGCATGAATGCACCGGGAAACAAAGCTCGCTCCATGTCCGCAATCCTCCTTACCCTTTACTTAATCGCGACGGCAGTCCTGTATTCAGCGACACGGACGGAGAAGATCGACGAGAGTAGGAGATGTCTGAACGGGCATCTAGTCTCCCCGATTGCCAAGTATTGCGAAGAGTGTGGCGCACCGATTCGCGTTAGATAGCAAGCAATTCAGCAATTCGCGCCCAATGCGGCTTTCAAGAACGTTTTCTCCTCCGCTCTGTAGTGCTCAGTGCAAGGGCCGCATTGTGGGAAAGCAGGGCATAATAAGAAGGATGAAAAGCGAATCGATACAGCAGCAGGCAATAGATGTTCACGCACCAACCGCGTTTGGCGATTACACTGTCACTGGAATTAAGTATCAAGATGCCGATGCGAACACAGCTTGGCACATCACTTCGCAGGGTTCCTATTCCGAAGCGCACGATTTCTGGGTTTCCGGCCATGACTTCCATCCTTGTGCCACACAGATTTTTCACGAGAACACGCCTATCAACCTAATTCGCATTCTTGAAACGCCAGTCACGACCGGCATAGAGCAAGCAGAGCGAGATGCAGTGCTAGAAGCCATAGCAGAGTGGAATCTAGCGGCGGGAAACACTCCTGTGAGAGTCCTCTATTCAACTTCTGGATTTCCCCACAAAAACAATGACGAAGTCGGACAGCAAACTGTACAAGAGTTCAAATCACTTGCGGATGCGAAGAAGGCTCCACTTCCGGCAGGTTACGAATTCGCGTTCATTCGATGTGAAGATGGTTCCTGGTCCTATGAAACTGTGCATGGATGGCGGTTTCGTCCTTAGACATCGAGGACGCCTTCAGCAGCTAGATGCCGCTCGCATTATGAACTGCCAGCGAGAATGGCGCGGAGATCGTCCTCGAACTCCGTGCAAAACAAATTGTGCCCCAAAGAACGGACGAGAACGTTCATTAGGGAGGTCACAATTTGGGGAACGTTCTCGCGCATACTTGAGAAATTTACTTTGTCATAGGCTTGGGCTTCCCGTCGCTGTTGAGCGTGTACGTTTATAGACTGTTGCCTAATTCCGAATCCGCCCCCAGCAGGATCAAAGAGCGTTAGGAACTGGCCTGATGATCCGCGAGCAAGCGGAAGATCGTCCACTTTCAAATCCGCGCACAGCAGACCATCACCGAAGTAGTTGAGGGATTCCCACCATTCTGCGGTGATTCTGAGTAGGAGCACAATGTAAAAGACAACATCCACCAGACTCCATTTTTCATCCTGTTTAATCTGGATCGAATGCGCGACTTCAGACGCTTGAGAAATGCGCCACCGCGATTCGAGATCAAGATTCTTGTGATACCAGCGATACTCGAAAAAATCGGCGCTTCGGTTCTGGGCATCTACCGAGACCGGCGATGACCCGCCCAATGTGCTCCGGATTCGGCGGTAGTTTTGGTGGATCAGAGTATTGAATCTGTGTTCACTACGCCCATCTAACATCACAAATGTTCTTTCAGTCGGGATGATCGCGACTTTGAAATACGTTTCCGAGCGATTCCAGCTTCCCGCTGTCCAGTGTGCAGTATCCGCAGCGTAGTTGCAGCCGATAATCATTTCCTCAAAGAGTGCGTGTGCTCTATTCCACATAACCTCAGAGACATTGGGGGTAAACTGCTTCTCTCGATCTATCATTCTCCGAAGCTGGGCCGCGTCGGCGGCTACTGTCTGATCTGCATTTCTGATCCAGACTGGAGAGGAGATGGCTTTTTTGGTGACGATGTAAAGTGTCGAATCGCTGCGAACGCGGATTACGCAAAACCGTCTATTTGTTTCGCCGGTCTTATGACACTCCATGATGTCGTATGAGGGAGTTGGGGAGATATTTGTCGCTATCGCACTCGCGATTCCTGTGGTCAGTTCAGAATTGGATTCAACGCCAGAAACCTTTGCTTCCGGGTCGCTTTGATTCTTCTCCACTCCAATCACTAGGATTCCTCCAAACGTGTTGGCAAAGGCCGCGACATCTTTTAATCCGTCATTGTTCCAGATGAGTTTGAAATCGTGCCGATTGCTTTCAAGAGGTTGCACCCTAGCAAAATCGACAATTGCTGAATACCGCTGATCGTTATTGAGGCCAATGAAATCGGAGCTGAAAAGATCGATCATCTGGCACCAGAAACCCCTCTTGTGTTCACTCCGCCCGCTCGATCCGCCTCAGCACCATTTTCGCCAGCCGCACTGAATCGTCAACGCTGTCCTGGATCTTCCACTGTGCTCAGCGATCCTTTGTTGGAACGTTCTGACAGCAGCGATACATGACGCGGCAACGAATATGCGGGTTGTTTCAATTTGCATAGTGCTTCCGCAAGAGGCGCGATTGCCCTATTTGCAAATGCCTGCTGGATATTTGTCCTGTTCGTTATTAGGCACCGTCACTGTCCGCTCGTTTCTGAACCATCTTCAGAAACAAAAGGGGGAGTTCCACTCCGCCTCTTCGGCATCGCGCCAGACATAGTGTCCGGTATGGTCTATGAACCCGCGTTTTCCTTTTAATCTGCCAGCACGACAACCGTGACTGGTGTCCTGGCCGACTATCCGGTAGGTAGCTACTTCAGCAACGCCCGCACAGAACGGCATCGCAGACTCAAAGGTAGGCGGCACGACAAAGGTTCCATTGTGGTCGATATATCCCCACTTGTTGCCCAATACAACAGACGCGACACCTTCGGAAAACATATGCCCTATTTCATACTGAATGGGAATGACGATTCGGCCATTCTTATCGATGTATCCCCACTTTTCGCCTGACCTGACTGGCGCAAGCCCTTCCGAAAAGGGATACACATCGTCATAGGCGGGTTCGATCACAACTGAGCCTCCAGCGTCCATGAAGCCAACTTTCTTATCGATTCGAACGGCGACAAGCCCGTCAGAAAAATCGATTCCACTGGCACTGTGATATATCGGTGGTAGAGCAACACTGCCGTCTCGGCGTATATAACCGATTTTTCCAGCAACATCGACCGCCGCCAGGTCCTCGCTGAAGTTGAACACGCCGTCGAAGTCTTGTGTCACCTTCTCTCCCGCCCGGTTAATGAAGAAGATCTTCTTCCCAAGGCTAACTCTCGCGATTCCCTGATCGAATGGCTCGGCAGCTTCGAATTGATAAGGAATCACAATCTGTCCCAAGCGGTTTACATAACCCCACTTGCCATCCCTTTCTATCGGCTCGGGTCCCTCCGAGTGCTTTATCAGAATCGAAATCTGAAGAGGACTTACGAGCGGAGTTCTAAACGCGCCTGTCTTGTCAATTACGCCGCACCGCTTTGCGACGCATACAATCGCTCCATCTTTGGTGAATCGGTTCGCTAAGTCGAACCGGGGCGGAATAACAATGCCTTCGCCAGACAAGTATCCCCATTTCTCGCCTTCCTTAAACGGGATCGGACCGGATGTATCGCAAGTCCAATTTGCTTCAGCCAAGAGGTTTATCGTGATGAGACAGAGTGCTGCACAGAAAAGGAGTGAAAGACGACCTCTCAAGCGGGACTCCTTTGCGGTAGGAGTAGCACCTACAGCCCTGCATCCAATAGTAATCTCGTAAAGCCATCCGCGCCCGATACGGGATGACCGTACAGCGAATCCCGGAACTGCGACTGCGCACTTTTCACTTCGGATGATCGTCGCCTGTCGGTCGGTGCCACGGTGTTCTCACGCTCGGGAAAATGGACGGCGATTCTGCGATCAGCGTTCCAAGCACTCGCTTGGCAACGCTGGCGGCATAACGAATTTCTTCCTCCAGATTCATTTGACTTGTCGTCGCATCATTATTGACCGACCATCGCGCCGTCCGGATCGCGACAATTGAGACAAGTGGCGATCAGGAGTGACGGCCCCATTTTTGGCCAGGCGGGAGTGTTCTCGTAGCCGCCAATTTCCATAGGTCTAATCCGGACTTGCCGCGATCAGGGCATTCTTCTGGCGGGGATTGTCAGGCACGGCAAAAAGCATAGGCGAATGAGGGGCGAAAGGTCAATTCATCCATCGGGGCACGATCAGTGTTCCGCGTTGGACTCCTGAGGTCACCCAAACCGCGCTCAGGAATAGTGCTGTCACCACAAATGACAGCAGAAAACCAAACCACAATCGCCGCCGGATTGAAAATCGCTTGGCTCGGAATAGCGTGAAGACCGCATACGCCGATCCGCACTGCAAGATCGAGAAGATCAGAAACGGTTCCAATGAGAAACGTAGGAGGAGGAGGCTCGTTCGGTTTGTAGCTTGCTCCGAGAGGCTCACTGTACCGGGCACAGGTGTATAAAACTGGCCTCTTACGGCTGCAACATAGAGCATGGAGTTCTGGATGGCGACGAATAGCGGCAACGAGGCGGCGAGTGCGAGGACGACAGCCAGTACAAATATGCTGAGATGGCGGTAAGTCATAACTGAGGAAGCAACTATAGTGGCAGCAATCCTCAATGTTCCCCAACAACCTACGCAGGTTAATCGTTCCTGCTGGCCAACAGCGCGTTCCCAAGATGGACGGCAGAATCACCGTCCAGTAGCCGAAAACCGGAATCTCGCACCCAGAATGTACAGGTTGCCGTCATCGGCTCGGAGCTTGAAGAACTGATGTTCGGGACCGTACCACTGATCGAGGACTTCCTCGACGAGATATTCGTGATCGTTCAGTTGAAAGCGCAACGGCGTCTCGTCGGCTTTATGACCGGCGTAGCACTGGACGTGCAGCCTCATACACATATTGTCGCCTACAATCGGAGGTCACTACCCGAACGAGCAGAAGTTGCTCATGGTCTTGCAGAAATCAGGAGATGAAGGATGACTCGCTCATTACTGACGCTTTTCGTGATTATTGTGGGTGCTTGGTGTATGACAGCCGCACAGGTCGTCATGCCTACATCGGACGGGAGTTGCGGTGTCAGCGCAGGCGGGGCGATGAGCTGTGATTGGTTGAGCGCGTACAACCTCACAAAAGCAGACTCACCGCACGCCAATGATGCCACGAGAGCTGCACATTCCCAGTCCGGTCTTTTCGTTACACGATGGAATTTGGCTGCGGGTGCGCCGATGATTCTGCCGATGACGGGTTACGACGATCTAGTGGTGGGACTGAACGATGGAATCCTCATCAATGAGACGGCAAAGCCAGCCGCACGGATAACAATGTCACAAGGCAGCGTGATCCTGGTCCCGAAGAATGAACGCAGGATATTTCGAAACGACGGCGGACACAATTTGATGTTAGTAGTCATCGAAAACAGATAGGCACTTGCGCATGGCGTCTCACCGGCGACAACGAGAGAAATAGGGAGCGGTTATGAAGATTCAGGTATGTGCGCTTGTAATTGTCCTCGCCGCGATGGCTGCATGTGGACAAGATTGCAAACCCGACGACTCTGCATCATTCGCACGAGTGAAAGAGGTAGTCGGAACGATCACAAGTGGGCAGCTATATACGAGTTGGGATGAAAAGGTACTGTACAGAGCGGGGGACCTGACAGCTATCGCAATCATCAAGACCATGCCCGACGATGTGATTATCTCGCCTGAAACCGCGAAATCCGTGCTCTTAGTTCTTCATTTCGCGTTCGAATGCCCGTTGTGGTGCGTAGCAACGCCCAGTGACAGAGAGCCGAGGGTTACGATGCTTTTGCTTGAGCACTTGCGCAATATCGGGAATGAGGCAACACAGTCCGAAATTGAAAAGACCAAGAAGTTTATTTTGGAACAGACCAGGGCCGTCAATTAGGAGACTGCATGTGCTGACGCTATCGACTCACACGCGCTGACCGGATGGCCGAGAGATTCGAGGCTATCTACGGCAGGAATGGCGATGATCTGGCACCACGTTACAACATCGCACCCACACAGCCGGTTCCGGTCGTCCGCGCAACAGATTCCGGTCGCGAGATTACGTCCATCCGAGTGGCCGCATCGGCAAGATGGTACTAGCAACGCCGGTTCGGCCTACGACCACGCAAGCTACTGAATAAACTTGCCTGTCTCTGCGTTGATTGCGACGTGAAGCTTCGCGCTTGAGAAGTCAGTCCCGTGAATGTCGTTAAAAGACGAGCCAGATCAATTGGCCGATTCTTTTTTCGAATTCCATGGCGTAGCGAATTTCTATTTGCGGGTTCTTATCCAGCAGTGGTTTCCCACCATGTTCTTTCGTCACGCGAAAGGCCGTGTCACTGTCGGCCCTAAGTTTTGCGACATCAATCGGATACTGTCCGCTGCTTTGCCCGTCGTAGTCAGCCACCTCGTTGTGTCTTATGCCCGCTCTTGACCAATAGAAACCGGCGCTTTTTCTGCGAGAAGCGGAGACAACGACAGCCCGCCAGTCATCACAAAGCCCTTCGAGCCGTGCATTCTTGCAAATGCCCGAGTACAAGCGAATGGCTTCTGCATCCGGAGACCATTGCTTAGCGTTCTGCATCATCTTTTGTAGTGCTTCGCGACCTGTGATCCAACCGACCGGTTCTGCTCCAGGCGTTCCGTTTGATGAGCAAGCTAGGCACAGCAGCATTCCTGCAAGCACAAGAGTTTTTCGCACTCCGGTATTCTAGACGGCAGCGGTTAGCCAGCATTAGTGCGACCCCTCCCAACAGCTACAATTTGTCAGTGATCGCTTAGGAGCACATCCGATACGTTCATCCCCCGGTTCTCCCTGTCCTCTTCGATGAACTTCCGCACCATCCGGGCCAGCCGGATCGAATCTTGCACACGAGCGATGATTCGGGGCGAAGTCGGCATGATGTTGTCCTCTTTTGCCGTCCTAACGGCAGCGATGAGAGACGCCGCGATCAGGAGCGTGTTCGTCCTTCGGTCGTCGGGCACAGCAAAAGCATAGGCGAATACGTGGCGAAGAGTCAACCTCAGCTCGGTCAATGAATGCGGGTACGCCGTGGCTCTACAATGCGTCGAGGAGTGTGGTTGTGATTCAAATTGAGTTTCACGAACATGAGGTATTTGTGAGCGTCGATGCGGCGGGTGCGGACAGGCTAATTCAGAGCCTCACCTACGTGAAGAACGGCGGAGATCACGACCATTTGATGACACCGTTATGGGGAGGAAAAGACCTGACTGAAGGCGTAAGAATCCGCAAGGACAGCACTCCCGTAAATCATCTGAAGATTTTCTTTGTCGTGGATTCACACCGATCCCTGAACCAAAAAGATTCGATAAGAGCAGAGGGAAACTAGCGCATGAGCAGCCATGAAGATTTGCATCGTCTCGTGGACCAATTGCCCGAAGAAAAAGTCGAGAGCGTCCGAGTCCTTCTGTCCTCGGTTCTCCACCCCAAGCCCAGACACCCTCAGTACGATGGCCTTCATGCCCGCGCCCAGGAATACCGGAAGCGCGTAGAGGAGAAGTTCAAGGAAACGAAAAAGTCAGGCACAATCTGCGGAATTGGTGGTGGCGGCGGCGGGGGATTCTCTTCGGTGACAAAGGACGGCTCTGCTTATTCCAGTCACTCGTTCCACTATTGGGACAATAAGGCAATTGTGTTTCAGACAATGCGGTACTTTTCTGGACAACAGTTCGAGCAGATGGAGCGACTCGCCGTTTCCGAAGACGGAGCCGAGCTACTCTACGAACAGGAGATATCGAGCGGCGGACGAACGGCTCGCCGTCAGGAAGCATTTCCGATGGTGGGAGAGTAAGGCTAGATTGGTTTCGTTTGAAACCTATAATCCCCGAACATGGTCCAGCGCACTGCCCGCATTCCGAAAGCCCGAGATGCAGTGAAAATGAACGGCGAGAGCTGGATAATCCGTCTTTCTGTTCGCCCGAGTTTTCGGCGTGTTGAGGGTAAACGCAAAGTGAGTAGTTCAATTCCAAAACTGTTTTACATGTGCTTACGCAAGCTCGTGCTATTTTTTCCTGTTGGAATGTTGGTTTGTTGTCTACCGGTGCAGGCACAGACCCTGACGGTCCGTTTGTTAAACGCGAAATCTGGCAAGCCTATGCGAAGGCAGAATGTCACGTTTGGATGGGACAAGAATCTCAGCTCCTCTCAGGTCATGGTCGGTGATGACGGAACGGGTCGTGTTGAGGTTCCCTCGGGAGCTGATGAGTTTGTTTTGCTCGCTGGCCCACGAATTGGTAATGAACCGTATAGAACCGCTTATCGCAACTGTAATGACCAAGCATCGCTTCTCATACGAATTTCCGATGTTTTACAGAAAGGCTATGTCCCTAAGAATGTCTGTGCAAATAAAAGTATCGCAACTCGCCCCGGCGAAGTGGTGTTTTGGGCATTACCGAGACCGTTAATTGACCTCCAGTGATGGACTTGGCTCCGAAATCATCGTGTGGACCTGACCTGCCCCCAAGTGCTCAGTACACTAAATTCGATGCGGTCTGGCTAATGTTGGACATTAGACAGCACCCATTACAATCCCTCCATGTGCGGACGGTATCGGCTCACACACGTTGAAAGGCTGGCCGAGAAATTCGAGGCTATCTACCGCGGGGGTAACGAAGAACTGGCACCCCGCTACAACATCGCACCCACCCAGCCGGTTCCCGTCGTCCGGCCAACAGAGTCCCGTCGCGAGATCACTTCCATGCGATGGGGCTTGATCTCTTCCCGGACAACAGGCGACTGGAGTAAGCTCATCGGGCATTACCTCCCTCGCGTTGAAGGGACGGCTGCAATAGCAGTGAATACTAAGAAAGACCCCGAGGGTCATGTTG
>Ga0207081_1094_pt1 | contig 16518 bp, 8 predicted proteins | sample Alteio_BWMinHeat_59_FD_153524 | JGI IMG/M metagenome (GOLD analysis project Ga0207081, IMG submission 153524) | Enriched cells from forest soil in Barre Woods Harvard Forest LTER site, Petersham, Massachusetts, United States -... | ecosystem: Environmental > Terrestrial > Soil > Temperate forest >... | reverse complement strand
TGCATACCAGGCTTAGTAAAGTATAGCCTGTTTGACCATACTTGGCGTTAATATCACTACTACTAAGTTTAGCTTCGATTATCGTCTTTACAGATTCAGTACTCTTGCTTTCGAAAACGTGAAATAGAGCATCATGGTGAGAATTATCAGTAATTCCTAAATCCGCTCCTTTAGCGAGCAACTCCTTGATCCAATCCACTAAGCCAAACTTACATGCCAGGTTTATTAAGGTGTAACCTCCACTACCAATCTTGGCGTTGATATCAATATCTTTAAGCTTAAGTTTAGCTTCGATTATTCCTGAAATAAGTTGCACATCCTTATTTTCAATTGCGTGGGATATCGCATCATGTCCTGAATAATCACCAATTCCTAAATTTGCACCTTTTGCAATTAGTTCTTTTACAAGGTCAACTAAACCAAACTTAGATGCAAGATTTACTAAGGTGTAGCCTTCACCTATCTTGTCATTGATATTGATATTCGCAAGCTTGAGCTTAGCTTCAATTATTCCCGCTATAAGCTGAGTATTCTTACTTTCCAGGGCATGGTATAGCGCATTATGGCTAGTATACCTAACACCAATGCTTAAATCTGCCCCTTTAGCGATTAATTCCTTTGTAAGATCTACTAAACCAAATTTACAGGCCAGGTTGACTAAGGTATATTCCCTATTATAAGAAGATTTGCCATACATGGTGTTGATATCAAGATTAGGGAGCTGTAGCTTTCCTTCAATTATCGCTCCAATAAGCTCAGGGTTTTTACTTTCTATGGCATAATATATCGTATCTTGCTTGCTATTATCAGCGACCTCCAGATCAGCACCTTTGGCAACTAATTCCTTTACCAAGTCTGCCAAACCCTGCTTAAAAGCAAGAATGACTAAGGTGTGGCCTTCGTCACCAAACTTGGCATTGATGTCAACTTTACCCGACTTGAGCTTAGCTTCAATTGTTGCTTTTATAAGCTCGGAGTTTTTATTCTCAATGGCATGGAATACCGCATCATGCTTAGAACTGTCAGCAATTTCTACATCTGCGCCTTTGGCGATTAATTCCTTCGCCAAGTCTGTTAAGCCATATTTAGAGGCTAGGTTAACTAAGGTGAAGCCCTGACTACCTAACTTGATATTGATATCTATATTATCGAGCTTAAGCTCACTTTCAATTATTGCTCTTATTAGTTCTGTGCTTTTACTAGCAATGGCATGGAATAAGGCATCATGATTAGAACTATTGCCGATTCCTAAATCTGCTCCTTTGGTGATTAGTTCTTTTACCAGATCGATAAGGCCAAACTTGCATGCCAGGTTGACTAAGGTGTAGCCCTGACTACCTAACATGATATTAATGTTATCGAGCTTAATCTCACTTTCGATTATTACTCTTATAAGCTCAGGGCTTTTATTATCTAGAGCATAATATAAGGCATCATGACTGGATTTATCAGCAATTCCTAAATCTGCACCCTTTGCTATTAATACTTTTACCAAGTCAACCAAGCCATATTTACAGGCTAGGTTGATTAGGGTATAGCCTCCCCATAAAGAGCTTGAGCCATACTTAGCATTAATGTCAGTGGTCTCGCGATTAAGCTTACCTTCGATTATCCCTCTTATAAGTTCGGGATTATTATTTTCTACGGCAATGTATATAGCATCGCTATAAAATGCATCTTCAACTCCCAAATCCGCCCCTTTAGCAGTCAAATCTCTAACTAAATCCGATAGATTATATTTACAGGCAAGGTTGATTAAAGTATGGCCTTTATGTTCAGGACCATACCGAGCATGAATATCAAATTTATCCAGCTTCATTGCAGCCCCAATTATGACTTTTAGTATCTCTGGGTCTTTACTTTCGATAGCATGGAATATTGCATCATGCTTGGCATTATCAGCAATTCTTAAATCTGCACCTTTGGATATTAACTCTTTGGTTAAATCTATCAGCTTATATTTTATTGCCAGGTTGATGGGGGTAAGGCCTTCAGGACCATACCTGGCATTTATATCCATATTCTGCTTAAGAGCCGTCTCTATTATTAGACTTATAAGCTCAGGGTTCTTACTTTCGATGGCATGAAATATAGCATCATGACCCCACTTTTCAGTAATTCTCAGGTCAGCACCTTTTGCCAAAAACTCTTTTGTCAAGTCGACCAAGCCCGCTTTGCAGGCCAGGTTTATTAAAGTGTAGCCATCTTGGCCATACTTGGTATTGATATCCACCGGAGAACCAACAGCGCCCACTTTGCATGCGAAGCTGTATAACATATCGCCTGCTTGGCCAAATTTGCTGTTCAACTCATTAAGCTTCGTTTCTATTATAACCCGAATTAGCTCTGGGCTATTGCTACGAGCTGCATGGGTTATAGCATCACTGTCATATTTATCGATGATTCCTAAATCAGCACCTTTTGCGATCAATTCCTTTGCCTGATCGGCCAGACCCGCTTTACATACAAGGTTAATTAAAGTATCGTCATTGTCACCGAACTTGGCATTGATATCATTATTAGTGAGCTTAGTTTCTATGATCAGTTTTACTAGATCTGGGTTTTTAGCTTCTACTGCATACGAGATAGCATTTTTATAATTGCCATCTCGGATTTCTAAATTTGCACCTCGAGCGATTAGCTCTTTTGCCAAATCCACCAGATTATATTTAAATGCCAAGTTGATTAAGGTGTAACCACCACTTTTGTAATCGGAACCGTACTTCTCATTAATATTAATATCTTTAAGCTTTAGTTTAGATTCAACTATTGCGGCAATTAGAGCAGGATTATTGATTTCGATCGCATAGTATATCGCATCATGTCTATCCTCATCAGCAATATTTAAATCAGCACCGCGAGCAGCCAAGTCCTTTACCCAATCCACCAAACCATGCTTACATGCAAGGGTGATTGCAGTTGTTTGCGCTTTGCTGCCATATTTACCCTGTATGCTGTATTTAAAATTAATGTCGGGATTAGTAAACTTAGCTTCCCCTATAACTTTTATAAGCTCAGGGTTCTTATTTTCTAAGGCATTAGACATTGCATTAGAATAAGAACTATCTTGAATTTCTAAGTCAGCTCCTTTATCTAGCAACACCTTGGCCAGGTCAGCTAAGCCAAATTTGCTAGCCAGGTTGATTAATGTATAACCTCCATTGAAATGAACAGTGCCATATTTAGCGTTGATATCTAGATCGGCAAGCTTAAGCTTACCTTCAATTATTCCCCTTATGAGATCAGGGCTTTTATTTTCAATAGCCCTGTATATCGCATCATGTTTTGAATTATCCTGAATTCCCAGATCTGCCCCTTTGGCTACTAGCTCTTTGGCCAGATCGGCTAAACCATATTTGCAAGCCAGATTGATTAAAGTATATTCGCCCCTATAGTAATTCGTTCCATATTTAGCGTTAACATCGATATCGCTGAGCTTAAGCTTGGCTTCAATTATACCTGCAATTAACGAAGGATTATCCTTTTCCAGCGCAAAGTATATTGCATCCTTGCCTTCTTTATCACTAATTGTTAAATCTGCGCCTCTTGCAACCAGTTCTTTTGTCAAGTCAACTAAGCCGAATCTACATGCCAAATTAATTAGGGTGTACCCCCCGTGATAATTATCTGGGGCATATTTAGTATTAATATCAAGGGCAGGCTGTTTAAGCTTACTTTCAATTATAAAGCTAATTATCTCAGGCTTGCCTTTTTCCACAGCAATAGAAATTGCATTGGCGTTATGAGCCTTAATTTCTAAATCTGCACCATGCGCGACCAGGAACTTTAGCAAATCTATTGAACCATACTGGCAAGCAGTCCTTACTAGTTCACCACGATTTGCATTTATGTCTTCATTTTCAGGATTTCTCAGCCATCTAAGAAAATACGTCATGAAGTCTTTTTTTGTCCAAGAGTCAGCATTGCTGTCGAATTGAGCTTCTATAATGGAAGTTACTTCAGCATCGGTTTTACTGGCCAAGGATTCAAATACCTGATCGCCTAATCCCACTGCTTGATCATTTTTTGCCTCAACGCTGCTCATACTTATCTATATTCTATGACTATAATTGCCATAATAGCGGATAAATGGTTAAAAAAGCGTTAATATATACGCCATCTTGGCAAATTCGCTAAAAATTCGGTCACCTTCTGGATTGTCTGGTCATGCACGGCTTCCCTTTTGGCATTATCTACACATAACTGTGGGGTAAATTTGAGGCCAGTAGCAGAACATTTATTCATAAAAGTGAAGTGTTCCGCGCCTTTCAAGGTGAATATCTCAGCATTTTCTATATATTTGGCATAGAACTCAGCGTTACTAGCCTTTGGAGTAATGTTATCCTTATCCCCTACTATAATAAGCGCAGGGATAGTCATTTTCGCTAGCCCGCTTTTAGGGAAGACATTCCCCAGATCTGGCGCAATGGCAACCACAGCCTTAATCCGCTTATCTAAATATGATTGTTCAGCCTTACCCCAATCAACCGATTTGGCTTTTACAGCATCGTGCTGCGGCCACTCATTCCATGCGGAGTAACTATAATCAAGGCTCTTCTTAAAACTGGCTTTGTCAGCCTGAATGCCACCCAGCCAAAGGGCGGTAAATCCACCCAGCGAAAACCCTGCGGCATAGATTTTATCTTTATCGATAACTTTACTCCACTGAGGGTGCTGCAATAAATGTGTGATCAATTCGGATACATCAAGCGGCCTTTGCCACATTGATGTATAAACAAACAAATCGCTGTGGTTATAGTTAGTATTGAAAGTATGGTCAATTGCCACAACAATATAGCCTTGCTTAGCCATTTTCTCAGCAAACCAGGAATTAGCAAACCGATCTCCCTTAAACCCATGCGAAAAAACAATCAGGGGATATGACTTTGATTTGTCTATATTTACCGCCCCTTTATCGAAATTTTCTCTTAACCATATTCCATGCTGTTCTAGTTTGCTCTCAGCTTTGAGTGGTGTTGGGTAAAAGACTTCAGCTGTAATAACTCTTTGAGAGCTCTCGGATGAAAAACTGATTTCCTGAGTACCAACGAGTGCGTTGCTGTTAGTTGCAAATAGAACAAGCCCGATAATAGAAACAACAAAGATAAGGATTTGTTTCATCTTGCTCTGTCCTGATTTGTTGACTGATTATAGCTCTGCTGTAACTGCTGTTCATAAGTAACTGATGGGGGTACATAGGTTATTTGCAGTTGCTGGGGCTGCGCTGCCTGGCAGGTTGCAGCATGGTTGGGGTAGTTAGCAGATGTGCTGGCAAAGGGCACTACAGGCAGCGTCGCTGAAGCTGCAGTCGACACCTGTCCTGCAGGATATCTTAGATGTTGCCTTAGTACATTTGGTATAATATGCGCTTCATTAAAAATAGGGTAAAGAGGCATAAAAACCGGGATATTTGTATAATCCATGTGGAGGTTTCGATAAGGATTAAAATCAACCAAAGGAGTGAAGGCAATCTGTGAAACAGCTTGAGGTTGATTTTCCACACGCACCATATCTATTACACCTTCGGCATCCGGTGTCGAGGCAACCATTTCCACTACTTCAGCCTCGGGTTCCTGAACCTTATAGTTTAGCGGCTCATTTTCTAACTCCCTTATACCTAGGTTATGCAGATAATGTTGGAAACCGAAGGCCATTTTCAGAGCTAGATTAGCATCAAATCGCTCACTAATACCCTTCTGTAAATCACTGCATTTTTCCTGCAATTCGCTTAAAGCCGTATGCACTTCTTTTTTCGCTGCCTGCATTCTATCATCTTTTGTATTCCTTCTCACGCTTTGCGTCTCCGGAGTTCTTACAAATTGAAGGGCATTCTCCACTTTCTGGTCACTTTCAGGCCTAGCATTAAGTGCATCACGCAATGCTTCAGTTTGTGTTGCCTTTGCTGATTTCTTCCAGCCTGGCTTATCGCTGTTATGATACCAGTCATCACCCATCTCTCGCATGCGAGCCGCCCTTGAAGTAAGCAGTCGCTCGTACTGGTGGGTGAATGTATCGAGAAATAGGTTTAGTATTTCCAGATTAACATTAATGGAATGCTGCAACCAGAAGTAATAATCGCTATATTTTTTAATAGCAGCCTTAGTTTGCTCAGCTAACACCAGTTCGCCACGACTATAGAGCTCATCTAGCTCCTTTTTGGCAAGACTACAGAGCTTATCTAACTCCATTTTGGCACGACTATAGAAGTTTAACGCAAGCTCAAGGTTAACTATCAACTCTTGGGGTTTTTTAGCTTTGCGATTTAGACGGTGGCCAGCGATCATGCAATAGCTATCGCCAATTGTAGCAAGCGCCTTAAACACCTGTTCCTTACTGTTTTCATAATTCGAGATAATAGGGTGGAGCTTATTTATCACCTCCTTCACTTGATCTGGTTTGAAATCCTTAGGATTAAGCTTTAACATCAGCTCAACCATCGTTTGATTTAGCGGGTCGCTTTCAGGCTGATCTACAAGTTCTTTCGCTACTGGTCTATCAGGCTTCTCTCCCTTGCCTCCATCTTTTTGCTTCAATGCCGCTTTAGCTTTATCAGCTCTTTTAGCAGCCAGCTTTTTTAACTTCTTCTGCTTGGTCGGTGGCGCTGGGTGTTTTTCTTCAAGCGCTTTTTCAGCTACCGCTTCCTCTTCCCACTTCTTCAGGTATTCTTCCAGTGCTATACCACTAATAGCATCCTCATAGTCAGAGCCAGTTTCCGTCAGCGTCCTTTGTTTTGCTAAGTACTCTAATGGAATTGCTTCCAGTTTGAGTTTCCTTGCTTTAATGTATGCTTCAACCTCTTTGAACGGTATACCATCTATAACACCATGCAAATTACCGCTTTCTGCTAACCTTTGGTTGCGCGCTATTGCACTATAATAAATATACTCATATTTCTTAGCCCCTTTAAAATAGTAGCTCTTGATATACTCTTCTCTATATACATTATAAGCAAAATGCAAAAGAGTTTCTTGCATTTCCAGAAGCTTTATTTGCATTTTAATTATGTTATTTTTAAGCTCCAAATCCACTTCATCTACAGACTTAAAAAGAACTTCACAATGAAGGAATGCAATCTCAGCTCCACTAATTACTTCTTCAATCTGCCGTTTAGTGAAAAGAAAGTTATTTAAGAACTTAAATAAGTCTTTATTCCATGCAGCCTTAACTAAACCGAGGTTATCAACAAATTCCTGAATGTAATGGATTTTAAATTCAATATTCTCTTTCAACCTGACGCCTTTATCGTTGACACTACGAACATCTTTGAAGTTTTTCATGGTAAAACAGTTGATCATAACTGTTAGAACATAAGCTTTTGTCAATTCATTTTGAAAAGCGTCAGTATCACAAAGGCCTGTCAAAGTGACCAGATGGTCATCCAAGTTGCCTTCTTCTTTTACTGCGCTCTGATTTACTTTAGCAGTTCTATTGATGACATCGATCAACGGGACAAGCTTTGGTGCGGACAAGCTCTCAAAAACTACCAGCTCTTTCTTCTTTTCTTCTAATACCATATAAACAAAAATAGGCATTTTTTTGTTCTGTACTCTAGGCAAGTCTCTATTTAAAACGGGCCCTCGGTTTATCATTGCTTTTTGATCTGTATTTAAACGCTCAAGTAAACGTATTTGTATTCTAATGATACCTTTATTTATATTTAAGTTATCATTTACCGAATCCTGATCAGGATGAATAGGCAAGAAAAGCCGTGCCTCAAGTAATACATTTTCAAGATTGTGTAAATTGCTTTCTAGATCTGAAGGCATTTGTATTTTGATCCCCACAAGCTCATAAATCTTATCCACTTCCGAAATAATCTCTTTCTGTTGCGCTTCTTGAGTCGAAGCTACTTTGATTACCAACAAGGCATCCTTCACTGCCTCAGTCGCCTCAAACACCTCATCCTCTTTAAAGCCGTCAAAATTGCCTTTAGCAGCGGAAACCTTCGATAGAAATTGCTTATAACGTTGTAATTTTCCAATTATTTCTGGGCTATGAGGAGAGTTATAATTAGTAAGCGCATCAATATAGCTCTGCAAAACACCCTGAATATGTTTAAAATTAGCTTCAGAAAAAACCTTTTGATATTCTTTATCAATCTCATCTGCCTTGCTAAGGTAATGATCACTGGCAAGAATTAGATTTTTCAGTTTTTCAATGTAGGAAGTCTGCGCTCTCTCTCTTTTGTCCGCATACCGTGAGGCCTGAACAGTCATACTTTCAATAAAGGTATTAAATGCAGCCAGGGCTTGGTTAATCTTACCTATCACAATAAAGTAGTTATAGTAACCTGTCATAGGGGTTACTTGCTCAAGCGCTGCAGTTTTCTCCAATTGCTGCTGTTTTCTACCTTGCTTATGTACAGGCTGTGGTACAGTAGCGTCTGCTCGTTTCGGAAGTATTCGCCTAGCTTCAGCTTGACACAACTCCGGCACCTTTGTTTCATTTCTGCGCATAACTTTTTTTATTATCAGTAATTTGTCGCCTAGTTTACAATATTACATGAAATCTAGCAATACATATATTTTTCAAAGTTGGATTTGATCATGCAGCTAGCGCAGTTTGCTGCAAATGATTTTGCCGACTGCGTTTAGTGCGACTTGCCTTCTACATTTTTGGCTACAGTATAATCGCCTAAATCTAGCACATGACTACCATAGCGATCCTGCAAGACCTGTGGGATAGAATGGTCAATAGATAGCACAGTGATTTTTTCCTGCGATACGATATCTTTAATTAAACCAAAGGCAGTATCTTGCAACTCATGATCAAGCTTGCTTATCGACTCATCAAGCAGCAAAACAATGTTGTCCGTTGGTGCAAGACTGCGGCGGATATGGATTCTGATAAAAGCCTGGAGCAAAGCTACTCGTTGCTGCTCACCCCCACTCAATCCACTTGTCCAGTTCAATGGATCCATTTCTGCTCGGTTTTGAATCTCATCTAAATGCAACACACGAACCCATCCGGCAACTTTTGACGACAAATCTGATATCTCTTTTGTCAATTTAGTTATTTCAGAACTTTCTAGTGGATAAAATATGATATCCGACCAGCTCTGGCCAACTTTAAAAATTGCTTGCTGGGGAACATATACGATATTCTCCTTGGCAGGGATAGTAATCCTGCCTGAAGCAAATGGATAGATATCAAATAAAATATTAAAGAAAGTTGATTTACCACATCCAGTTCTTCCTATAATTCCATGTATACAACCTTGCTCGAAAGTTCTATTCAAACCCTTGATTAGATACTCCTTCTCGCCGGCCACTCTACTATTGCTTCTTTTTTCGATATTAAGCTCAACACTCAACGGCTTAGAATTATCTCTCTCCACTTTAAAATCCGGGCGATTTGCCATAAGCTTGGTATATTCTTCTATGGCATGCACAAAGCTGATGATTTTAGCTCCCGACTCTGCCATATCAATGGCTCTGGAGACTTTTCCGAAAGAGTTCCATAAAGAGCTGGAAAGCAGGTTAATTAGATGAGAAACACTTTGCAGCTTAAAGAAAAGCGTCGGTTGCTGCACTATATCTGGCAAAACTCTACCTAAAATAAGAAAATCCAGAGAGAAGTTTAGCACCAAGCTTGTTGTGGTCACACTAGTCTCCAGCACTGTTTGCGCTACACTAAATTTACTCATCGCCAAGAGATTCCTTCCCAACAGAGCACTCTCTTTAGCAGAAGCTTGCGCTGCTTCAATCTGCATCGGATTATCCATGCTATAGGTAAGCTGATTTCTCCACACCATGCTTGCATTCATCAATGATTTTGTTGCTTTGCCTAAAGTCCATGAGAGAATTGTGTTGGTTAAAAGATAGAGAGCCATGGCCTGCATAGTAAAGCTAACTAGATCAAATGCGCATCCCGCATCATTGACTTCCCGTCCCTTCTCATAAATCCCTTTGATTTTACTGACGGCTATAACAACTTCCAAAACCACACTCAGCCTTTCAACTAGGCCATTAATATAGCGTATTGCATTATTATCAATAATTTCCCTCGCCTGAACTGCAAGATCTGAATAACAGATTTTCAAACCTAATTGGTTATTATTTTGCTCCAGCCATTTTCGTTTTAAATAGCTTTGCAGTGAATAATCCAAGGCAAGCTTAATAAAACTCAATATTACCGGCTTAAAAAACATTATAGAAATACACTCTACCACCGCGGATTTCCCTTGATCCAGTACATCTTCAAGCATTTCAAAGGAGTCACCAGCTGTAGTGCATTGGTTGTTTGGAGCGAAATCGTTACCAAAAATACCGTTAATCACAATGGCGCAGGTATCATTTACTGTAGCGGAAGCAGTGCTTGCAAATACAGAGAATACCTGGTGATATTTGTGCCAGCGTTCTTCAATATCATTCATATAGAGGTATTCATAATATGCTATTGAAGCATAAGTGCCGGCACATAAAACCCCTATTGTCGTGCAGTAACGGTTCTCTTTCAACGCTTCAAGCCAAATACGCATATTTATTCTCATTTATATAATTTGCTGCATTATAGTATATTGTACTAAAAATTCAACAACTTAATTGTTTTATAGGCAACAAATTTGCACAACCCACTTCTTCACAATTAGCTATTAAGTCTTTTGGAATCACCTATTCAAAAGCTTAATTTGGGGGAAAATTTAAGGCACTTCCTACATATTTTTCAAAAACTTGACCTAATCTTGACTAGCAGACGAAATATCAATATTATGCTTTCTATGTTAATAATAATATAGAGCGTAATGATATGTCTTTTATAATAAATGCTACCTTTCATGATATCGGCATAAGTCTTTTAAGTGACAACACAAAGCCAAGCGACATTTTAAGCTTCTATAGCTCTATGATAACATATTTAGAGTTTGAAATTAATCTTTTCCGCGAAGCTAGCAGCTTTGCGAACTTGAATAGTAAACTGGGTAGAGATGAAGTAGTTAAAAGTGTAATGAAAGCTTTGGAGTATCCTTTACCTCTCGCAGACCACACGTTTCCTTCATGGGCGTTATCTGGATATAGCACCAGCATAAATGCAACTAGTTCGACTCCAGCTGTAATTGAGAAGAAGCAAGGTGTCAAAATTGTTAGCCCTGCGTCATTTACAGCAATAGATACAGTTTTTAACGCTCCAAAAGTCGAATTAGAATGCGCTAACAGACTGTATATTGAGAACAATTATTTTAATACTACATGCTTAACAATAAATAATCGAACTCTTACTGCCCAGGAATTGGCCCACATTAGCACAAATAGTATGGAGAAATGCCCGATTAAAGAGATGAAGCTAGCACTATCGTTAAATTTCAATAGCAGTTACGGAGAAAATCGTATTAGAGAATATATCGCAGGTCAAGGTGATAACTTTAGAGACTCGTTGCTAAAACATGCCACAACTTTAGAAAGGAACAAAGCGGGTATTGTTTTAATGCTAGAAGAGAATTTTGAAGATTTTGAAAAATGTGAAGCAGACTTTGCCCCCAAAATCATTGATATTCTTTGCTCAGAAGTCGTCAACTTTGATTTTATGAGTGTTTGAGGGTAACGAGCAAACTAATTATTCTTATATATGAAGTAACTATCATCGTTTTCACTAATCTTAAGGCTAGGTATCGTTTCAACTATTGATCTTAATTTATCAAACGCCGGGGGTTTTACCAGATAGCCTGCAACACCCAGGCTATCTGCTCTTTGTTTATCTCTTATATAGGTAGATCCAGAGCACATTATGACTGGTGTGCGCTTCAAATCTTCATCTTTATGGATGCATTCAATTAACTCAAAGCCATCCATACCGGGCATGTTTATATCCACCAGTAGAAAATCAATTTTATTATTATTTTTAATAGCTTTTCTGAGCATTTCCAACGCTTGCTGCCCATTTAGTGCGAGGATTAAATTACAACCAACCTTGGCAACTTCAGTTAATAATACCTTGGTTAATTCGATATCGGACTCACTATCATCAACTACCAGAATATTAGCAAGCTTTGTCGAATCATTAGTTTCGCCAAGTGAATCCCCTATATTTTCAATGGTATTAGAGCTAGTTCTTATCAATACTTCTTTCGGCAGGGTAAAATGGAAATCTGTACCTTTGTTTTCTTCTGACGTGCACCATATTTTGCCATGGTGACTTTCAACAATTTTACGGCAAATAGCTAGCCCTAACCCCAAATGTTCAGGATTATTCATAAGGCGCTTAAACGGCTGGAACACTTTGACCAAGTATTCATTCGCGATACCAATGCCATTATCACTAACTGTAAATAGCAATTGATCAGGTTGTTCTTCAAAGGATACATTCACAGTAACACCTTTTTTGCCATGTTGAATTGCATTAGCCACCAGATTTTGCATAACCAGCATAATTTGCTCAGGATCAACATAAACATCAGGCAATTGGCCGCTAACAATTACAGCCTCATGTTCACTAATTAATTGAGCTAAATTAGACTTTACTGAATCTATTATACTCTGCATCGAGCATGGTTTCTTTACAATTTGTTCAGAATCATCCAGTTGGGTATACCGAAAGACTGCATCAATCAAAGCACTCATACGATCAGCGGCAGTTTGTATGTATTCGTTATATTTTTTTATTTTCTCTGGCGGCTGCTGAGCTTGATTAACTAGCCCTATAAAAGACTGCATGGTACGTACTGGTTCCTTTAAGTCATGCGCTAACGCTCTGGTAAATACTTCCAGGGTATCGTGCTGCTCACTGATACGTATTTGCTGCTCTTGCAACCTAGCGACTTTTTGCTGAAGCTCGCCATATAGCTGGACATTCTCCAATGCTACAGACGTTGTATTGGCTAATGCCTGAAGAATGTAGACTTCTTCGTCGGAAGGCATCCTTTTGGTGGCCCAATAATTACCAATGGCTCCAATAGGATCTTCCTTGCGAATCGGAACCATAGCCAGGCTTTTCACAAAAGTAGGCTTATAGGCATCCGATGGAACGCGGGGATCTTTATAAATGTCTTCAATCACAGCGGGAACGCGGTTGAGCATAACCCAGCCGCTTACACACTTACTCATTGGAAAACGCTGCCCTTTCCATAGCGGGCTAATCGCATTTTCTTCAGCATAGTAGCACTGGTCGCCATCTCTCAGCACAAAGGTAGCTCCATCCGCATTGGTAAGCTTCCGTGCGGCATCGCGTACAATAGCCATAACAGTATCCAGGTCTTTTGCCTGGGATAGCTCCTGCACAACCCCAATCAAACTCTCCATGGCTTCCAAATACCAGTTTTGAGCCAGGCTTTGCTGCTTTTTATTAGGCTTCATTATACCCTACTACACCCTATATAATAATATATTACCCTATTTTGCAGCATATGTGCAAAATATTTAATTATTGCACCATAAGAGCCGCTAACCTTCGGTTGTTTCAGATTAAAACTAATAAGTTTTGTGAGGATGAGCTTAGTGGGTAGAGGCTTGATAAATTCATTATTGCGAACTCACGTAATTTAATATATAACTTCTGAAATAAAAATTTTGTTAATTATATGAAAGGTATAATACTAGCGGGCGGAATTGGATCTAGACTATACCCGTCTACTTTAATTGTTTCTAAACAGCTTTTACCTATATATGACAAGCCAATGGTGTATTACTCACTGTCGGTTCTAATGCTAGCAGAAATTAGAGACATTATGATTGTTTCTACACCACAATCTATTGCACAGTATGAAGAACTATTAAAAGATGGCTCTCACCTTGGTTTGAAGATTTCTTATGCCGTACAAGACGCTCCTAGAGGACTAGCTCATGCTTTTCACGTTGCAGAAGAGTTTGTGGGAAATTCAAGCGTTTGCCTAATTCTTGGAGACAACATCTTCTACGGGGGTGGTTTTGTTCGCCAAATTCGCCATGCCGCACACAACAATATCGGAGCCACTGTTTTTGGGTACTATGTTAAAGACCCTCAACGATACGGCATTATTGAATTATCACAAAATAATACCATATGTTCAATTGAAGAGAAACCTGAAAAACCTAAATCTAACTATGCAGTTACGGGACTTTATTTTTATGATAATTCCGTAATTGCAAAATCCAAAAAGATTAAACCCTCTGAAAGGGGAGAATTAGAAATAACTTCTATAAACAAACTGTACTTAGAAGAAGGTTCTTTAAAAGCTGAATTACTTGGCAGAGGTGTGGCATGGCTAGATACCGGCACACATACCAGCTTACTTGAAGCCTCAAATTTTGTAGCTACACTGGAGCACAGACAAGGCTTGAAGATTGCCTGTATAGAAGAAATTTCTTATAGATTAGGGTATATTAATAAAACTCAATTGATTGAATTGGCAAAAAAATATAAAAATTCAGAGTATGGCCAATATCTTCACACAATTTCAGAAGCTAATACTAACCCAGCTAAGGAAGTAGTGTGGCTTAGGAACAATTTAACTCGGCAATCCGTTAACATAAACAAACGTAAGGTTATATGATATGCAAAAAAGTCCAAAAGTTTCCATTTTCATGCCAACATATAATCATGAAGCGTTTTTGGCCGAATCGTTAGAATCAGTTATAACTCAAGATTATTCTGATTTCGAAATTGTATGTTCAGACGACTGCTCCTTGGACAAAACTGCAGAAACTTTAAAGTACTATCAAGCCAAATACCCAGATAAGATTAAGGCGTTATACTCAGAAAAGAATTTAGGCATAGCGAAGAACTTTAATAAGACGCTGAAATATTGTTCAGGCAAATATATAATTTTCTTTTCGGGAGATGACATAATGCTTCCAGGAAAAATTACAAAGACAGTAAATTTCATGGAAGAGAATTCAGAACATGTACTGTGTTACCACGATGCTGAGATATTTGATAGTTACAGTGGAAATAAGGTTTGTAATTATTCGGACATCGCTAGACTTCCAACAAATGTAGTAGAATCACTGCTATCACCCGGAACTTTGGTTGTGGGATCAGTAGTTATAGCAAGGAAATCTGCCTTACCTATAGGTGGATTTAATGAAAACTTGAATGTGCTAGCTGATTGGTTGCTATTTATTGAGACAGCAACTAAAGGGAAAGTAGGCTCTATTCAAGAGATTTTAACTAGGTATAGAAGGCATAAGAATAATGTCTCTAATACTACTTCACATTATCCTGAGTACTTTTGTGCTTTAGGAATATTAAGAAGCAAATATATCAACCTTGCACATAGCATAAGATACTATGAAGGTCATGTTTTTGCGGGCTTTCTTGCCCATTATATGCGTAAAGCAGAATATAGTAATGCTTTCATCTGCGCTAAAGAGTCTGCACTTAGGTTATACAAACTTCATATTATGTTGCCATGCTACTTTATAAGTTTATTTAGGTTGGGCATATTAAAATCACCAATTGATTCTTTCATAGCTTGGTTATTCAAACGCCTAGACAAGTATAAAAAGCTTAAGCAGATAAATTATAAAGTATATGGGAAAAGATAGGTCGTATGGATTCGATTCTAGTAACAGGCGGAGCAGGATTTATTGGGGCAAACTTTATAAATTATTTTATAAAAAAGTATCGGCACTATTTCATTATAAATCTAGACAAGCTTACTGCTGTATCTAACTTAGATAACTTAGAAATTAGCGGATGCGAATCTAGGTATGAGTTTATTCATGGAGATATTTGTGATAGTAAGTTAGTAAAACCTTTAGCATTGAAGCTCTCAAAAAATTCCCCCCTGCTATCCGAGAAAATTCTAGGTTCAACTATTGTGACACTAGGTAATGTTGTAGATAAGAATTTCATATGCTTCTCCTATAGTAGTATTGTTAAATAGATTAATAAGAACAAAGATATTCTGGATCCTTTATATAATGCTGGATAGTTTCATACAGCCCAGTATAAAAATCTTTCGTAGGATTCCATCTCAACTCTCGATTGATTTTTGAACTATCTAATGCATACCTAAAATCATGCCCGGCTCTGTCCTGTACAAACTTCACTTGGTTATTATATGAAGTATAATCAGCTTTAGGCCTTAACACATCTAAGATATCGCAAACTAACTTTACAACCTCCATATTAGTTTTTTCAGTTCCGCCTCCAACAACATAACTTTCTCCAGGTTGAGCCTGATGGTATATTAGGTCAATTGCGCTACAATGGTCTTCTACATGCAGCCAATCCCTTATATTCATACCATTCCCATATATAGGAATATCTTGCCCCGAAAGAGCAGTATGTATAATTGTAGGAATTAATTTTTCTCGATACTGATATTTGCCATAATTATTTGAACAATTTGAAATTGAAACATTAAGACCGTATGTGTGAAAATAACTGCGCGCGATCATGTCACTTCCTCCCTTAGAAGCGCTATATGGAGAAGTTGGGGCATAACGGCTCTCTTCGGTGAAATATCCTTGTTCTCCCAACGTACCAAAAACCTCATCAGTAGAAACATGGTGAAACCTACAGGCAGTGTATTCTGGCTTGGGATCAAAAGGCTTGTGCAACCACATTTTCCTAGCAGCATCCAGCAATACAAAAGTTCCA
>Ga0207081_1093_pt1 | contig 16725 bp, 16 predicted proteins | sample Alteio_BWMinHeat_59_FD_153524 | JGI IMG/M metagenome (GOLD analysis project Ga0207081, IMG submission 153524) | Enriched cells from forest soil in Barre Woods Harvard Forest LTER site, Petersham, Massachusetts, United States -... | ecosystem: Environmental > Terrestrial > Soil > Temperate forest >... | reverse complement strand
AGATGCAGGATGAAGATAGGGCGCTTGTATTTTTAAGGCGCATAAAGGAAATGGTTTTCTTAGAAAAAAAGAATATTATCAAGTGGGGGTTCTTAGAAAGAGCGGCATTAGATTCTGGGCTGGATGCGGCCCGGCTGTGGAGGGATTGCGAGGGGCATGCAAAAGACCTTTTTAAGGAAGACCTTGCGCTGGCGCAAGACCTGGGTGTTACGGGCTTCCCGACCTTATTTTTTTCCAATTGCTCCGATAAGAAATTCTCGCTGAAAGGATTTCAGCCTTATGAGCGTTTTGAGGAGATCATTCATAATTTAGTGCCCACCGTTAAGAAAGTGGAGATAGACCCTGACCCGCAGCATTTGTTCACAGAATTCCCTACGATGACCACCAAGGAATTCGCGTTTCTCGCCAAAACATCTATGAGCGAGGCAACAAAAACGCTTAGAGCGATCTATGAAAAGGGTTATGTGGATAAGTACGAAAGCAAGAACGGGATGATCTGGATCAGTAAGTATGCGGCGTAAATTTCTGAACCTCAGATTAAACTGATTTGCCTGATTTGCCTGAAGCGGGACAGAAAGTATTATCATTCCATTTCCTGCATTTGGTTTTCCTTTTAAAATGTCGGAATTTTATAAGAACATTTTAACGGCCCTTACCGTGTGATGTTGTTCCTGTATGCTTGCTCCATTTATCAACTATATAAATACCATCTACCCTGTAAGCGATTCTTTAAAAGAACGGCTCTACAGCGAACTGGAGATAGTGGAACTGCCCAAGCGGCACTGCATACTTAATGAGGGCCAGCGCAGCGATCATATATCCTTTGTTTTGAGTGGCCTGCTGCGCGCTTATTATCTGAAAGGGGATACGGAGATATGCTCGCGGTTTATGCCGGAAAACCACATTTGCTTTTCAGTAATCAGCTTTTACACGCGCAGGCCGGGCTATGAATATATCGAAACACTGGAGCCAACACTGATGGCGCAGATCCATTACGACAAGCTGCAAAAAATATACCGCGAGCACATCGAGTTTAATTATGTTACCAGGATCTGGACAGAGCATTATTGCAGTATGAGCGAACAAAGGCTATTCCTGCTGCGCAGGCAAAGCGCCGAAGACCGTTATCTTTTTTTTCTTGAAAATTATCCCTCGTTAATACAAAGGCTGCCGCTTACTTACATTGCTTCTTACCTCGGCATGAACTTAGAAACACTGAGCAGGATAAGGAAAAAGATAAGTAAGTGAAAATCCAAAATCCAAAAAATCAAATTCCAAAATCCAAATCCAAAATCCCAAAAGCCAAAAGTTACGGAATTTGACTTTTGTCAAATTTAATTATGATCAAAGACTATAGTTTTGGCCCATTAATAATACAATGGAGCGGAACGAATTATTTGCGAGGAACAAAGGCCTGGTGTCATCAGAAGATCAGCAACGGCTGTGGGAAACCTGCATACTTATAGCAGGGACCGGAGGAGACGGCGGGCTGCTTTCCGAGCGGCTGGCCAGAACAGGTATCGGACATCTTATACTTGCCGACCCGGAGGCCTTTGAGCCAAATAATATTAACAGGCAGTACGGAGCTAACCGGCTCACAATAGGTGTAAATAAGGCAATAGCAGTGGCGAAGGAATTGGCACTGATCAATCCAAGCATGAAAATAACCGTATGTACTGAAGGGGTTACCGCAGAAAATGTAACGGGCCTGGTGCGGCAAGCAGACCTGGTAGTAGATGAGATAGAGTACACCATGCCTGCTACATCGGTGCTGCTACACAGAACTGCGAGGCAGCAGGGAAAGCATGTATTTATGGGCGCCAATATAGGATGGGGCGCCAGTATTTTTTGCTTTCCGCCGGAAGGACAAACGTTTGAGCAGCACTTTAGCTACAATGAAGAGAACGGCACTATAAACCCCCTGGCGTATATGAGGGAGAAGCCCTCTTATATAACCAGTGATTTCGCAGATGAGGTGCTGGCCGGCATTGTTTCCATGCCTGCGGTAGCGGCGTCTGTAAGCCTCACCGCAGCCATACTGGCGAGTGAGATAACATGGTTCATCACCGGCAAAAGAAAGCCCGTAACCGTGCCGCAGTTTATTTCAATTGATTTGTTTGACCTCACCATTCATAAAAGCTAACTACGATTGCCATGAATACGATAGCTTTCAGCATAGCCGGCAACCAGGAGGCCATACTACAGGCGAAGCACCTCTGCCATGATGTTTACTTACAGATGGGCTATATAGACAAACCCTATCCCGGCCACGTTCTTCCTGGCCAAGACAGCGATTCCACCTATATAGTTGCTACCAATGAGCGTAATGAGGTAACAGGCACTGTGCGATTGTCGCGGCAAATACCTTGTAATATATTTGACGAATGGAAGGGAAAGCTATTTGTTTCCTGCAGGAGCCTGATCAGTAATGCGCTGCGCCAACAGTCTTTTATTATAGGGTCGCTGGCTGTGGATAAAGCATATGCCGGTATGAAAGTATCCGGTGGTTTGTATCAAATGGCTTATGAATGGGCCCTGCGCCACCATATGGCGTACGGCATTATCAGTATGGACCACCGGGCTTTCCGGGCGCTGAAAATGATGGGCTGGCATGCGATACAGGTTGGCGATGCTGCCTGGTATTCTGGCTCTCCTACCATACCTGCCATAATACCTATCGGGGAACAGGCCCCTCCTTGGCACTCACCGATGAAGGACCGGGACAGGCTTCCGATGCCAGCCTATCTTGTCTGACAACATTAAACGAATCATTATTAGCCGTCAGGCTACCTAAAAAAATAAACTTTATGAACATTGTAAAAATTGAAGAGCATGATATAGACCGCATTGCAGAGGTATTCACCATTGCTTTTGAGGAGGATCCTATTTTCAAGTATATATTCCGTGATGCGGGTAAATATAAAATTGCGGCGCCATGGCTTTTTGCATCATGGATAAAATGGGCGGTACGTTTTGGGGAGGCATGGATGAGTGAAGATAAAAGTGCCGCAGTGATCACCCGCAAACAAGGAGATGCGCGCATGAGCTTCGCCAGCATGGTGCGGGCAGGAATGTTGCCCACACCATTTAAATTAGGGCTCCGGGCTTTTTATCGCTTTTATTTCAAAATATTGCCGGTGCTGGATAAAAACCATAAAACAATAACCGGGAATACACCCCATTGGTATGGATGGATGATAGGAACAACAATACCCGGTAAAGGAATGGGCAGGCCCCTGCTGAACTATGTGCGCGATATAGCTGATGAAAAACAATTGCCTATATTTCTTGAAACGGCAACTCCATCAAATCTGTCATTGTATGAACTCTTCGGCTTCGAAATAAAAGGCAGGCAAACGGTTGATAAAGATTGTACAGTCTACTTTTTAATGAGGCCGCCGCAAATACAGAAAACATGAAGAGGAAAGAATTTATCTTAAATGCATGTACGGTAGCTGCGGCAACATTATTTCCGTTCAATAACCTGTTTGCCAAAAAAAACAGTAATGAGAATGCATTGTGGTATGAGTTGCTGGAGTATGCGCGGTGGTGCCCGTCGCCACACAATGTGCAGCCCTGGAAGGTGAAGATCATCTCCAAGACAGCAGCGCATTTATATTATGACCCTGCCAGGGTGCCTGTTGTGGTGGATACACAGTCGGCTTTTACCATTATGGGAATGGGCATGTTCCTGGAATGTTTAAGGATAGCCGCATTAGCTAAGGGGTATGAGCTGGATGTGATACAGCAACAGGAGCCGCGGCTTGACTGTTCCGGCACACAACCCAGGTTATTTGCCGCCATGAGCCTGCTGCCAACGGATAAAAAGGCAACTATGGCGCCCCAACTAATAAAAGACCGCAGAACTTCGCGGGCGCAATATGACGGCCGCCTGATACCTGCTGCGGCCATTGGCCGGTTCAAGGCCATTGCGTCAACGTTTGGTTACAACTTTGTGCATACCGCCGACCAGGGCCTCATCAATTATATAATAGACCTGAATAGTCAGACGGAACTGGAAAGGTCGGATGATAAGCCTACGATGGATGAAATGAAAAAATGGATCAGGACAAGCGACAAGGAAGCCGCTGAAAAAAAAGACGGCCTTTGGTACCGCTGCTTAGCAACAAAGGCAAAAGTGCTGCACAATTTTATTTATCATCATGAGCGGTTCCGCCATACCTGGAAACAAAAAATAGTGAAAAGCATGCTTAATAAAGGCATGAAGGGCACGGCGAATATGGCATGGATGACCGGGGCATTCAATAAAAGAGCGGACTGGCTGCAGGCAGGCGCCATGCTACAGCAATTATGGCTCCAAATGACCAAGGAAAACATCTATATGCACCCCTTAGGAACGGTCATTACAACTGTGGGTGCGAAAGAAAAATTTATGAAGAAGACAGGCTATGATAATGATGACGAAAAACTGTGGTTCCAGGTAAGGCTGGGGTACAGTGAGGAACCGCAAAGAAGCTACCGGCTGAGCGTGGAGGATATCGTGATCTGATAATTGCTTAGGAACTGCAACGAAAATAACATGCAGAGGCTGGACAAAAAAGTGATTGTGTTTGGTGCGAGCATCGTGATAAAGATGCCGCCTGACGGTTGGAAAACAGGATTGGTCATTACACTATGAAATAATCCCTGTCTGTAAAGCGAATTTCACCAGGCAGGTTATGTTTTGGATTGAGTTTGCTTAGTGAGGATGACAAAATAAATCCTACAATTTGACTGTTCTTTTCCAGTATTTTTGAGATAGCCCGAAGCTTATAATCATTAAAAGTATGCAGGCTATCCGTTTGATCTAAAATACTTCTCCCAAATTCACAAATACACCGTGCGAACCATCAAGGCCAAATGCATAATCTAATGCAACATTGGCGTTTGAAAATTTATTAAACTTGACCCTGATCCCTGCCCCTGCGCCAGGAGCTATTCCTTGCAACTTTCCCGAAACAGGTTCGCTAAACGATTCTGCATTCGCAAAAACAACGGCCCCCAACAGGCCATTCCGGGATATGGCCATGCGGTATTCACTTTCCAGGTCAATCATATTACGTCCCCTAAATCGTCCTTGTATGTACCCCCGGCCGGTATTGCTAAAAGCATCACCTCCATTAAATGGCAACATCAAGTAGGGAGGTTTGCCATTTAGGGTAAGCCAGTCATAACTCCAGAAAGCAATTACATTCGATGAATTTGCCGGAAACCGGAGATACTTACGCATGTCTATTACCAGCGATGTCCATGGATTCGTATTTCCCAAAATCCTGAGGTTTTGCGCGCAGATAATATTAACAAAATCACCTTTATCTGAATTTATCGGGCTGGGCCTCGTATCATATAGAAAATTGCAGGTTATTCCTGAAGAAAATTCCTTTTGGGCAAATCCATATTTATCAAAATCCGTAACTAAATGATCTGGCTTTTTTTGTTCTGAAATATTATTAAAGTAATCTAAGTTATAACCAAGTCCTGCATACATACAGTGACGAACTTTTCTGAGCACGGTCTGGTGGATGTGATAAGCTGAATAAGTAACAATATAGCCATCGCTCAAAGTAGTAAAGCAGCCCAGGCCATAAGTATATGAAGGATAATAATAGTAGCACCAATCAATAATAATATTATAATTGTTATTCTTAGTGAATAAACTGGTTTCGAAGGGCAGGATCACCTGATTGTACTGTGTATAGGTAATGCTGTTATAAATCGTGGATGTGCTGGCGCTTGTGTCAATAAAAAAACCGGCATTCCCGGCGACGACCATCGCATAACCTGTTGCTAACGAATATTCGGGAGAAGGGCCTGCAGATATCCGGAGTTTTTTAGATTTATATACGCCGGTATCGGCCCGCTTTCCACATATATTGTCATGAAGGATGTCGGTACCTATATCTATCATGTCGAGACGGTTGTTATAGTCATCAACTCCGGCAGATAATTTTTTAGTAGTCATTGCAGCAGAATCTTTGTATGCTACCTGGACAGAATGAAAATCATTTGTTGATTGTGCATTGCCGGCAGCAGAAAATAACAGCAACTGCAGCCCAATTGACAATTGTATAAAAATTGCCGGTTTCTTTAGCTTCGAAAAGATTATTGCGGATGTTGATCTTTGTGTTTTCACCTTCATTTGTTTTTCACAAATGTTGAATTATCCCGATGGTGAAACAATCGCGGGAAACTATGATTTTTACCTCCCTGAAAACAGGGATAATCACTGGAAAGGCCCTAAAACACAACAACGAAAGGTGAAGTTGATATTTCACCTTGATGCAGATGAATAAAATATGCAAATCAGATTAGTGATGTAAGAGGGGAGATTTATTTTGTCAGCATACCTTAGTCTATTAATCCGGTCTGCAACGCGAATTTTACCAGCCCCGCTATGTTTTTTGCATTGAGTTTGCTGAGCAGGTTTTTGCGGTGGGTTTCTACTGTATTTATGCTGATGAACAATTTTTCAGCGATCTCATTCGTATTGTGTTCCATAGCTATAAGCTTCAGCACTTCTTTTTCCCTGTCTGTGAGATGCGCGGCCTCTATTTTCTGCTCCGCAGGTTTTTGGGAAATATTCTGCATAATGGTCTCTTTGACATCTTCACTATAAAAAGTTTTCCCTTTATACACACTCCTGATGGCATCCATTAATTCTTCTTTCCCGGTATTTTTAAGAATGTAACCAGATGCGCCGGCATGGATCAGCCCATAAATAAATTCACGGTTGTTGTGCATCGTCAGCATGATTATTTTTACTTTAGGATATTTCAAGCGCACCTGTTTGGTCGTTTCTATACCATCCATAACGGGCATATTCACATCCATCAATACAATATCCACTTCCCCCCGTTCCAGCAGCGACAATACTTCCACTCCGTTGAGGGCGTGATCCACTATCTTTACCTCCTGCTCATTAGCGAGGATCGCTTTAATACCATCAATGAACATTAAATGGTCATCGGCAATAATGATCTTTATCATAGAATAAATTTTAAACCGGAATATTTATAATTATTGTTGTCCCTTTGCCTTTTCGTGAATCTATTGAAATATTGCCATTCAGTTTGCCAACCCTTGTTTCCAGGCTCTTTAAGCCCATCCCGCCCTTTGACTGGGCTGATGCGACATCAAAACCTAAGCCATTATCTTCTACAACTATATTCAGGTTATTACCTCCTTTATTTAGCTGAATGGTCACTTCCGTGGCCTTTGAATGTTTCAGTATATTATTGATCAGTTCCTGCACTATAGTGTAAAGTGTGATCTCAACAGTGCTTCCCAGGCGGATATCCATCCCAAAAGAAAAAAAATTGATTTTTATTAACCCGGAATCTTCAATTGTGCTTTTCATTTGGGTTAGCGCAGGGACTAACCCAAAACTTGCCAGGTCGCCTGAAACGAGGTTGTGCGATATCTTGCGCACTTCTTCACATGCCTGATCCAGAAGGAAGTTTGCTTTATTGTATTGCTCTTTATTTTTTTCTTCCCGCATGTCCAATTGTTCTTCTACCAGTCCGAAATAGAGTTTCACGGTTGACAACATGCTCCCAAGCCGGTCGTGCAGGTCTGATGCTATTCTTTTGCGTTCGGTTTCCTGGCCTTCCAGCATGGCGCTGATTGATTTTAATTCCTGCTCGTGAATGAGCTGTTCTTTTTCCCTGGTTTCTTTTTCTCTCTTTTTTCTTAAAGCCCTCACATAGTTCACCACGTCATAAAAAAGAAGTATTACAGTTACAAGCGCCCCTGCGGGCCCGATCAGGTTCAATATTAACTTATCGGGTATTACTTCTATTGAGGAAAGGAAAAAACAATAAAATCCTATGATCCACGAGAAGTAAGCTATGAATGCAAAACCTGAAGTTTTACTGCCTGTTCTCAACCATAAATAAACCATAAAGCAGGGCGATAAGAACAGCAGGGAAAAGTTGAGCATAACACTTATCTCATAAAAATATTTCCAGCTAAGAAAAAAGGTGCCGAAAATGTAAAACAGCGTTGTGAATATCGCCAGTGACCAATAGAAGTATATTAAACGCGGCAGGTTCTTTTTAAATTTATTCAACCTTGCGGCTAAAGCATAATTGACTATCATAATAAAAGGCATCCATAAAAAGACAAAACCGTACTTGCTTAAAAAATACCACGGCGATGCACCCCAGAACAGAAAGGTCATGATGCCAAAATGGTCCATGTAAACGAGGATGGTGCTTAAAGTGGACGCTATATAAAAAAGATAATTTGCCCTGAAAGAATACAGGTAGCTCGTGAGCCAGTAAAGTATGGCAAGGAAGCAGACCCCCGCGTAGAATAACAGGAAAGCATACTTCTTCTTTGCGAGATTATTCCATTCATCCGAAGAAGTAAGTTTTGCTTTTACTATGTCTATGGAAGACCATCGCAGCAGGGTATGTATCTGCAGGTATATCACCGCGCCCTGGTGTGGCCTTAACGATAAGTGGAAAATAACATCGGGATCAACGACGCTGCGGCTTACCGGCGGCAGAGACCACCCGCTTTTCTGGATAATAGTTTGCCCATCCGGGTAAATAATGTAGCAGCTAACTTCGGAATACAATTTATCGGCCTGTATGACCCACGAAGTAATATTATCAGCATCGGATTGTATCCTTATCCTTGCCCAGCGCCAGGCTTCCCTGCCCTGCCCGCCATTGCCCTTTATATTTTTAGAAAATAAAGAATCATAGTTCCCTGAACGTACCTGCTCAAATGTCAGGCCGCTGTACCCGTCTAGCACATTCAGGTACGGGGCTATATTCAATTCCCCGGTAGCGCCAGGCTTCACGAGAATCGTATTTATTCTATTGCCTGTAATAGTATCAGTAACTGCCCTGGCATAAGCAATAAACAAGCAATTAATAATAAACAGGAACATTATTTTTTTCATTCTTACGCTAACCTTTAAAGAGAATATTTTAAAAATCTATGACAAAAGCAGAAAAATATTGTAAATATATAGGTATTTATCTATCACGCGATGAGCATCTTAATGCCGTCAATGGCACCAGCAATAATGATCTTTATCATGGAATAAATTTTTAAACCGGAATATTAATAATTGTGGTTGCCCCTTTGCCTTTCCCTGAATCTATTAAAATACTGCCATTTAGTTTGTCAATCCTTGTTTCCAGGTTCTTTAAGCCTATCCCATCCTTCAGCCGGGCAGCAGCCACATCAAATCCGACGCCATTATCTTCAACAACAATATTGAGGTTATCTTCCACTTTATTCAACTGAATCGTAACATTGTCTGCTTTTGAATGTTTCAGTATATTGTTCATTAATTCCTGCACCACCCGGTACAGCGATATTTCCACATTTCCTTCCAGCCTCTTTTCCATACCAAAAGCCAGCACCTGCATTTTCAGTTTCCCGGTATTTTCTATCGTTTCCTTCAACTGGTTGAGCGCAGGCACCAAACCAAATTTTACTAACTCGCCCGAAACAAGGTCATGGGATATCTTGCGCACCTCATCACATGCTTCATCCAGCAAAGAGGTGGCTTTGTGATACTGGTTCCTGTTTTGTTCCTTCATCACATCTATCTGTTCCTCCACCGAGTTGAAATAAAGTTTTACTGTAGATAACATGCTGCCCAGCCGGTCATGAAGGTCGGAAGCGATGCGCTGCCGTTCTCCTTCCTGTGCATCCAGCATATCGCTTACAGATCTCAGTTCCTGGTCTTTGAGCAGGGTATTTATCCTTTCACTGGCCACCTGTTTTTCATGTTGTTGTTTCCTTACGAAATACATGGCCATTAAGGTGGCGAGGATAATTAGCATTATTGTACCGCCTGTCATAATTCTGCGTATTAGTTTTTCTTTTTGCGCTTTAAGGTCTGTTACTTTGTATTGCTGTTCCAGCAGCTTTATCTGATTTTCTTTAAGGTCCAGTTCGCGCTGGTGTTCCAGGTTGGTGATCTTGGTTTTATTCTCTTTTGAGAAAAAAGAATCTTTTATGGCGGTATAGTTTTGATAGCTCTCCAGTGCCTTTTTATAATCGTGATTTATCTTGTATGCTTCCCCAAGGCCCTGATAGCAGTTCTTCATTACGTTAAGAACATTTATTTTTTTTGCCGAATCAAGACCGCGTTGCAGATAATCTATGGCGAGGTGAAGCCGGGTTGCCTTGCCAGTAGGTATGACGGGGTCAGGTATGCCTGCCTGCAGGCCGAGTAATGTTTCCTTACCGCTTTGAGCGCTATCCTGCGCTAATGAGAGGTAAGCCTCGCCAATACCCGCCAGTGCGTAAACTGCGGCCCATTTATCCCCTATTTCTTCACTCATCTGCAGGGCTTTTTTCCCGTACGCTATCGCCATGATATAGTTTTTCTGCTGGGTATAATCGTCACCAATGCACATAGTAGTGGCGGCCTCTCCACCTTTATCCCCAATTTCTTCTTCCATTTTTAAGGCTCGAAAAAAATATTGCAGCGCGCTGGAGTAATCGCTTTGCCGAACATACACATTACCGATATTTCCAGTAAAACTTGCTGCATCTACTTTATTCCCGATTTCTTTATCCATTTTTAATGCTTTAAAAAAATATTCGAGCGCACGGGGGTAATCGCTTTGCCGAGCATACACATTGCCGATATTCCCTATATTTGCCGCTGCGCCATATTTGTCGCCCAACTCTTCATGTATTTTTAAGGCTTTAAAATAATATTCCAACGCAAGTGGGTAATCGCCTTGATTTTCATAAATACGGCCTATATTGCCGGTAGTAGCAGCCACCATGTCTTTATGCCCAGTTTCTTCAATCATCTTCAATGCATTAAAATAATATTTCAATGCATCAGGATAATTACTTTGGCTGGAATAAATACTACCCATATTAATTGTAACTTTTGCCACACCTATTTTATAATCCATATCGACAAAAATCTTTAAAGCAGCAGCATAATATTCCAATGCTTTGGCGTCATCAGATCTACGCCAGTAATTTACTCCCAGCCGGTTATCAGCATTTGCTATTCCTGCTTTCCATTTCAGCTTTGTAGCCAGTTCCAAAGCCTGCTGCCCATATTTTATGCCTTCATCCGGGTTAATGCTATTAGAGCCGAAAGATATTGCATTGAGCAAGTTCACTTTATTAGTATCTTCCTTTAGTTTAGGTAATTCTTTAAGCAGGGAGTCAATGAGGGCCTGCCCTTGTTTTTGCGCAAACAAACTGAACGGGAGCAGAAAAATGCTGATGAAGGAAATTTTCAGTATTGCAGCTATTTTCATTTTAAAAATTAATTTTCAGGAAGAATGACAATATAAGTTCAGAAGCAGCGCTAACTTTTCCGTTTCAAAATGCTGCGCCTGTCTCTCCTTCATTTTTTAATGAGCAGCCTTAAAGTGTGCGTTTCCCCATTCGATGAACTGATCTGCAGCAGGTAGATGCCCCTCGGAAGCCCCTCATCGAGTGTTATTTGCCTGTCGATGATACCCGAAGAGATCAATGGAGTGCTTTGATAAACAGGCTGCCCCCGCATATTAAAAATCTGAACGCTCACATCTTGGTCAACAGGGATGTCCAGCGATCCTCCCACTACAAATACTCCATTATTCGGGTTGGGAAATACGGCCAGTTTATCATGCGGATTAACGGCCTGGTTAATCCCTGTTGCAGCCGAAGCAACTTTACGAATGCGGTGGTTTCCCATATCCGCGATGAATATATTTCCCGTGGCATCTTCGGCAATTCCGGCAGGGCCAAATAATTCTGCTACAGTTGCCGGGCCTCCATCGCCGCTAAATCCTTCAGCCAGGCTACCTGCAACAGTCGTTATTATTCCCGCGCTATTGATCTTGCGGATACGAAAGCCATCAGTAAAAAACAGGTTTCCAGATCCGTCAATTGTAATTCCCCACGTCTCCGCTAACTGGGCCGCCGTTGCAGGGCCGCCATCGCCTAAAATTCCTCCGCCCGCTATCGTTGAGATCACTCCCGCTGTATTTACCTTACGGAGGCGCATGTTCCTGGAATCTGATATATAAATATTACCTGCGGCATCCACCGCTACTTTTGCTGGCGTATCTAACATCGCATGTGTCGCCGAACCGCCATCGCCGCCAAAACCGGCTGTACCGTTGCCGGCCACCGTAGAAATGATACCGGCGCTATTCACCTCCCTGATCACATTATTTGGCGCATCGGCAATGTATATATTGCCGGCAGCGTCAACAGTAACACCCTCGGGATCGCTCAGCATGGCTGCTGTTGCTGCGGCGCCATCGCCGCTATAACCCCATATGCCATTTCCCGCAACAGTGCTGATAATGCCTGAAGCGCTGACTTTGAAAATATTGGACGGAGCAGCGATATAGATATTCCCTGCGTTGTCAGCGGCAACGTCAATAGGGTAAAAAAGCTGTGCATCCGTAGCCGGGCCGCCATCTGCCGGGGAATTTAATCCCCCGCCTGCTACTGTAGTAATGATCCCCGCGCCGTTTACCTTGCGGATAACACCATTGTATGTGTCGGCAATAAACAAATTACCGGAGCTGTTTATGGCCACCCCAAATGGCATGTCTAATGTGGCGGCAGTTGCGGGGCCTCCATTGCCGGTATATCCGGTATCATTACTGCCGGCAACGGTATGAATAATCTGCCCCTTTGCGCAAATGGCGCTCATAAGGAGCGACTGTGCTATCAGGCAGATAATGTATAGCCTTTTCATTTCGTTTGTTTTTATGTGGTTGAATAATTTGATGATGTAAAAGTGCGGGGATTCAAAAGCCTGTACAATAACAGGAACCAGTGATTTTATGCTCACGGAAAACAGGGATACCCAAATGCCAATACCTGTTGAGTAATTATTCAGCGATTTGTTGCGGTAAATGTGCCACCTGTAACTTTTGTTGAATCCGGGCATGTGAAAGAAAAAGTACCCACAAGGTTTGGAGAAACAGAAGTTATGGTAACCGTACCATACTGGCACGCCGGTGTGGCTGCAACGCTGGAGTCAATGTAACCATAATTATTTAGCGCACTCCCAACAAAACCTAATGAATATGTCCCGACCCCGGTATAAACTCCAATAACAATACCTAACAATGGGTACGGAGTGGTAGTACCGCCGTTATATTTGTATCCATAAATCTCCATAAGCCCGCTCTCCAATGTGTCATAACAAAAGGATCCGCTGAAAGAAGCCCCATTAATAGTTGCACTCATGTGAGCGTTTGGACCACTGCTCAGGCTGCTGCTGATGCTCTTTTTGCAGCTTGAAATTACCGTAATGCCGATTACCGCAAAAGCGGAAAAAATAAAAAGCTTTTTCATAAAATTGTTTTTTTGTTTTTGAATAATTTGATGATGTAAAAGTGAAAGGATCCAGAAACGGGCACAATACCTTGAATCAGTGATTTTACGCTCACGGAAAACAGGGATAGCTATTAGTTTATCAGTAGTTGCCATCCCTTCTGCCCCTGAGCTTTCCGAACATCATGCTTGTCTCTACAGCAAAAACGGAGCTAACGGCGTTTACATTTACGTATGGCCCGATAGAAAAACCAAACCCTCTTCCTATCGGGAATTCTATCACGGGATTGAATACAAGGCCTATCACAAATTCGTTCTGGTGAGAAAAACTGTAGTTGGAAGAAAGGAACCCGGGGTTGTATTCAAAATCAACCGGCGTAGCCGCTACCCCTGCACAAAGGCCCCCTTTCAGAATACCTCTTACACAAGGTGTTTTTAAAAAAAAGACCCCGCCATACGATAGCCCGAATACGGATAGCGTTTGTTGCGGAAAGCTTTCAAATAGCCCCGGGTAAAAATCCGATGGTATATTAGCCGAACGGTGCGCGGCATAATAATAGCTGATTGAAATAATATTATTCTTTGAAAACACGGTGTTGAGCGTCATTTGAAACAAGCCATGAGAGCCGTCCCCGCCGCCTATCTCCCCATAGATATACGGTTCATTTGCCTGGGCAAATGCTGTGCTGCTTCCTGACAGCAGCATGAAGAACAGGACGCAGTAATGAATAGTTTTTTTCCGTTTCATTGTCTTTTTATTTCAGGTGTAATTTTTGTTTTTTTAAAATCCGTCTTCAGCATCTTACCTGCTCACAATAACTTTTCGTGAAGTGCTTTTGCCCGCACTAATAAGATGAAGGATATACATGCCCTCCGGCAAGCCGGCAACAGGGATGGCAATATCATTCATGCCATTGTTCATTCCGTCGCCGGTAATGGTCGCTGCAATTCGCCCGGTCATATCTTCCAGGGTGATTAATGCCGACCGGGAATCATCCAGGGTAAACTTCAGGTGGATCATATTGCCCGCCGGGTTAGGACTTACCTCTATTGTCATTTCATCGTTATTTACCGTTGTTACACCCGTTGTTACTTTTGTAGTATAGCCTGCGAAGGCTGCACTCCAGCCAGTTCCGGATGAACTATCAAAGACGATTTCTAATAATGGGAAATGGAAGCCAGGTGTATACCAATAGTATACCTCATAAGTTCCAAGATAGGTTAGTGCCGAATCCGGAATACTATCATAGAGAGCGGTTACTATACGTTGGCGCAGCACATTAGACCACGTGCCTGACGGCAGGATCAAAGTACCATAACCGTCTATTTTATTTGAATCCCTTTCAATTCCATAGCTTGTGGCTGGCGAGAAGAAAGAAATATTAGTATCAAGAAACGATGTGTTATATACAACCGGATATTGATGTATCACTCTATGCTTTGAATAATGCAAATAATTCATATAAGATCCGCCTGAGACATTGCCATTTTCTTCCCATACATTGGTATTGGTTATATAATAACTGGAGCCTGCTGAAGCCCCCGTGCCTGTTCCAGTCGCTAAATTACTTCCGGCGAATGAATCACAATAGGGGGTGCTTGCACAGGTAACAAAATCTCCTGGGCCGGCTGCCGTGTCAGTTAATGTATGATAATCCCAGGTAACTGCCGCCCCCGCCGCTCCCTGCACTATACCTGTAGCAATACATGTGTGGTTTGTAAAATTATCACCGGCTACCGGGTTGCTGTTTGCCGCAGTTAGCACAGGCTGTGCAAACGCTGCTTGAATTGAGGCTATTACGGCCAGCGAAAAAAGTAAGTATTTTTTCATAAAATTGTTTTTTGTTTTTGAATAATTTGATGGTGTAAAAATGCGGGGATTCAAAAACCTGTACAATAACAGGAATCAGTGATTTTATGCTCACGGAAAACAGGGATGAGACCCGACAGGCAACCACATGTTGTTATCCGGGAAAATCAGGGTTATAGGCTTTAATCCTTTTCTGTCTGGCATTAAGACAGGAAACGGTATGGAATATACCCCATTGTTTATTTTGAAAAATAAAACCACACATTACTGTTACTACTGCCTCCATTAGTATTAGCAGGAAAAGTGACCAGGGCCCCGTTCAACTCATAAGAAACGAGGTATCGGTAACAATAATCGCCAGAAGAACAAGGTAGATTTTGTGATTGATCTCCGCCTAAAGTAATTTTTGTGTACCTGTATGTTTTGTTATTATTTGATGGAACTATTATTTCAACATCATAGCCGGAAATAAGCTGATATGTAATATATTTAAAGGTATCATTTGCCAATGTATCCCAATACATATCGGAGATTATTGCAGAGCTTACCAGGTCATTGAACGAATCATTTGCGGTATAGATATTAAATATCACTGTGTCAAGTTCAGCAAATGTATAATTTACTGCTGCTATTGATGGTACCGCACTACATACTATGTTGCATGTTTGCGGCTTACCACAGCCGGATGAAAGGATGCCGATAACGATGAAAAAAACAATAAACCTGTGTGCCATAGTCGTTTTTATATTTTAGGATCAGGAAGTAGCAAATAAATAAATCCGTATATTTCAGAAGTAAATTTTTCGTTGGAAACCACGGTACTGTCCGTGCAGGTAAAACTAAAAGTACCTACTACAGTTGGTGAAACAGATGTAATGGTAACAGAACCATTTACAGCGAATAAAGTATAACCGGGAGCGGGAGATACAGCACATTCTGTTGAATTGTATATAGTGCTATCAGCCAAAGAGAAAGTTCCGGTGGATATGGAACTATCCACCCACTGTAGTGTGATAGATGGAATATAGTTGTGGCCTATGATAGTATTTTGATTTGCTGAAATTACCACATCCCTGCCTCTTAAAGAGGCATAATAGTAAGCTTCACAATTAGTAAGGATATAGGGTGTAACTCCAATTGTTGCAGTCATGGTGTAATGAGGGGATGAACTACTCTTGATACATCCTGAAATTACCGCAATGCCAAATAAGGCAATGGCAGAAAAAGTCAATATTTTTTTCATGAGTATTAATTTTTTTACTGCAGTAATGAATGGTTTTTTTCTGTTTCATTGTCGTTTTATTTCCGAATAATTTGATGGTGTAAAAATGCAGGGATTAAAAAAACCTGCACAATAACAGGAACCAGTGATTTTATGCTCACTGAAAACAGGGATAGTGTTTTACTTGTTTTATCCACCGCATCACTATTATTTCGCGATAAAATCCACAAGTGCTGTTTTGTAGTTATCAAAACCCCACGTGGATGGTACGTTGGTGTGCGTTGCGCCCGGTATCTTGTGCGCTTCGCTGTATACGCCTTTATAATTATTGTAAACGATCTGTCCCTGGCTGATGCTGATGAAATCATCGTCAACGCCATGCATCCATAGAAAGGGCTGCTGCACACTTTTTATT
>Ga0207081_1091_pt1 | contig 16908 bp, 14 predicted proteins | sample Alteio_BWMinHeat_59_FD_153524 | JGI IMG/M metagenome (GOLD analysis project Ga0207081, IMG submission 153524) | Enriched cells from forest soil in Barre Woods Harvard Forest LTER site, Petersham, Massachusetts, United States -... | ecosystem: Environmental > Terrestrial > Soil > Temperate forest >... | reverse complement strand
ATGATACTGATTTCTGGACGATACAGGAAAGTGTACCCGCCTCCCCGGCAAATTACTGGGATACGTGGTGGGCACACATCCAATTATCGTCGGGCACACCCGGCCTTAGTGCAGACCGCGATCCTGTCGATGCCTATGTATTAGACAGTATAAAATTTAAAGGGATAATATGGCCCGGAACAATTACTACCTGGAGTTTTGGCAGCGGTTCGGCATTACCCGGCTCCGGCACCGGAAACCAGGGAGCTAAATGGACAACTACCGGTACGGACATAGTGATACGTACAGATTCTGTGCCGGGCTGTACATTAGTCTATACAGATACTATAACGGTAATGCCTGCCTCAGCGGTAAAGCCGGTAGCGCTGACAGAACAGGATATTCAAATAGTCCCGAATCCGAACAGTGGTGTTTTTAATATTTTGTTTTCACGGCCAATTATCGAACCAGCTAATGTGAGTATCATAGACATGCAAGGCAGGGTAGTTTACTCCAGCCAGTCTGTTGCAGCCAATAATATAGTATCTATTCAGACAAGCAGTTTGCAGCCAGGGGTATATATTGCTAATATAAGCATTGACAACAAGATCGTTACCAAAAAAATAACGATAGATAAGTAGTAACGCTACCGGAAACATTTATAATCAAATTACTCTGCCGATACTGTCATTTTACAGTATCGGCAGTTTTTTTCCGTCTTAAAACTCCGCTGCCTGCACTAAGGTTGCAGTGGAACCAGGTTCACGCCGATTAATAATTAAATTACTTTTACCGACGTAAAAGGCAAACGGATTGAAAATTAAAACATGAATGGACTGCTGCAGGAAATAATTAATAACCCGGTTCCGGCGTTGCTGATCATCGGGAACCTGATACTTATTGAGAGCCTGCTTTCTGTAGATAATGCGGCGGTGCTTGCTACAATGGTAATGGACCTCCCGAAACGTGACCGGAAAAGGGCATTAAAATACGGCATTTTCGGCGCCTATCTTTTCAGGGGATTATGCCTTGTGTTTGCTGCGCTTTTAATAAAAATATGGTGGCTGAAAACAGTGGGGGGATTGTACCTTTTATACCTTGTTTGGAAATGGTGGAAAAAAAGACAGCACAGAGAAAAAGAGGCTGGTGAAGAGCAGGCAAAAAAAAATGCAGGGTGGCTGTATAAATTAACGGTTGGCAATTTTGGCGCCTTTTGGGCCACAGTTATTTCAGTAGAGCTAATGGACCTTGCTTTTTCAATAGACAATGTATTTGCCGCTGTTGCTTTTTCGGGCAACATCCTTATTATTCTTTGCGGTGTATTTATTGGTATCCTGGCTATGCGGTTCGTGGCACAAGGTTTTGTGAAGCTGATGGAGCGTTATCCATTTCTTGAGGCATGTGCGTATACCGTTATAGGGTTGCTGGGGATCAAACTGGCACTATCGGTGTTTGCGCATTATTACCCCGATGCACAATTTACCAAAGGGTTAAGCAGCCATGAAGCAGACTGGATAACATCTGTTGTAACCATCGGTATTTTTTTAATTCCAATCGTTACCAGTTCTGTATTTAATTTTCCTGCAAGGCCGAAAAAATAGCGTTTGTACCGTTTTTTTTCTGCCGGTTCAGGAAATTATTTTTTCTTCAGAATTGCCACAGTAAGGCGGCTTACGCATATCAGCCTTTCCTTTTCGTCCCTGATCTTTATGTCCCAGACATGTGTTGTTGCACCTATATGCAGTGGTTCTACCGTGGCAGTAACGAGGCCTTCTTTTTTCGCCCTGATGTGATTGCAGTTAATTTCAATGCCAACGCAAATTTGTTTTTCACGGTCAATAGTAAGCCAGGATGCAACACTGCCAAGGGTTTCAGCCAATGTTGCGGACGCGCCACCATGCAATAAACCATAAGGCTGATGAGTTTTGGGGCATACCGGCATGGTGGCTTTGAGGTAGTTATCAGCTATTTCTGTGAACTGAATATCCAGCACCCTTGCCAAAGTATTTTCAGAAAGCTCATTTAATACCTTGATGTCCAAATTTGTTTTGTTCCATACCGTATTCATTTCATTTAACAAATTACGTATGTGTTAAAAATATAGGTAAAAGGCAACTATAAAATAATTAAGCAATAATATTACATTTGATGAGGTTTTTCTAATTTTTTTTGTAAGTAATTATATGCGAACAATTTTGATTGCCGGAGCCGGTAAATCATCTATTTATCTTATTCATTACCTCTTAACGCATGCTCCCCGTAATAAGTGGAAGGTAATAGTTGCAGATGGCGATGCTGCTGCCATTGCTGAAAAAATAAATGGAAGCCCGTTTGGTGAAGCTGCGGTGATAGATATTACGAACGCACATGAGCGGGAACCTTTAGTGAAACGTGCAGACATCGTTGTGTCATTAATGCCGCCAAACTTACATGTTCATCTTGCAAAAGACTGCCTTAAGCATAAAAAGAACCTGATCACATCTTCTTATATCTCTGACGAGATGAAAGAAATGGATAAGAAAGTTAAAGAGGCCGGCCTTATGTTTATGGGAGAGATGGGCCTTGACCCGGGAATAGATCACATGACTGCCAATAAGATCATTCACAGTATACACCGTGTGGCGGGCATCATCACCAGCTTTAAGTCTTATTGCGGCGGGCTTGTAGCGCCGGAATGTGATAATAATCCGTGGCATTATAAATTTAGCTGGAACCCTAAGAATATTGTAACAGCAGGGTTTGAAGGTGCGAAATATTTATCTAAAGGGAAGCATGTGGAAGTGCCCTACGGAAAAATGTTTGAGCACAATAAAAAAGTAAAAGTAGATAGTATCGGTTCACTTGCCTATTATCCCAATCGTGATTCTCTAAGATACCTGGATCTGTACGAAGTGCCGGACGTAAAAACTTTTATGAGGGCCACACTTCGCCATCCGGAATTTTGTAAAGGCTGGAATGCACTGATAGCACTGGGGCTAACCGATCAGGATGATACTTTCAATACCCAGGGCAATACTTATGTTTCCTGGCTGAAGAGGAAATCGGGGTATGCAAATACGGTCACGCTGCCGCGCTACATAGCTCAAAAGCTGGAGATGAATGAAGATGATAAAGTGATCTCTATGCTACAATGGCTTGGCCTTTTTGATGAAAGGCTTATACCCGAATCAAAGCGGTCGTCGGCCGAAGTGTTGCTGGAGCTTCTTCTCGCTAAATGGGAAATGGCGCACGACGAAAAAGACATGGTAGCCATGCAGCATGAAATAGAATACCTGCATAAAGGCAAAAAGATATTGCTTACCAGTTCTATGGTGATAAAGGGTGAAAACAGAGATCATTCCGCTATGGCTAAGACGGTAGGCCTTCCTATTGGTATTCTTGGGAAATTGGTTTTAAACAAAAAAATAAAGCCACCTGCAGGAGTATCCCTGCCTAATATGGCATCTGTTTACCGGCCGGTGTTAACGGAGCTTGCTCATCATGGTATTGTGTTTAAGGAAGAAGTTTTTTAATAATGGTTAATGGTTAATGATTAATGATTAATTGATGGTTATCTGGTGCATAGTTTTTTTTAGATAATGCTGATGCTCTAACAGTGTAATTGAGCATTGAGTAATTGAGCATTGAGTTATTATTTCAGATACCGCTTCATCTCGCGTTCCACATCTTTTGATTTGATGCTTTCGCGCTTATCGTGAAGTTTTTTTCCTTTGCCAAGCCCTATCTCTATTTTGGCAATTCCTTTTTCATTAACGAACATGTTCAGCGGCACTATTGAAAAACCTTTTTCTTTTACCTTGTTATTCCATTTGGTCAATTCTTTTTTTTGTAACAGCAGTTTGCGGTCATGCACCGGCACATGGCCTGCGTAGCCGGCATTTACATACTCGGCTATGTGCAGGCTTTTGATCCACAATTCTCCATTGCTAAAAAAGCAGTAGCTGTCATTGAAGCTTACCTTGCCATTGCGCACCGACTTAATTTCAGAGCCTGTAAGCACAACACCGGCAGTTAGCCTGTCCTCAATGGCGTACTCAAAAGTGGCCGGCCGGTTTTTTATGAAAATTTTTTCTTCCAATTTAGTTTAGTCGTAAGTCAAAAGTGGAAAGCTATTATATCAAGCACCAATTGTCAAATTGCCAAATTGAGGCATTTTACCATTTCCACATTTTCTAATTTTCACATTCAATTGAGCCGTTAGGTCATTAAGCCATTACCGTGGGTTTCATAAACCACTCCACGGTATTGGCCAGTTTGTATTTAAGGGCCTTACGGTCTATAATGAAATCAAGAAAGCCATGCTCCAGCAAAAACTCGGAGCGCTGAAAACCTGCAGGCAGGTCTTTTTTTATTGTTTCTTTTATTACCCTGGGGCCTGCAAAGCAGATCAGGGCATTTGGCTCAGCAATGTTTATGTCACCCAGCATCGCATATGATGCCGTGACGCCGCCGGTAGTCGGGTCTGTCATCAGGGAAATGTAGGGCAGCTTCGCTTTAGCCAGTTGGGTAAGCTTTGCGGCGGTTTTTGCCATTTGCATCAGGGAGAAGGCGCTTTCCATCATACGCGCACCACCGGACTTTGATATGATCATCAATGGCATTTTATGCTTGATACAGTAATCTATAGCCCTGCTTATTTTTTCCCCTACCACAGAACCCATAGACCCGCCGATAAAGTTAAAATTCATGCAAGCTACTACTATCGGCATTCCACTTAGTCTACCAACGCCCACTGTCATAGCATCTTTAACACCGGTGGTTTGCTGTGCTTCTGCCAGGCGCTCGCCGTAGGGCTTCAGGTCCACAAAACCGAGATAATCCTTAGGGACAATATTTTCAAAAAGCAGTTGATATTGGTTGCTGTCAAAAAGTATCTCAAAATATTCCGCAGAATTGATGCGGTTATGATAATTGCACTTATGGCAAACATACAGATTGTCATGCAGTTCCTTTACGGCAACGGTATCCTTGCATTGGGGGCATTTATGCCACAGGCCATCAGGCGTCTCCTTCTTTTCTTCGGTGCTGGTTAGTATGCCTTTCTTATTACGACGAAACCAGGTTGATGACATAGTTTGTTTTTTTAAACAGGCGGCAAAGATACGGTGTTGGTTGGTAAGTTTATAGGTTGAGATTAGTGAAAAGGAAATAGGTGATAAATTATATGGTTAAAGGGTTAATGAGTTAAAGGGTTAATAGATTAATAGATTTTTGCGGGATTATGTATTATAGTGGATCGCCTCTTTGTATTGCTTTCGTTTAATTATTTAAGTAAATTTGTGAAAACGAATTTTTATGAATGCTGCGATGAAAAGGACCCGCCTTATTACATACCTGGCTGATGTTGATGATAAAAAAGTAAATGCGCTTTATACTTTGTTGGAAGAAAATATTAATGATATAAATACAGAGCCTGCATTTACCGAAAGCCAGCTTGAAATTCTGGATGAGCGCAGAGCATCTTTTTTAAGCGGAAAAGATAAAGGTATAGACTGGCAAACTATGCATAATAACGTTCGTAAAAAAAGGAAAACAGCCTGATGGATTATGATTTAAATTTTCATACTCGCGTGGAGGCTGACGTTAGTGAGGCTTATGACTGGTACGAGACAGGGAAGAAGGATTAGGTGAGCGTTTTCTAACGGAGTTGATCATTTGTTATAAAAAGCTACAAGATCATCCTGAGCTTTTCAGCAAAACCACAAAAAATTATCGTAAGCTAATAATTAATTATTTTCCTTACCTGATTGCATATGAAATCAACCAGCATAAGGTAACCTTCTATGCAGTTTTTCACTCCAGTCGAAACCCGAAAGAGATATTAAAAAGAAAAAAGCAAGGATAGCTTTGGTGATCACACTGTCTTTTTCTCTATAGCTATTAGCCAATAAGATGTAATAGCAACGAGTACCATAAAGGCTGTTGTTACGAGGAAGATGGCGGAGCCCATAATTTTATAAAGGAATGCGCCGCTTACCAGCCCAATAATACTTGCAAGGCTGCCTGTGCTGCTGGCAAATCCCTGGATCACGCCCTGGTACCTGTCCTCTGAAGCATTTGCCAGCAATGCAAGGAACGATGGCCACATAATACCGTTGCCAAGAGCAAAAAATAACAGCCCGAGGTAAAGCGGCACTACGGAAGAAGAACAAAACAAGGCAAAGCTAACAGCAAGCAGCAGGTTGCCGACGATCACTAAAGTGCTTCCCCGGACACGGGAAGAAAGACTGGTTAACACCGGGCCCTGAACAATGACCATAGCCCCGCTCAATAGGGCAAAGAAAATGCCAAGCTGCAGCACATTCCATTTCAACTGTTGTACCGCATATACCGGGAAGGCAACATAGAAAAAATTGAAGCCCAGGTAAATGAGGAAATATAAAACAAGGAAGTATGCGATATAAGGCAGCTTTAATATGGTGATAAAATGGTGTTTAGCAGGCGATGCTATTGTAAAACATTCTTTTGGTTCAGCGCCCAGTATCTTATTTACCCTGCCCTGGTCAATAGGCTCCGTTATCGCTTTGGGCTTAATATCCTTTAACCGGAATGCAATAGTCATTAAGCTAAGCAGCGAAACAAGGATAGCGGCTATGATTGGGAGTGATATACCTAATGCGGTAGCACCTAAAATGCCAGCCAATGCCGGGCCTACTACGAAGCCGATATTGGCCGATGCACTCATCTTGCCAAAGTTCTTTTTCCGGTCGTCTTTAGTTGATACGTCGGCGAGGTAGGCATTGGCAACGGAGATGTTGCCTCCCGTTAACCCATCCACCGCGCGGGCGATGAACAGCAGCAACAGGGGGATGGTATTTGCAAATACCTTCAGCGCCTGGGCGTGTATGGATAGCTCCCTTACCGGCAGATAAAGCGCAACAAGAAACAGCACCCATGCAGCAAGAGACCCTGCCTCGCTTAGCAATAATATTTTTTTCCTGCCGTATTTATCAGACCAGTCGCCGAGTATTGGTGCGCCTATCAGTTGGAAAAAAGAATAAGTAGCGCCGAGAAATCCATAGCTCAGTTCATTGCCACCTAATTTAAGCACAAGAATTACAATAAATGGCAACACAATGCTAAAGCCCAAAGAGCCAATGAAATTGACCAGCAGGATCGGGAGGATGGATGGACGCGGGGTGGACATGAGATTTTGGAATAAATATAAGTAAATATAGTCATGTTGGACAGGGTGAAAAAACAATCTTAAAATTTCCAATAATCTTGTCAAAGTTACATATCTTAGCCTTGTGAAACACAGGGAAGACTATTTTAGGAACTCTACAGGCATAAATAATGATCCGCTTGTCATGTATATTGACATGAACAGCTACTTCGCCAGTTGCGAGCAGCAGCGGCATCCCGAGCTGCGGAATAAGCCGCTCGGTGTACTCACTTATGACAGCCCTAATGCGGCGGTAATAGCGGCGTCAAATGAAGCCAAGAAATTTGGAATTAAGTCGGGGATGCGGCTTGGCGACTGTAGGTTGCTATGCCCGCAGATGATCACCACAACTACGCATCCCGGCTGGTACCGGCAGATACATGTGGCTATTATGGCTATACTGCACCGGTATTGCGATGATGTCATCCCCAAAAGCATAGATGAAGCGGTGGTTAACTTTAATTCCTACCGGCTCGTTTATAATGATCTTACCACCATTGCCAAACAGATAAAGGCCGACATAAAAGCCGAATACGACTACCTGACCTGCTCCATAGGTATAGCACCAAATTCCTTCCTGGCTAAAGTGGGTACCGAGCTTCAAAAACCCGATGGCCTGGTAATAATAACGCCCGACAACATAGACCACCACCTGGCAACGATGGAGCTTAACGGCCTGCCGGGAATAGCTGCTAATAATGAACGCCGCCTTAAAATGATCGGCATATGCACACCGGTGGAGATGCGCCATGCTTCGCCGGCGCTGCTGCGCAAGGCTTTTGGCGGGGTGGTAGGCAACTACTGGCACAGCAGGCTGAATTTCGGGGAGGTGGATATGTACCGCAAATCGGAGAACCGCACCATGAGCGCTACCCGCACACTAAGCCGCAAACAGAGCGAAGACAGGCAGACATTAGAGTCTATGCTGATTTCGCTCTGCACCCGGCTGGAGCAACGTTTAGTGAAGAGTAATCTATTTTGCAAAGAGGTGTCTTTTTCTATCAGGTATAGTGATGGAACACGATGGGACACGCTGGTAAAACTGGCAGACCCGCTACAGGACGCCATGGAAATGATCAGCTATATAAAGGAGCGTATCACCGACTTTGAGCGCAGCCACGGGCTGAGCACTATTTTCACCCCCAAAACAATGAACCTGGGTGTGGGCATTTCTTCTTTCATGAACGGGGAGGTAATGCAATACAGCCTCTTTGATAACAAGATAAAGAAGGACGCAGTGCGCCGGGTAATGTACCAGATCAAAGACCGCTTTGAGCAAAAAAACATAGTGAGAAAGGGCTGCGAACTCTACGTACCCAATGTGATGAAAGACGCCATAGGCTTCGGCTCTGTGCGCGACATGATGATGAAAAAAGGTGAAGTAAAAAACAAGTACATGCTGGAAGAAGAGGACATGCCCCGTCCACTCCCCAAGAAGCTTAAGCCCGAATATCCGAAGGCCAGCGACTGCGAAGACGGTTACTACGACCCAGGTAACCCACTATTCGACGATACCTTAAACGAAACCTACCACATGGCGACAACTATCTACTAATGACTATTTACCAATAAAACGATGATTAACCAACAAGCCAACGACCGATTTGAAAAGGGCAGGGGAGCACAGTACAACCCCAAGAACAAATTCCTGAAAGGGGAGTATGTACAGGAGCACGTAGAAGGTATTGATGACTGGGAGCAGGAGAAGCGCGAGACGGAATACATCATAGACGACAGCAAAACCCTTGTGAACACGGTTACCAGCCCCGATGTGGGTATGATGTACTCTGCCAACCCCTACCAGGGCTGCGAGCATGGCTGTATTTATTGCTATGCCCGCAACAGCCACGAATACTGGGGGTACAGCGCCGGTGTGGACTTTGAGAGCCGCATTGTGGTAAAGAAAAATGCGCCTGCCTTGCTCCGCAAGTTCTTTGAAAATAAGAACTGGGTACCTGCACCCATATCGCTGAGCGGTAATACGGATTGCTACCAGCCTATAGAACGCAAAATGCGTATCACGAGGGCGCTGCTGGAAATATGCCTCGACTTCCGAAATCCTGTGGGCATACTTTCTAAAAACGCGCTGGTGCTGCGCGATCTGGACATTATACAGGATCTCGCCAAGATGAACCTGGTGCGCGTGTTCTCCTCCATTACGTCGCTGGATGAAGACCTGCGGCGGGTGATGGAACCCAGGACGGCATCTTACCGGAGCCGGCTGAAGGTGGTGGAAACGCTAAGTAAAGCAGGGGTGCCTACCGGCATTATGAACGCACCCCTGATACCAGGGCTTAATGATATGCACATGCATGATGTGCTGAAGGCAGCCAGCGAGGCGGGGGCTAAGTGGGCAGGGTATACCGTAGTGCGCCTAAACGGAGCTATAGGCGGTATCTTCAAAGACTGGCTATACAAAACCTTCCCCGACCGCGCCGATAAAGTATGGCACCAGATCAGCGAATGCCATGATGGTAAGGTGAACGACAGCCGCTGGGGTAACCGGATAGTTGGGGATGGGAAATTTGCAGAGCTGATAAAGACACAGTTTGAGATATACTGCAAAAAATATCACCTGAACGAAACCCATCTTCCCCTGAACACCAGTGATTTCAGGAGGTTGAAAAATAACCAGTTGCCGCTGTTTTAGGTTCGTAAGTCATCAGTCATAAGTCGTAGTCGTAAGTCATAAGTTATACGGAATAAAAAATCTCACCCGCTGCGGAGGGTAATCCACCTTTGCGCCCTCCCTGGCCGAAAAAGCTACGGCGGACGATGAAGGCGAAGTGTCCAGATGTTGTTTTTGAGTTCGCAGAGGAGTATGGCAATGGAGATCTTTTAAGCTTAGATAGTATTAGCTCTTGCATCCTAAACAAAATTATGGAGGATAATTCCGAGTGGAAAACTTTGTGTGATAAAAATATCATAATTGCCGGTATTAACAATTTGTTGCAAGGGTTTTTTGAAAACAATGAAATAATACCCGAGTAAACCGTAGCGCAGTTGCCCTGTTTTTTGAAAAGGTGCTACGGATTAGGTTACTGCTATTTGGGAGCTGATTGGAAATGACATAACAAAATAGTTGTATAACACAGCACAGTCGGCCTATTTTTTGAAAAAGCGCTGTGTCATTAAGATAATTTATATATTACAATTAATATAATATTTATAATTAAGACGGTTTAAAGGGGCTAATCTATACAAAAACAAGTCGTAAATGCGACAAACCAGTATTTGCTTTTTCTTCCTAAATTCTTTTTTGAAGGCATAATATTCTGTTTATCTATAAGGTTGGCAGCTAAGAAAAATATAGGTTATAGATAAAACAGCATTTGTACAGGAACGGGTAGAATTGGTGAATGAGTAATGAATAATGGCCCCGTTTGAGCAATTGAAGTGTCAAAATAACTCATAATCTTATATTATTAACCTACACTTATTATTAACCTACACTGATTGCTATATAGAAGTATAGCTGATTTTTTATTTTTTATTTTAATTAATTTTAATTATCTTTGTTAATAATTCATTATTAATATGTTATTTGCTTCTTTAGTTTTTATGGCGGCATCATATTGGTGCAAAGCAATACGTATTGAAAGTATTTTCTAAAAAAGTATCTTTTTGGGCTGCCATAATATTATGCACAATAATTATATCAGAAGCTTATGCCAAACCGGAAAATAATTACAGCGTAAAAGCTAATATTATTTACCGCTTTACCAAGTATATTGACTGGCCTCAAAATAAAAAGAATGGAGATTTTATCATTGGTATTATTGGTGAAACTCCTTTATATGATGAACTAAAAATTTACACTTGGAATAAAAAGGTTGGTGCTCAAAATATAGTAGTCATAAACTTTTCTTCTTCTGCAAGCGCCTACAATTGCAGTATTCTAATCATCACCGAAGATGCAAGTCCGAGCTTAAGACGAATTGCTGCACTTACTGCCGATGCTCCCATATTAATTGTTTCTGAGAATAATAGCCTGGCCCGAAGAGGGTCCTGTATAAATTTCGTGGTTGTCAATGACCATTTAAAACTAGAATTTAATAAGAATAACATTGAACAAAGAAAGCTGAAGATCGCTTCTGAACTTTTGGATTTGGGAACAATTATAAATTAAAAAATAAAACTAATACCGATGATAAAAAAAATCACTTATGAAATGCTGGTGTGCATGGTTATTGTGACGCTGACCTTTCATAAATGTTACAGTCAAGACGATACTTCTAAAATAGATGACCTGAGCTTAAAAGAACTGCTAAATGTAAATGTGAGCACCGCGAGTAAAACATTGCAGCAACTGGACCAGGCGCCGGCTACGGTAATAGTTATTACCAGGGAACAAATAAAATTGCGGGGTTACCAGTCATTACACGACCTGATCATTGACCTGCCGGATATGAAGCTGGATGACAAAATAGACCCAGGCACAGGCAACAGCCTAACCGTTCGTGGTACACAAGGCCAGCAAAACTTAATCATATTACTGGACGGGGTAAAGATATCGTCACCTACGAACGAGGCTTTGCCAATTATGGAAAATTATCCTGTAAATCTCGCCGAGCAGGTTGAAATCGTTTATGGCCCTGCATCAGCTTTATATGGCGCCGACGCTGTTACCGGAATAATCAATATTATCAGCCGGAAAATTGTTTCCGGTAAAGACGTTGCTGCAGATGCAACTACTATGGCAGGCATGTATGGCTACACCAATAATACGCTATACCTGGCAAAAAAGATAAATGATGATGCAAATTTTGTTATCTCCGGGCAATATTATTATGATACCCAACCTGATTACAGCAAGGTATACAGAAATGACCCGTTTTATAACATTAGTTCTTATAAAACCGGAACATTAAATACAATTTACGGGCCTATCACTCCCGGAGCTCCGATCACCCCGCAATACCAGGCGCCCACATCGGCCTATAATGTTTATGCAGCACTGCACATAGATGACTTTACCTTTTCTTTTTTTACCAACTATACAAAATTACCAGGTTCGTACGGGGGCAATACCAATAATGCCATTTATAATAAAGATGTATTTATAGGACAAGGGGTTACCACCGGGAATGCTGCTTATAAAAAAACATTAAACAAAATAGTTGCGACCACTTCGCTTGCAGTCAGCGAGTATAATGTCAATCCACAATCAAACTACCGCAACCTAAACAGCCGGTTGGAACCGGCCTATATATATGCTGCATCATCTACCATCAGTGCCGAAGAACAACTGGACTACAAAGTTTCGAAAAAACTGGATATTACCGCTGGCGCCAGTTATGAAAAATATTATGTGATACCGATAAGTGCCTACCTTGATGATCCTGTAAATGTAAATGGGAGTATCGAAAGCAGCTATGCGGGTACTGAAAGTTATTATCGCCCGGATGGGTTACCTGCTCAATTTTACAATATTCAATATAGTAATTTTGGAACCTACCTCCAGTCGCAATATGCATTAACCCACAAGATCAATTTTACGCTGGGCGCGCGATTTGATAACAATTCCCGCTATGGAAATTCATTCAATCCACGCCTGGGATTGGTATATAAGGCAAGCCCGCAAACCACCATTAAGGCGCTTTACGGAAGTGCATTTCTTTCTCCTTCTCCAAGCGACGCTTATGCCCAATATGGTTCATTTGAGACACATGATTCAGGAAAAACGTATTATACATCCTTTCTTCATTTGCCCAATCCTGGTTTACAACCTATCAGATCAAATTCTTTTGAGCTAAGTATTCACCAGTACCTTACAAATAATTTCACAGTAGCAGTTGATGGATACTATACAATTTCCACGGGTATGGTCACCACCGACGACGATAATGGATCCACTAATCTGTATCATAATATGTTTGATGGTGTACCCGTGGGCTACATTGAAGTAAACGTCAATGAAGGCAGGGAGCAAACTTTTGGCGGGAATATATCGTTCAATTTAAAACATTCTATTGGTAATCTATTTTTAAGCTCTTATGCATCGCTAAGCTATGTGAATGGCGTAACGGATGAGCCTGGCAATGGCAATCTAAAAACACAGCTTGATTTTATTTCGCCATTTATGTTTCGTATCGGTACCGATGTAAAGGCCGGTAAATTTACTTTTTCGCCACGCCTTCTGTTAATGGGGCGGCAAAATCTGTCAAGCACCAAGGATACTGTGGGCAAATTAATCAGGGAGCAGACAATACCGGGATATGCGTTATTGAATCTTTCGATGCGCTATACCTTTGGAAAACGGGTTTCCATTTTTGTCAATATCACTAATGCACTGAATCAACACTATCTGAATGTCGGGTACAATATGGACCTCAATAAAAAACCTACCGAGCTATTTTACGGACAGCCTGAGGATCCGATAAGAATAATGGGTGGGATCAATGTTACTTTTTAATCGTAAAAAAACGTGAAGTATGAGCTTAGGTATCCGCGGGAAAATTAACATCAGCTATTTAATATTGGTAATTGTGTTTATTGTGAATGGGGCAGTAACTATTGTTACTTTAAACAAAAGCAAAAAACTATCTGACTATATTTCAAAAGTGATAGACCCCGCACAACAGGAAAGAGATGATTTCGAAGATATTCTGGTGCAATCAAAAATGTATTCAACAAACTGGGTTTTTTTAAGATCAGAACAGGAGGATAAAGATGCATTAAATGATCTCCAGGTAAACAGATATCCAAAACTAAAATTAAAACTAAATTCATTATATGTGCAACTACATGATCAGAAAATGGCAGACAGCCTAAATAAAGTATTTATTGGCTTTGAGCAATTGACAAGTATTGAAAAGGGTATGATGTCGCTTTTACAAAAATTCACGGATTATGATGATCCGGTTAAAAAAATGCAGGCGGAACAGATTATAGAGGATGAGGTTATTCCGCGTACTGCACAATTAATGGATAAGCTATCGCGGATTGCCGCCTATGAGCGGGAGGCGAAGCTAAGGGAATTTACGATTTGGGAAGCATATTCACAAAGGTTACGTTTTTTTATTACCCTGCTTTCCATTAGCATCGTAGTGCTCACAATTATTTTATCGCGGTATTTTACTTTAATAATTACCCGCCCAATCGACAAGATCCGAAATATGATAATTGATCTTGGTAAAGGAATAACCAAAAAAAATAGACCATAAAGTATATAAGGATGAAATTGGCGATATGATTCTTTCTGTAAACCATCTTTCAGAAAAATTGGAGGAAACAGCAAAATTTGCGGAAGAAACCGGGAAAAGAAATTTCGCTTTAAACTATAAACCGTTAAGTGCTGAGGATACATTGGGCAGAGCACTATTGACCATGAGGGAAAATTTAAAGACCAATGAAGACGAAATAACCAATGCTAACCGCCTGTATGCTTTTGTCAGCGACATAAACAAAACGATTGTGCATGCAACAGACCAACAAACACTTTTTAATGAAACCTGCCGGATAGCGGTAACTATTGGAAAATTTGAACTGGCATGTATAGATATCCTTGACGAGCCGAACAAAAGACTGTGCCTTCAATCGCAAAATAACGCCGCCCTGGCCGAAGTGGAATTATTCAATAACGTGGAGTACTCTGAAAATGGCACTATGGCGGACGTGTTACGGACCGGTAAACCTTACGTAATTAACGATTATGTAAAAGAATCTGAAGAAAGCTTCTGGAAGCAATATGCTTTTTCCAAAGAATTTCGCTCAGCAATTATACTTCCGCTCAAAAAATCAGGAAAAACCCAATGTTTACTGAGCTTATTTTCACAAAAAATCAATGTTTTTGACGACGAGGAACTCAAATTGCTGGAAGAAACAGCCGCCAATATTTCATTTGCGTTAGATGTTTTTGAAAACGATAGACATAGAAAGCAAATGGAGGAAGATGTGGTACACAGTGAATTGCGTTTAAAACAGGCGCAGGCTATCGCTCATTTCGGGAGTTGGGAAATGGATTTTTCAAACGGTATTGTTATATGGTCGGAAGAAGCGCTACGCATTTATGGGATTCCCACAGAGGATAATGAACAAACTTTTGAATCCTGGGTGTCCTTCATTCATCCTGAAGACCGGGATTATGTATTGAAGGTAACAGGAGCAGGGCAGAAAACATTAAGTAGTTCAGCCTTTCACCACCGCATCGTACGTAAAGACGGCACTGTACGGTATATTTATTCGCAGGCCCAATTTGTATTTAATAAAGAGGGTGCGCCCACGGGATTACAAGGCGTGGCACATGATGAAACAGAGACAAAAGAAGCTGCAGTAGCGTTAGTGCAATCGCAGGCTAACCTTCGCCTGATAGTGGACTTAATACCCCAACCGATTTTTGCAAAAGATCTGGATGGAAAATTCATTTTTACAAATGAAAATTTTGCAAGCCTTTATGGATCAACCCCGGAAGAAATGATCCATAAATCTGCTCTTGAAGCCAATAGTATAAATAGTGAAGCGGAAAATTATTATTTAAAGCAAGACAAGGAAGTATTTCGCTCAGGCAAAAATAAAATGATACCGGAGTACCAGTTTACAGATCATACCGGTACGGTACATTTTTTTAATGAGGTAAAAGTTCCCTATATAGTTGCAGGAACAAACGAGAAAGCCGTATTAGGAATAATAACAGACATTTCGGAACAAAAGCAAGTGGAAGCTGAGCGCACAAAAATGATTACCGATATTATGCAGCGTAATAAAGACCTGGAGCAGTTTTCTTATATCGTTTCGCACAACCTGCGTGCCCCGCTTGCAAATATCAGTGGCCTGGCTGAGGTAATGCAAATAATAGGGTTCGATAAACAGGATGAAAAAAAATTGGTGAGCCAACTGGCAGGCTCTGTAAAAAAACTTGACAATGTGATCATGGATCTTAATTACATATTGCAGGTAAAAGAAACAGATAGCAAGAAGAAAGAAACCGTAATATTCTCTGAATTGTTAAATGATATCAAAATAAGCATTGACAATGTAATAAGAAATGAAGGGGTTTGTATAATCGGCGATTTTTCGGCAATAGACGAAATGGTCACATTTAAAGCCTATCTCTACAGCATCTTTTTAAATCTTATTACAAACAGCATAAAATACAGGCAGCCGGAGATACAACCGGTTATAGAGATCACCAGCACGAAACTGAATAATAAGATCCAAATTTTTTTTAAGGATAATGGTATGGGCATGGATCTTGAAAAAAGGGGTGACCAGGTATTTGGCCTGTACAAGCGCTTTCATAGCCATGTAGAAGGCAAGGGAATGGGGCTGTATATGGTAAAAACCCAGGTGGAAGCATTGGACGGGAAAATCACTGTTTCGAGCGAAGTAAATAAAGGAACAGCCTTCAGGATTGAATTTGAATTGAAGTAAAAAAAACAAAAAACCAATAAACAAGAGTCTAAAAAATCACTAAATTATGGAACAGGGAACAATACCGGAGTTTGTAGTCATTGACGACGATCTGCTCAATAATATTATCTGTGAAAAGATCATACAATATACTATCCCGGGGGCTGAAGTACAAACTTTTAATGAACCGGAAAAAGCGCTTGAGTACATCCAGTCTGCTTATTCAGGTATTCAAGCCAAACAGGCCGTTCTTTTTCTTGATATTAATATGCCTTCGCTGACTGGTTGGGAGGTACTGGACAGGCTTAAAAAGTTCCCAGATTTAATTACAGAACACTTAAAAATATTTATGCTTTCATCCTCTGTTGACCCAAAGGACGAAGAAAAAGCGGTTAACAACCCGCTTGTAACAG
>Ga0207081_1082_pt1 | contig 17146 bp, 17 predicted proteins | sample Alteio_BWMinHeat_59_FD_153524 | JGI IMG/M metagenome (GOLD analysis project Ga0207081, IMG submission 153524) | Enriched cells from forest soil in Barre Woods Harvard Forest LTER site, Petersham, Massachusetts, United States -... | ecosystem: Environmental > Terrestrial > Soil > Temperate forest >... | reverse complement strand
GCCTGCGAAATGGTGGTCCGGCATTGTCTGGAGAAGGAGCCCGAGAACCGCTTCCAGTCGGCGGCGACCAGGCCCTGCGCAATCTGTGACGCGTAGTCAACCGCCTGACGGCGCGGCACCGGACCTTCGAGCAGGCGCTCGCGCAAAGTCCGCCCCTCCCACAATTCGGACACAATGTAGGGCGCGCCATCGTGCATGCCGATGTCATACACGGCAACCACGTTGGGATGACTCAGGGTGGCAGCAGCGCGGGCCTCCTGCTCGAAACGGCGCAGGCGATCCTGATCGTGGGCCAGCGAGGGTTTCAGTATCTTGAGAGCAACTTCCCGCCCCAGCCGTTCATCGCTGGCGCAGTACACTTCCCCCATCCCGCCGGAGCCGATCTTTCTGAGGACGCGATAGTGACCGAGAACTTTACCAATCATGCAATTCAAAAGCGGCGCAGTGGGGGCCATGTTAGGACGGGACGCGCGCGAAGTCAACCACATCGCGGGTAGGTGTACAGCGACGGCAAAAGTGCTACACCCCTGCCTTTCCGGTTACTCCTCGGCGATCCGCTACGATGACGGCTCCGGTCAAAGAGTGTAATGGCCTGATCTATATAAGGGGATTTCGACAGTTAATACCGTGAGGGAGCATAATACGGGTGAAAAGAACGACCGAGGCGAGTTTGAAAAGACTACTGGCAGCCGCTGCTCTTGCTTCACTGATCGCCTTCTTTGCCGTTCCCTCAAATGCGTGTTCACTGGCCTCGTGTCTCCACACGGGAATGGAGATGCGGCAGGATTTTGCAGTGACTGTCACGCACGATGGAAAGCCTCTTGCAGGAGTAGCCGTCCAAGTGACGAGCAGTGTGGAAGGCAAGAATAGACAACCGTTCTCGGGGATAACCTCAGGCGATGGAACGGTCCACGTGACCAACCTTCCATCGGGCGAGTACTGGCTAAACGCCGAACTACTTGGAATCAGTGCAGCCTACGAATGTTTCCATGTTAGCAATCGACCTTCGAGAAAAGCAAAAGGGAAGCTGACCTATGAGTGGGGTGACGAAGCTCCCGGCACCCAGCGAATTGCGGGCAAGTTAATTGACTCGCAACCCGGCAATGGTGGCACACCTCTGTCGAATCTGATCCATCGAATCGAAGTGCCGATAAGCGGTGCCGGTCTGAAATTGCAAAATCCAACAACTGGCGCTGTTTATACCACGACATCAGACCATAACGGTGATTTCGCATTCGACACTATACCGACAGGAACCTACGTCCTCCACATTGAGGGCGGCGGGGCCGGTGAACGTGGCTACGATGCGACCGACCTGCTCATTGAACTCAATTTCCACGCAACTCGGAATGCCCTTCTATTGACAAGAAGAGATGCAGGCGGCGGGAGTTGCGGTGGGACCTATCTAGACCTTCTAAATAGCAACTGAGCGTGGGAGAGCGCAAGAATCGAACCGCCTTTGAAGCGTGCGGGCCTTAACTGTTGCAAAATCTCGATTACGCTCATTGAGGGGTTTTGAGCGCTATGGCCTGTGGCTGTTGAAAAACTCCTTTCTGGGTGTTTCGGCCATCAAAGTTAGTTCGTAAGTTGTTGAATGTTCGTTCGAGGAAATCGCAAAAAGATCCTGGAATTACTGCTTTGGTTCCTTTTTCAACAGCCACGCCTGTTAACGTCAGCTGTCGTGGAAACTTGCGTGCGATTCGCGGTAAAGTGCTGATGTGAAACGTCTCCTCGTGACTGTTATCGTTTTTGCTGCGGTGGCAAGCGTCGCACTTCGTTTTTGGGGGAGTCACACTCCCCCACAGCAACGAGCGAGTAGAGTTCTCGTCCTGAAAACCGAACACAAACTTCTGCTGCTGGATGATAGCAACAATGTCATGCGTACCTACTCCATTGCGATTGGCAGGGGAGGACTTGAGCCTAAGCAACGTCAAGGCGACCACAAGAGTCCAGAAGGGCTTTACGCCATAGACCGTCACAAGGGAGACAGCGGATTCCATCGTGCGCTGCATGTGTCGTACCCAAACGACGTTGACCGAGAACGCGCACGAAAGTTAGGTGTCGACCCGGGCGGAGACATCATGGTTCACGGCATCCAGAACGGTTTAGGATGGCTTGGCCCGCTACATCGGGCTCTGGATTGGACAGACGGCTGCATCGCCGTGACTGATGCTGAAATCGAGGAAATCTATTCAGCAGTTCCTGACGGAACGCCAGTCGAGATTCGACGATAAGCCGCTTACTGTTGCAAAATCGCGATTGCACTCAGAACCCCTTTCGGGCCTTGTGCACCTCGGCCAAGCCCTTCCAGTCCTCATTGTCCTGATCAGGCTTCTCGCGGCGGTATTTCGCGTAGAGTTCAATGCCCTTTGGATCTTCGAGAATATCGACACGGACGCCTTTGTCTCGGATCATTTGTTCATTGCCCGAGGCATTAGTGATGTCGCCCACGACAACCCTGTTGAACTGACGCATGTAAATTAGCGCAGCGCAGACGTCACAGGGGCTGAGAGTCGTAAAAATCGTCGTCTGGCTGAAATCCTTGCGTCCGGCATCGCGGATGGCAGACGTTTCGCCGTGATTGTAAGGGTGGTTTTCCTGCACTAAGGTGTTATGGCCTTTCCCGAGAATCTGGCGTGTCTTGTTGCTGATGACGACGCCTCCAATCGGGCATCCTCCTTCCTCGTATCCTTTTTGAGCCACCAGAACGGCGAGGCGCATGAAATCTGCATCGCTTAACTTCTTGAAAAATTCGTTCGCAGCAACAGAGGTCAGGCTCTTCGTCGGAAGATGTGCGATAACGTTGAGTACCTCATCGGTGACGGGCGTTTCGTCGCTGAACAAAGGTTTTGTCATTCTCTTACTCTATAGCGGCGACGATGTTAAATCCCAATTACACTTATTGACCATCGCCCTTCCGCACGACCACGCCCAAAGCCGCGAGTACTCCAAAACCGACCGCGAGCAAACACGCGCCAATGCCTGCCGCGATCTTCCAGTCGCCTTTCGGTTCTTGAGTTGAAATCGGGTCGGGCGCTAATCTTGGAACAACAGGCGACACCCTCGCACCCGCACCTCCCCTTCTCCGCCGTGCATTTCGTTGTTCGCGATGTTCTCGTTCCCATTGCTGCTTAGCTTCTAGGTTCTTGTAGGGCATAGGTATTCACCGTTTCCTTTCGGGGTCGTGCATTTCCTAAGCTGCTTTCTTAACGATTGATGTTGTCGTGTTCTGATTCTTGCTAAGAGGTCGTGCACGACCGGTAACCGGCTTTAGAAGCACGGGTCGGGATGATTGTGAGGATTCCGTCTTTGACTTGTAGACTTGAATCGCTTTGAGTACATGGTCGCGCGTCCTTCTTCTTACTGCTTCACCACGAACCAGTTTTTCAATGGTGTGTTGACTCATTCTCGTCAGATCCATCGTTTTTCGAATTCCAACGTTGTTACGAATTTCATCTGCCAGGGAGGCGTCAGGAACGACCTTCTTCTCTCTTCCATACTCGGTCGTCTTGAAGTCCAACACGCTGAAGTCGTCACCTTCTTCCCATTTGCGATCTGTTTCTTTGCCAACGTAGCGAAGATCACCGGCAATGATGTGGGCACGTTGTAACAATCCACTTGTTGCCGCCTCACATGGCATACCATCGGGCGCGAGGCTCTTGTTTTCGGGATGTTCCTGGTATTCGATCAAGAGGCGTGCAAATTGCGACGGAAAGACAACGTTGTACGAAGGATTCTTTTCCTTGGTGCAATCGACCATTTTGTAGCTCTTGCCGCCATGAACATTGATACATTCCATGCAGAACCAGCGCTCTTGTTTGGACGAAAACGGGGCTACGAGCAACACCTTTTCGTTTGCCCGTTTGTCAAACGCGTAACCAAACGTTGGGTCTACCATTGGCAAGAGAAGGAAGTTGTAGGGTCGTGCGCTTTCCCATTCGCCGAGCATCTCTAGCACGTTGTACGTTGTTATAGTAAGGCGCATCATTTGCGGGATATCGAGCCAGGTGGGTGCCTTGCGTTTAAGCTTTAGAGCACCTCGGACGATATAGTCCCACATTTCATACGTCCATTTCGGCACGTCCTCTTCCCAACCCTTCGGCGAATCCTTGGGTGGATACAGGAAGCCAATGCCATGCGCTTTGGGATCAATGATCTTGATGTTCACCTTACCAATTCTTTCGTACAGGGAGTAACGCTTGGCCGCGATGCTGTAGCCGTATACCTGGCGCTGAGGATTGTTAAGGTCGGAGTCCACATAGTTCGCGTCCACCAAGTTCAGAATTGAGCCTTTCACGATCTTGGGGTCGTACGGATTCAGGTCGGCGAACTTGTCAACGATTGTCTGCACGTCCTTCCACGATAGAATCCTGAGACCCTCGCTACCCGGAATGCCGAGCGGTCCGCCGTCCTTAGACGCCACAACCGCGAGGGAATCCGTATCGCAGAATAGATAGGTTCCTTGCTTTTTCTCTACACATGCCTCTGTCATAGCGAGAAGCAGGCGTCCGCCGGCTGTGATGAGCGAAGCTAGGGGTGGGAAAAACCATTGTCCGGGGTTCTCGATTACATCTGACGAGTCAGCGAATTCCTTCTCACCCGAGAACACGTTGACGGAAACATGTCTAGTTTGAACATCGGGATTAAGTTCGACAAAGAATCCGTAGATCGAATTCGCAAGAATCTTGAGCCAATAGTAGAGAGCTTTGTCGCCCTTGTTTAGCTTGCGCTGCTCGATTATCTTGCGGAAGAGATCATCCTTATAAGGATCGATCTGAACCATGCTCCCCCGAAGCTTTACCGTCTTCATGCCAGCTTGTTTGCCATGTGGCACCGCGCGGATCGCTCGTATAACCTGCGGCACTTTGCCGGTTCGGATCGCGGACGCAATCAGGTCGGGACCAGCAAACCACATCGGAGTTTCAGACTTGAGGTAGTTATTACCAATATTCTGGGTAACCCCGTCATACATTGTGCGTACCGGCAGAATGTCACCGTCGGGTTTCACCAGAGCAAAGAACCGGCAATGTTCCCATATCGCGGGCTTAAAGCATTGTTCCAGGGTCGTGCGTTTAAGGAACCTCTGTACTTCTTCTGTGTCGTCATCGAAGCTGATTCTGTCGGCCGTCAGCACGTCGAATAATCCCAAGAGAGCGCAGCAGGTCGGATATTCACTCGTGAAGTCCAGGGGCGCGACGGGAACCTCAACGCAACGTATTCGAGTTTCACACCGTCCGCCATAGTAGCTCTGCATCGCAATACCAAGAATTCCAGCAGGTATCTTGAACTTCTCGGTCGGGCGCGTGATGCCCATTTCTTCTAGATAACTCTTCGCGACACTCGCGGGAGAGTATGCACTACAGGGTTTCAGGCTAATCGGATGTTCATCGAAGTTCCGTTTCAACGCATTTAGGACATCCACCGTGCAGCGAACGTCTTGCCGCGCGTACTCAATTTCCTCAGAAGTGACTTCGCCTGTGGGCTCATGGTCCAGCTTCTGATGTTCAGTTTCTAATTGTTCGCAGAGCTTCTTGAGCGAAAACGATTTGTTGAACAGTGCCCACGCGAGTGTGCGCAAATCTAAGAAATGGGTCTTACCGGCTTTCCATTCCTCCGGCTTCCACGGCGGTGCTAGTTTGATGAACGCTTTCTTGCTGTCTAAGGGATTGATGAGAATGCGAGGGTAATTCTTGTTCTCCGTCCCATCTGGATACTGCTGCATGATGAACGACCACTCATCATCCTCGCCTCTGGTCCACGTCAAGGCCAACCTTGACAAATCGAACGGGAGATTCAAGCCACAGACCAAAGGGCCATCGCGCTTGATGGCTGGCTTGAACACCCGCTTCATGAACTCAGAGCGAGAGTACAACGGGAATCGTGGTGGAAATGATGCCACGTCGGAAATCTGGGTATGAACGTAGCTTTCCAGCACTTTGCGATCTTGCGCGGGAAGATCGTCGGCGTACAAAATCCCTTCTTCTGTCACGGTGTAACTATCTGCTACCAGTCTGCAGAGTCGATAGACGCCAAAGGTGAGGGATTGATCCGCCGTAATCCGCGTTTCGGTGTCAAACACCAGGGCGTGCTCTGGCCACTTGGAACTGACTACGGGTTCAGTATTCTTCGACCTTCCGGGCCTGAGCACATTAACAGATGTGGTCGCTTCCCCATTTCGCATTTGTCCCTTCTTTGTCACAAATGTGATTTGCTTTCCAATCCAATCGTCAGTCTCGGTGGAGTCTAACTGTTTGCAGATTACCTTGATGTCAACTTTCGTGAACGGAAGTGCGTAAGCGTACTTCTTGTTGCGAAGTATTACCGTCAGGACAACACCGTCAAAGCCCGAGGTCGCGATTGTTTGCGCTTCGAGAATTGTTGCCGTCGCCTCCTTGCCTACCTGTTTTTCCGAGAGATACGGATGCTTCGCAGACGGAATAGGCTTGCGTTCTTTGTTTTTGTCTGCCGCGACCGCATAGGCGCGGACGAAGATGTCATGCGTTTCCGCCATTTGGATTTCATCACTTTGGTTGTTTTTCATTGATTTTCTCCAATTCATTTTTCATTCTTCGAGCAACATCCAATCCACAATTCTTATGAAGGCTAGTGCTCGCCTGAGGTCCTCGATTGAGTTGCCCGAGCGCTCAAGTACCAGACCCGCTTGCCTTGCTAAGACGTGAAATCGCTTGTGGCACTCCCCTTGGCAGAATGGCATCGTGCACCATGCAAGAAATTCGTGACCACCGATGTGGTTGTTTTCGACATTCTTGGTCGATCCGCAGACGACGCAGCACCGGTGTCCGTCCCGGCGCTTGTGGCGCGATGAACTCATGCCGCACCGCCAGAGAGAGAGCGGTATAGAGAATAAGGAAGCGCGTCGTTCTGGGTAAGATTCTTTAAAGTGCGACCATCTGTTATTAGTTCAACGCCTGCGATCTTCCTTCCATGCCAGGGTGCGAGAGCCTTACTGTCGCCAGCGAGAAATCTGTTGACTGCGGCCTTATAGCGTGCGATCTCAGTCGCCTCTCGTGATCCGTGTGCAGTGATCTCGATTGCGCCGTGCTTGCCCGGAATTTGCAAATAGGTGACAAGACGATGGCTCTTAGTCGCGTAGATGCGTCCGCCCGGACGATCTTGCCGGAGCGCAGCACCAAGATACTTGCGAGCCGTTCCAACTTTTATGCCATTGTTACGGGCGGCCACTGAAAACGAAGTGCCGCGCTGCATATCTCGCCAGACGTGCAGGGCTCGATCACGGGTTCGTGCCGTGCGGTTGCTTCGCGAGACTGGGTTACTACGACGCATTTCGAGTTTGAGCCTAACAAGTCCTAGATTTACCCCTGGACGCGAAAACCCGTTTCTGTGTCCGCTCGAAGCTATCTCTGAGGCTTGACAGGTCTTTAGCGGATGGCCTTGAATGCAAAGGAGTGAGCAAGAACCAACATCGCTGGAAAACATGGATCGAGGACGACCGCGTTCGCGGGGTACTGGAGAAAGCCGCGAAAGGACTTGAGTGGGCCTGGAAGATCGACAAAAAGGACCCTAGCAAATTTCCTGTTAATACGTGGTGGCTGTTTGTTCAAATTGAAGATGAGCTGAAAAACAAACCTCGCGCGCATGGCAACATTACGCTACCTCCCCCGCATGGACCGCCAGAAAAACTGTCCGACCTTTTAGGAGAACGCACAATTAAGAGTGCTTACGAGGATCACAACGAAGGCAGTTATGAGGACGCACTGAAACTAGCTGCAATGGGCTACGACGAAGGTTATTCAGCGTGGCGAAAGATTAGGCGCGCTTTGGACGTAGCGTACTTGATCCGTCATTACAGCATAGACGCAGCTCCTATGCCGCGAGTTCATTTCTTACACAGGCAACTTTTTGACATAGCAGATTCAGAGCATCTACGGGATTTGAACCTCGATGGAATCGCAGAATTCTTCGATGACGTTTGCCCATGCGGCAAAAACCATAAAGCAGACACCCTCCGGAAATTGAGGAAGCGAATGGGTAAATCTGCGGCACCGAATGAGATTCTGGAGGAGGGCGTAAGTGATTGATATATAATGACCTTGAGGGATAAACCACGGGCCTGCCGCCTGTTACTAGCAGACGACAAGCCCTGACCACCACCGGAGATTAAGCTCCAATGGCAGCTACGCACACGCTACCGCACTCCCACCCCATCCGCAAATCTGGCGTTCTCGTTCTGAATGGCTACGGCATCCGCGTCCAGGTGAGCGCTGGTCATTTGTTGCTGCACGACGGAATCGCCGACGAGCGCCGCACGATTCGCCTCTCTCGTGTGGGCCACGGTCTTCGCAGGCTAGTAATGATCGGGAGCGACGGCTTCATTACGCTTGAAGCTTTGCGCTGGCTTGCGGATCAGGGTGCAGCGTTTGTGATGCTAGATCGCCGAGGAAAGGTGCTCGTTGTCACTGGCCCTGTCGCTCCATCAGATGCCAAACTTCGCAGAGCGCAAGCGCTCGCCCTCGGCAATGGTGTAGCGCTCAAGATTTCGAAGGAACTCATCAGTCAAAAGCTGGCTGGACAATCGACGCTCGTTCGCGACATGCTGCACGATTCCATTACATCGAACGCCATAGATCGATTTAGAGGCGAGCTTTCCAGCGGCGTGAATATTGAGAGGGTTAGGCTGGTCGAGGCTCAAGCGGCCAAGCTGTATTGGCAGGCTTGGTCTGACGTACCAATTCGTTGGCCACGAAAGGACGACAGGCGAATCCCCGAACACTGGAAGCGCTTTAGTTCGCGCATATCACCCCTAACCCACAGTCCCCGCCTTGCGGCCTCGCCTGCGAATGCATGCCTCAATTTCCTATACTCGGTTCTGGAGTCTGAAGCGAGATTAGCCGCAACTGCAATGGGCCTTGATCCGGGCATCGGTTTTCTTCACGTAGACACGCCGAACAGGGATTCTCTCGCCTGCGACCTCATGGAGGTTTGTAGACCCAAAGTGGACGCATTCGTTTTGAACTGGATCCAGAGCGAGCCACTCCGCAGAGCGGACTTCAGCGAAGATCGTAATGGGAACTGCCGTCTGGTTTCAGCCTTGGCAATCCGTTTGAGCGAAACGACGGACACGTGGCGCAAGTTCGTGGCTCCGGTCGCGGAGTATGTCGCGCAAGAAGTTTGGTCCTCGATTTCCAAACCTGCGTCCAAGCTTGCCCGACAACTGTTAGCGACGCGCCTTACGCAGCGCAACAAACGTGAAGTAAAGGGTAGCGACGTATCAGCCGTAAATCAACCCGAACCAGAACACGTGTGCTCCGATTGCGGTTTCAAGATTCCAAGTGGGACGAAGCTTTGTTTGAATTGCGCAAAACAGGCAACGCGCAAGAACTTTCGCGCAGGCCGCAAGATAGCCCAGCGCCCGGAACACCTTGCAACACGTTCGGAAACAATGCGACATCATAGGGTGGAAATTGGTAATTGGAAATCCTCAGAGCTACCCGGCTGGTTAACTCGTGATGTCTATGTGAATCGGATTCGACCAGCACTGGCGGCCGTTTCAAAATCTCGCATACGCGCTGCTCTAGGCGTTAGCGAACCTTACTCGTCCGGTATCCGTGCAGGGCGATGCCTACCCCATCCACGTCACTGGAACGCTCTGGCTAAAATAGCTGGCATTTCAGCAGGCTGAACCAGAGCATTTGGCCAGTGTCTTGGCGGAGAGAGTGGGAAAGGAACCTCGAAGGCTCTCGGCCCGACGACCTGGTGTGGAGTTTCCTAGCCACGCTTACAGGTTCGTATTCTAGGAGGCTCGCAAAAGCGGCGGTTTTGGACACAAAGGTAGGGTTGGACACAAAGACCTTGGGTCTCCCAGCTCACACACCAAACTTCCAAGTGCTGCGATAGATTCTCATCTTGTTCATTTCCGTCCACGAACGTTCCTCCCACATGTTTGTCCTGCTGGCCCCTGTGAATTTGACGGAATCATCCATGTTGTCGTAAATCGAGTGCGTGATGCGGATCGCAACTTCATCACATAAACTGCTCAGTTTCGCCGCATAGTTGGCGGCTCGCCCAATCCAGACCAGATCGTTGTCATTACGAACTCCGATCCGGCTCACGAGCAATTTGCTCGCATCGACGCCGATTACGTGCTTCAGGTTGTAATCCGTATCTGGGTATTGCTTTTTCAACGCGGGATTGATGATGTCCCATACCGCGCCGTTAATTCTGAAAGCCGCTCGCACAGCATTAGTGTTCGGTTTATTCCCGATGAACACACCCATGACTCGATCACCGTCATAAGCTGTGATCACGCCACCCTGGTCCTTGATGATTCGCGCCGCGCAAGCAAGGTATGTTTTGTAGATTTCAGCAGCAAAGTACGGCTTACTGCGATCGACCAACTTAGTCGAATCGGACATGTCCGCATATAGCACCGTCCCATTAAGGTTGACGGCGTCATTTCCGAGGCCCAAGTCTTTGGGTTCAGGGACTACTTCGCCATCCCGCGCGGTCCAATTGTCGTCGTGGAAAATTTTCTTTACGGTAGATTCGAGATCTTCTTTGAGTGCCAACTTAGCCTCGAAGAACTATTGGATTTCAGACATCCATTCTCAATTTGAGCAGGACGCTTCTTGCCTGTACGTTTCTGCTTTCCGATTTCCGCAGACGATCAAATCACGGTCCAGTAGTGATCGGTGGCGTAAATGCTCATATCATTCATCGATGTCCACCTGCGTGCTTGCCACATATCCTGTTTGGTTGTTAAAGCATATTTGACGGTTTCGTGCATATTGTCATATACCGAATGCGTGATATAAGTTGCGAACCCGTCGTTCAGGGCGCTGAGCTTCGCTGCATAATTTGCCGCTCGTCCTACCCAGACGAGATCATTATCATTGCGAACTCCTATGCGGCTTACCAGAAGGTTGCTTGTATCGACGCCCACGACGTGCTTCAGGTCATAGGGGGATGTCGAGTATTGTGCCTTCAACGCTGGTCTGATAAGTTGCAACACCGAGGTGTTGATTCTCAAACCCGTTCGCACTGCACTGGTGTTTTTGCTCTTGCCAATGAAAACCCCCATGACGCGATCGCCGTCATACGCCGTAATGACTCCACCCTCATCCTTAATGATTTTCGCGGCACACGCCAGAAATGTCTTGTAGATTTCAGCAGCAAACTGGGATTGGTAGGAATCCACCAGAACAGTGGAGCTAGAAATGTCTGCGTAGAGCACGGTCGCGTTGAGATTCACCGCGTCATTGCCAAGGTTTAGATCTTCTGGTTCCGGAACAACTTCACCATCTCGCTCCGACCATATCTCACCGAAGATTTTCTTGACTGCGGCTTCGAGATCCTCTCTGAGTACCAAATCTAATTCCTTCAGATCACTGGGATTCTGATCACTTGAGCAGCACGCTTCTTGACGGATAGTGGATCGCAAGCAACACGAGGCTGCCCAACCAAGGCAAGATCGCGAGAGCCGTCCAGTTAAAAGCAGAACTGATGTGATCAAATTTTGCCTTCAGTATTTCTGAGTTTCGCCAGACTTGGCTCAGCAGGTCTTTCAGAAGAGCATCGTCAGGCTGAGCTAGAAATTCTTCGATGAACCGAGACTCCGTTCTCTTGGAAATTTCCCTAAAGTAAATTAGCGAGTCATGTCCACCTTTCAGACTCGGAAATGCACCCATATACAAGTGCCAGAGACTGATTCCAAGCAAGATGACTGGCACCAGGGTAATCAGAATCCACCAGTCGAATGAAGCCGAAGGAGGGGAATTGCTGGCTAAGACCGCGAGCATACCCGTGTCAACTGCAAGGAGAACTGATCCTTTTGCGTCGGCCCGAGGAAAGAACGCCAATACCCGATCAAGTTGGGCTGCTGCCGCTTCCGATAGATGTTTGTGCTCCATTGATGAATCCTCAATGTGATCGGGAAATTATGGATAGCAAACCATCCCCTCCGCCGAGTCCACTTTGCCGCGACTAATGACGTAAAACTCTTTTTACCAAACGAGTTCCCGTTTCTGGGTTGACTGCACGTAGCCAATACATTTTTCCGGCTGTGGATGGGGACAGGCCTTGGCCAGCGATGTATGCCATCGCGACTTCCTTCCTGATGGCTGCTCGCTTTTCTTTAGGCAGGTTAACCTTGGTGTTCACCACAAAATTCGTCACTGTCTGTCGATCTTTCGCGAACTCGGTCTTGGTCTTGTCCGGCTTCACGACGAAGCCTTCGCTTTCAACGATCCTCTGCAATAAGCCCCGAAACTTCAGGATTCTTTCAGGGCCGGAGAATGTAAGGTCATCTACCCATCGTGAATAGTCAAAACCGTATTGCTCTTTGAGTTTCGTTATGCGCAAGTCAACCCGTAGCAGCGCGAGATTAGCAAGCGCGTTGCTGGTAGGAACGCCCTGCGGAAGCTCGTTGAGCCACGTCGTCAGTTTTGTTAGCAGTCCGGTGGCCTCCGGCCCGAAACCGAGTGCTTGGAAGATGCCATGGACCCTTCTAGGGCCAATGCTCGGAAAGCATTGTGCAATGTCCATCTTGAACACCACAGGTTTGTTGGTATGTAATGCGGCGTTTTCAATGGGTGACTTTCCCTTCACACCGCCCATGACGCAGGGCAACAAAGGCACTTTGCTCAAGATGTGGTCGTAGATTTTGCGCTGCAGCAATTTCAACTGGTCACTGGGAACGAAAAGTGTTCGCTTCGTGCCGTCGGGCTTTCTCCGTGAGCGACGAAGATACTGCCTATCAAGACGGGACAGAATATGATTGATCTCGCTCGGCGACACCTTTAAGAGCGTGGCCACTTGCGCCGTGTTGGAAATCACGAAGAGTTTCCGACTCGGCATTCTTTATCCTGACGAGCGTCCTGTGTTCTCAACAACCATATGATCAATTCTCAAGAGCATCTCCCTCAGCTTGTCTAGATCGCTGGTATGAACTCCAGGCAGAGGCTCCCCTTGAAACACAAACAACATGGCTACCGGCACTCCAAGTTGAGCAGCCAGACGGTTTAAGAAGGCTAAACTTGGATCGCGTTTGTCGCTTTCGATTAGAGAAAGATAGTTGGCGGATACCTTCAACTGCTTGGCAAGTTCTCGTTGAGTGAGGTTTCGCGCCGTCCGAATTAGTTTGATGGCATTCCCGAGGGTCACCGTCGCTCCGTCCAAAAAACGAGTATCCGGTAGACTAGCGAAGCATCTTGCTGACCAGATTCACAAGCTTCATCTGCGCATTTTGTAGAACCTTATAAAATTCTTCGGTTCGACCATTTTGTTGTGCGCGTTTCAGTCGCCTGATGTAGCCTTCAAGTTCTTGCGCCAATCTACCGGTAGTGGTGGTTGACGTGCTGTTCGAAGCTGCCCGAATCGCAATCCGGGAAGCATGTTCCAGCACACGTATGGCTTGCTGCATACTGCTGGTGCGTGCCAATTCCAATCCTCCTATATTGAAGTCAGTGCTGTTTCCCATCCGAAGATGGGCCACCTCACTCCGCGAAGCGACAACTCGCTTCGCATGCCATCATCCAGACAATTCACATACGCAAACTGTCGGTAGATGGAAGGCGAGAACCGCAAACCTCGCAACCCAAAACCTCAAACACAGGAACGAGTGTTCACGCTTCGGCCCTCAGTAACGCCACGTGAACAACCTTCGCAGCAAGCCACCAAAAAGGAGTCACGCAAAAGCAGAGGACTTCGACGCACTAAGCCATACGTTTCAATTTTTTCAAAGAGCCGGGCTTGCGCCCACTTTCTGAATGAAATGTACTGTAATACACACTGTCTGTCAATCTTTTATTTCTAGGGGATTCATTAATACTCCCAATGGATCATCGCATATGTGACGGCGAAACGCTCGTCTAGAACTTCGGATAGCGAAGTAAAAACGAATCTAGTACCATTTTGGAATGGACGAAGGCCGCAAACGAAGCGCGTCACTTGAAGACGGCAGAGGATTTGTTCGGGGCCACTGGGTAGTCCGGAGAACTGATGCCATGGATTGCTGCTGCGGTTCAGTGGGCGGAGCGGATCATGCGGAAGATTGACAATGTGTTCCCGAAACCATAAAAGCAGAACATGCCATTGAAGGGCGACAAGCTGAACAACTTCGTGCACGCGTTTGGTGCTGCACGGGTGCTTATCCAGAAAGCCAATAAAGAAGGTGCCCTGCTCGAAGGGTTGGCACTGTATGCTGCCCTGACCGATGGATTCTTGCGAATAGGGCTGGTGCTGAAGCGGCAGATCGTCAAGAGCACTTCGGAAGTTGATGACTTACTGATCTCGCAGGAAAAGGGTGGCCAATACTACACGGAGAGGCAGATCCAGCGAATGGCCCATGGAGAGGGCATCATTACGCAAGAGATTCTTAACGAGCTGAGCGCGTTGTACGACAAGAGGAATGATGCCATTCACAAGTTCTTTCTCACAGGTCTCCAATATGTCGACCTGCCTCCTTTCTTGGAGCGTTACGAAATCATGTACAAAACCCTTAATCGGATTGTCTATGATCTGGAGGCTGAGCAGATCAGGAAGGATGTTGGCATGAGTGCGCCGACAAAAACCACAACAGACGATACTCTGCGGATACTGAAAGACGTCGCAATGAAAATCGATCCGAATCTTGCTGAAACCATAGCAGTGGCAGTTAAGCCGGATTCCACTCGCCATGGCTGAAGCTGCGTACTATTCCCATGAGAATTGCGGTGGTTTCGTCGGAACTACTCGCCTCACCCGCTCGCGTACTATCGGGGTAACTCGGAAAGGTAGGGTGTAGCACTTTTGCCGTCGCTGTACACCTACCCGTCAACCACATCGCCAGTGCAGAATAGTAACGACCCGGTGTCCGGGCAAACGCTTCCCACTACACCTCATAATTGACACCTAATTTGCCAGCCGTTTAGACTTTTTAATCACCCGGGGAAATCTTTGAGCCCCGCGTACCATTTAAGAAGGAGGTGGCGGGCAATGAACAACATCGTTCTGGTCCACGGCGGATTTGTGGACGGCGCCGGCTGGGAGGGCGTCTACAAAACCCTGAAGAAAGACGGCTACAACGTCAGCATCGTCCAGAACCCTACGCTATCGTTGCAGGACGACGTAGCGGTTACCAGGCGCACGCTTGCATCGCAGGGCGGGCCTGCGATTCTCGTCGGCCACTCCTATGGAGGAGCGGTGATCACCGAAGCCGGAAACCATCCCAAGGTTGCAGGGCTCGTCTATATCACTGCCTTTGCCCCGGACAAGGGCGAGTCCGTGGCCGCGCTTATCAAAGATCCGCCGCCCGGCGCACCTGTGCCACCGATACTGCCTCCGCAGGACGGCTATTTGCTTCTCGATCGTGCGAAGTTCCGCGCCTCCTTCGCAGCCGATGTGGACGCAGAAAAAGCCGCTTTCATGGCCGACTCCCAGGTCCCGTGGGGCGTCGAGGCTCTGAGCGGCAAGATCAGTGAACCGGCGTGGAAGTCCAAGCCGAGCTGGTACCTGATCGCCACGGACGACAAAATGATCCCGCCTGATGCCCAGCGTTTCATGGCCAAGCGGGCGGGCTCTACGGTCGTGGAGGCCAAAGGCAGCCATGCCATTTACGTGTCACAGCCCGGGGCTGTCGCAGCTCTGATCGAACAAGCTGCCAAGAGTGTGAAGGCGTCCGCCGCTGCTTAGTAATCGGCGGCAATATAGCCGTGACGCGTGTACCGCGCTGGAGGTCGCGATGGACAAGAAAGCTTCGCCGAAGGCAGATAAGACTCGGCAGACGTCGCCTGAAGCTCCCTTCACAACCTTCATTCAATTGGACGGGAAGTCCACCGTTCCATCCGAGTTTCGTACTCCGGGGACTTTTACGATCACCCGGCTCCAGTCGCCGGCTGGGCTTCCTGACCGCATCACAAAGCTATCGCCCGTCCCCGCTCTGCTTGTGTCGATCTCCCTTAAGTCTCTGCCATCATCGAGCTATCAGGTGTGGACCGCAGACAAGCTCATTCCCACAGCCATCGTTTACCCGTTTCGCTCCAATGTCATCGATTTCGATTCACAGCCAAGGTGCTGGGCAGGTAGTGCCTTCGATTACGTTCACTATTCTGTTCCTCGTAAGGGACTGGATGACATTGCCGAGGATCTCGGTTTTGGCCGGGTAAGTGACTTTCGCCTGGCAGTCCTCGAAGACGATCTGGTGGTGGCTCAGATCACCAAAAGCATTCTTCCGTTCCTTGGGCGGAGCGACGCGCTGTCCGTGCTGGCTCTCGATCAATTCAGCCTCGTCCTCGGAGCACATCTTCTCCAGCGGTACGGTGTACTCCAGAAAACAGCACGGGGGTCAAAGGGAGGTCTGGCGCCCTGGCAGAAGCGACGAGCATCGGAACTTCTTCATGAGAACATGCATGGCCGGATCCGGCTTTCTGACATTGCACGCGAATGCGGACTTTCCGTCAGCCACTTTGCCCGCTCGTTCAAGACCTCGTTCGGTATCACCACCCACCAATGGCTGATTCAGCATCGCGTTGACCACGCCAAACAACTCATGAGCCAGACCAGCATGTCGCTGATCGACGTCGCAATTCAGTCGGGATTTAACGACCAGGCAGCGTTTACGCATACATTCCATCAACTCGTCGGCGTCAGTCCCGGAAGATGGCGCCGGCATTACGTGACAAGGCATTTTCGAGCGTAGTGCCCATAAGCGCTAACTTAAGTCGGGTGGCTTGAAGTTGACCACCCGGCCGCTTCTTGGCGGTAATTTCCGAGTAGCCGACAATTCGGGAGCAATCGCCCCGCCTCCACAGTCATCCCTTGATAAAGCAAGTGTTCCGGGTTCAACCTGCTCCTGCCAATTGACTCGCGCGAGTTGTGTCCGGGCGACGAGCAACTCTCACCTTACAGTCGCTGCACTACTCTGATCATTGATCGGCGGCACGGAGGCCACCGGTCATGAAGCAGAAGCCCAGTTCCAGACGGTTCGCAGCGCATCCTGATAGCCACCAAGCAGAACGCGCCGCTGGACAACAACACGAGCCTGGTCTTGAAAGGAGACGTTCTTTGTACAGCCAACCTTGGCTTCACCCACGCGAAACCCGAGGAAGCAGACCGAACGGTGGTATGCATGAAGGGTTTCCCTCTGCCGAAATAGTTGGCTTATGGAAGAGTAGCCGGACAACCATCCCGA
>Ga0207081_1090_pt1 | contig 17285 bp, 15 predicted proteins | sample Alteio_BWMinHeat_59_FD_153524 | JGI IMG/M metagenome (GOLD analysis project Ga0207081, IMG submission 153524) | Enriched cells from forest soil in Barre Woods Harvard Forest LTER site, Petersham, Massachusetts, United States -... | ecosystem: Environmental > Terrestrial > Soil > Temperate forest >... | reverse complement strand
TAGCCATGGTTGTATTGCCACAAGGCTGGCGACCGTTATCGCTGTACCGGCAATTTTAGGAGTAGCTAATATGTGTGCTTTTGGAACGCCGTTGCCTGTTTATGACTCGATCGCGGGCGGTTTCTGGACCAGTACTTCAGCCAGTATCTCATCATCAGGGGTGGTGACCGCATATTCCTCCGGGACGGCGACAATAACCTACACTTTAAGTTCCGGTTGCTTCACTACAACAACGCTGACAATAAATCCAACGCCCGGGCCGGTAATAGGTTTGCCTCATCTTTGCACAGGCCAGTCAATCACTTTGAGTGATACCACTGCTGGGGGAACCTGGAGCAGCAGTAACAGCACTGTGGCACCTGTGAGCGCAAGCGGTATGGTCAATGGTTTAATACCAGGCACTGTTACCCTCAGTTACATGATGGCTACAGGTTGCAGCGCAAGTGAAATTATAACGGTGTATCCGCATCCTTCGTCAATCGGCGGTGCGTCAAATGTCTGCACTGCCGCTACAACAGCACTAAATGATACGGTCAGCGGCGGCGCATGGAGCAGCAGCAACCCTACAATTGCAGCTATAACCAGTACCGGGATAGTGACCGGAGGGTCCGCAGGAGTTGCCGCCATAACTTATTCATTAGCTTCATCCTGTTTAGCTACTAAATTAATAACCGTTAATCCGCTTCCTGCAACCTTCGCAGTAACAGGTGGTGGCAGTTATTGTGCAGGGGGCCCTGGCGTACATATTGGTTTAAGCGGGTCAAATTCGGGTGTCAGTTACCAGCTATATCATGGCGGTTCGCCTGTTGGTTCTGTTAGCGGCACTGGTGTAGCGCCTGATTTTGGTTTACAAACAGCACCTGGCATATATACGGTAGTTGCAACAAATGCCACCACTACATGTGTAAACAGTATGCCGGGAAGCGCAATAGTAACAACTGCTCCTGCCGTAATGCCGTTTGTAAGTATTGCAGCAAGTACAGGCGATACCGTTTGTGCGGGCACACCGGTTATCTTTAACGCTGCCGCTACAAATGGAGGATCGTCTCCCGTTTATCGGTGGGCTGTAAATGGAGTACCAACTGTTTCAGGCGCACACACTTATAGTTATACACCCGCAAATGGTGATGTGGTAAGCGTACAACTGATCAGCAGCGCCGCCTGTGCATCGCCGGATACAGTGAACAATTTAGTGACTATGACGGTGGTAACCCCGCTTCCATTGTCAGTTAATATCACTGCTGATCCGGGAACTACTGTTAAGACCGGCGATAGTATTTCTTTCACTGCCGCTGTGATAAATGGAAGCGCTACACTCACTTATCAGTGGGTGGTGAATAGTACGCAGATACCAGGCGCAACAACGGCGGCATATAGCAATAATAGTTTCGCGAATGGCGACTCTGTAAGTTGCATGGTAACAAGTGCAGGGTTTTGCAATTTGGCAGCATCGGGCTATGTGATCATCACGATCCATAACGATCCGGCGCCATCCGGTGTTGGGATGATAAGCACCGGGGGGGACATATCTGTTTTACCAAACCCGAACAAAGGCGTATTTATTGTTAAGGGATCATTTGGAAATAACATTGACGGGGAAGTAACATTGGAGATAACCAATTTGCTTGGGCAGGTAGTTTGCAAAAACGTGGTAATGGCACAACACGGCAAAATCAATATACAGGTAACACCTGGAGCAGCTTTACCAAACGGCATGTACATGCTTAACCTGAGATCAGCGGGTGAGAACAAAGTATTTCATATAGTTGTGGAACAATAAAAATTTCATTCATAACAGGACAAAAAACAATCCGGATAATCTAAACTATTAGCAGCAGCAAATAGTCACAATTGAAAATTAACAGTGATATTGGTGTTTTTGCCTCGTGCTTAGGAACTGCTAATTTCGCCTGCTAAAAAACAGAAAAATGACCGCTCAAAAAATAGTGATGGGCCAAAACGGCCAGCTTAATATACCCGACAACCCTATTATACCATTTATTGAAGGTGACGGAATAGGTCCGGATGTATGGAGTGCCAGCAAGTATGTTTTAGATGCGGCGGTTGACTATGTATATAACGGCAAACGGAAAATAGAATGGAAAGAAATACTGGCAGGCGAAAAAGCATTTAATAAAACAGGGGAATGGCTGCCTGCCGAAACGCTGGATATAGCGCGCGAATATATTGTCTCTATTAAGGGCCCGCTTACTACGCCAGTTGGCGGCGGCATACGTTCGCTGAATGTGGCTTTGAGGCAGGAGCTCGATCTCTATGTTTGTCTCCGGCCTGTAAAATGGTATAGGGGAGTGCCATCTCCCGTGGTTCATCCCGAAAATACGAACATGGTAATTTTCAGAGAAAATACTGAGGATATCTATGCCGGGATAGAGTTTGGCTACGATAGTCCGGAGGCAGCAAAACTACTTCGCTTTCTAACCGATGAATTAGGAGCCGGTGGCAAGATCCGCTTCCCTCTGTCATCTGCCTTTGGTATAAAGCCGGTGTCTAAAGAAGGGTCTGAAAGGCTTATCAGAGCAGCTATAAAGCATGCTATTGAACACAAATTGCCTTCTGTTACCTTAGTTCACAAGGGCAATATCATGAAATATACGGAAGGCGCTTTTAAAATATGGGGCTATGAGCTTGCTGAGCGTGAGTTCGGAGACCAGGTCTATACCTGGGGGCAATGGGAGAATGCGAGAAAAACACAGGGGGAAGATATTGCTAACGGAAGGTTAAAGAAAGCGGAGGCCCAGGGTAAGCTGATCATTAAAGATGTCATAGCCGATAATTTTTTGCAGCAATTGTTACTTTCCCCAAAAGATTATTCAGTAGTGGCAACACTAAATCTGAATGGGGACTATATATCTGATGCCGCGGCTGCGTCGGTGGGAGGTATTGGCATCGCCCCCGGCGCTAATATAAATTACCTCACGGGCCATGCTGTGTTTGAAGCTACACATGGCACTGCGCCAAGGTTTGCCAATACCAATACTATGAATCCCGCATCCCTGCTTTTAAGCGGCGTAATGATGCTGGAATACATGGGATGGCATGAGGTTGCCCGATGTATAGAAGAAGCATTAGCTGTTACCATTATGCGTAAACGGGTGACCATTGATTTTTATAACCTTATGCATGATGCTACGCTGCTGAAAACGAGTGAATTTGCTTTGGAGATCGTAAAGAACCTTCAAAGCCAGAGGCCATAGGACGTTAATGAATTACTAATACGTAACCTATTCACTGTAAAATATTAAGACAAGCACTAAAATATTAAATAATTTTAAGTTAAATTTGTGTCATTAATTTTTTAATTTTTTGAACATGTCTATCAACCTTGCTTCTTTTATAGATCATACGATATTGAAGCAGACAACTACAATATCCGAGGTGGATAAAGTCTGCCTGGATGCGTCGTTGGAAAATTTTGTAGCGGTATGCATACCTCCTAAATATGTACCCGACGCAAAAAAACTGCTCGACGGCTCCAGGGTGAAGGTATGCACCGTGGTAGGGTTTCCATTAGGATTTAACGCAACAGACGTAAAAGTAAAAGAAATAGAGGAAGCCCTGGAAATGGGAGTGGATGAAATGGACATGGTAATAGATCTCTGCGCACTGAAAAGCGGGGATTGGAGACACCTGGAAAATGAGATCAAGGCATGCCTGAAGCCTGTGTATTCATCAGGCAAGGTGCTTAAGGTGATATTGGAAACCGGGATGCTCACGGATAGTGAAATTTTGGCTTGTTGCGAAATATACAGCAATTACGAGATTGATTATATTAAAACATCTACCGGGTATGCAGATCATGGGGCTTCCGTTGCCGCAGTTAAGTTGTTGCGGTCGCACTTGCCGCGCCGTATAGGTATCAAGGCGTCAGGTGGTATTCGCTCCTATGCCTTTGCGAAGCAGCTTATTGATGCGGGCGCTACAAGGTTAGGATGCTCCACCAGTATGCATATTATGAAAGAAAGCAGGCTGGAAAAAGTGTAATTGAAGAAATTTTATTTATTTTCGGGGTGGAATTTAAGATTTAATAATACCCCGGATCTTGGTTAGGATCTTATCACAATGAAGAGGTTGAATAATATACTATTTGCTGTTTCTCTACTTTTTTTTGCAGCGAATGTAAGGGCTCAGGGTGATGTAGTAGTGCATAGTGATCCACGTTTGTCACTACTGTTAAAAAAAAACCATCCTGCAATAGCTTCGTCTGTTAAAGTGCCATCACATAAGACTGTTATATCAGCGCCTTTGGCTGTTGCTTCACCGGTGCATCCGCCGGAAGTTTTAACTGCGCCACGTGCCAACGAGGCCGTGATACGCAACTATGCAAAACCATCGGTATTGCCCGCTGTAAAGTCGGCAGAACCTATAGTATGGGCGCCAAAACACAATGTCAGGACCATCTATACAGGAAAAGGTTTCCGGGTGCAGATATATAATGGCACCGACAGGGGCAAAGCCATGGAAATCAAGAATGAATTTGCAAGGAATAATCCCGGGGTGCGCACTTATCTCTCCTATATATCGCCCTGCTTCAGGGTTAAGGTTGGTGACTACCGGCGGCGCGCGGAGGCGGAAGGAATGTGGCGGGAAGCAAACTCCACTTATAATCCAAGCATGATAGTGCCCGATATTATTACCGTCACCACCGTGGAATAATTGTAAATGGCTAATTATTAATGGTTAATGTTTTCGACGGGCCATTTGCCGGCTACAATTAACAATTGACTTATAACTTTTGTATTAATATTGGGTGATGATATTGACAAGCATACAGGAAAAAGCGAAACAGTACTTCCCGGAAGTGCAGGCAATCCGGCATCATATACATTCCCGGCCTGAGCTTTCTTTTCATGAGCATAAAACAGCAGCATTTGTATCAGGGCAATTAAAGAAGATTGGAATAACCCGCCAGCAGGGCATTGCAGCTACGGGTATAGTGGCGTTGATAGAGGGTAAAAACCCCGGTAAGCGCTGTATTGCATTGCGGGCTGATATGGATGCGCTGCCTATACAGGAGAAGAATGATGTCGCTTACAAGTCACAGAATGAAGGCGTGATGCACGCCTGCGGCCATGATGTGCATACAAGCTGCCTGCTGGGCGCGGCGCATATCCTGCATGATCTGCGCGACGAATGGGAAGGGACGGTGAAGCTGATATTTCAGCCGGGGGAAGAGTCGCATCCGGGGGGGGCAAGCATCATGATAAAGGAAGGTGTACTGGAGCATCCTAAACCTGATGCGATCTTTGCCTTGCATGTATTTCCGCACCTGCCTTCAGGCACCGCAGGTTTCCGCCCGGGGCAATACATGGCCAGTGCCGATGAAGTATATATAACTATTGAGGGTAGGGGAGGCCATGCAGCACTGCCTCACCAGACTATTGACCCTATTGCCATTGCTGCATTGGTAATAACCGGGCTTCAGCAAGTGGTTTCCCGCAAGGCGAATCCATTGATCCCTTCTGTGCTAACATTCGGGAAAATAGAAGGCGGCCATGCTACCAATGTTGTGCCGGACAAAGTGGACATCCTTGGCACCTTTCGCACCTTCGATGAAAAATGGCGGTATGAAGCGCACCAATGGATAAAAGACTTTACGGTGCAGACTTGCGCTGCCTACGGCGCAAAAGCAACTGTGGATATACCACCCGGATACCCATCTCTTTTTAATGACCCTGAACTAACCGCAAGGGCGCAGGATTGGGCAAAACTTTATTTGGGCGATGACCATGTGCACCACTTAGATATGCGCATGGCGGGCGAAGACTTTAGCTTTTACACCCAGCATGTGCCGGGTTGTTTCTTCCGCATAGGCACCAATAAGGATAACAGCCAGTTTACCGCACCGGTGCATAATGCCCATTTTGATATTGACGAAGAAGCCCTGATAACCGGTATGGGTATGATGGCCTGGTGCGCGGTGAATTTCCTGATTTCCTAACGGCCTGATTGCTCAATGGCTCAATTGAGTGGCTGATGGCCAATAGCGCCAGCCATGCTGTTCATTAATGGCCGGCCTTTACCAGCGAGAGTTACCGTGTTTTTTGGGGAGACTCCCTATTAATACCAATTAGACTTAATAAATCAGCACCGCACTACACCTTTGCGGCCTTTAAAACGTCACATGAAAACTGCGCCTTTGCGCCTTTGCGTGAGATTCTTTCGTGCTGTATTCTTACGTCCAATACCTCTATTGCAGTTCTTGCATCATATTCAGTAAGCCCCTCACTCATCCTCGTTTGCAACGAGGACGAGCTGGGGAAAATGTGCAAATATGAAAATTAGCGGAAAGCGAAAAAGGGGCGGTTGTTGCTGGTGGCTTGATATAGCTCAATCAACTGAATAGAGCTGACTACTAAAAAAATAATTCACAGAAACCCAGAAAGGAATAAATTTGACCCTGAATCATGATAACTGAAGTAATAATAGAGAATTTTAAGGCTATACATAAAATGGAGCCATTGCCGTTGCAGCCGTTTAGTGTATTTATTGGTAATAACGGAAGCGGTAAGAGCAGTGTGCTGGAGGCATTAAGGCTAATACAAAATGCCGTGACCGTAGATTTAAATACGGCATTTAATGAATGGGGAGGGTTGGATAGGTTGAGAAATTATAATGCTGCGATGCCAGGTGGTTCAGGTTCGGAAGGTGAGCCAAATATATCTTTCGAACCGGTTAATATTACGTTTCGGGCATTAATAGCCGATCAAAATTTTAAGTATACAGTTTATTTCAACACAAATAACAAAGGTGGCTATTTTGTAGAGAAAGAAGAATTGGATTGCGATGGAACAACATTATTATCTGTAAAAGCTAATATTAATGGTTCAATTAACGAGGGCTTTTATTATAGTATTAGCAAAAAAGGAGCAGAACCTAAGCAAACACCTTATAGCCTGCCCAGTTATATTTTATTGCTCGGTTTAAGAGAAATTAACCCTTATTCATTTGACCCGTCTATAAAATTATTTAAAGAGTATATTAAAAATTGGCAATTCCTTTATTTGAATGCCCATAATATGGGTAAACCCATTTTACAAGACAGGGCTAACAGGGAAATAAAGCTTAATTATGATGGTCGAAATGTCGCTGATTATTTATTTTGGCTGAATGAACAGGGAGAAGAGTACATTAATAACCTGATACGCAAACTTCAATTTGTACTGCCATACTTAAGTGATCTGCAAACTAATACATATGACAGCCATAACAGGGAAATAGAATTGTCACTTTACGAAACGAATGAAAACAATAAAAAGCCAATACCCGGATGGCTCTTATCATCAGGCACACTGCGCATAGTTGCGTTACTTGCTATGTTTGAAACACCCAAAAAGCCGAGTGTGCTGTTTATTGATGAGGTGGAAAACGGGCTTGACCCGAGAACAATCGGGCTGCTGATAGGCCTGATACAGGAGGTGTATGCTGACAAAAGTATGCAGGTGGTAGTTACTACCCACTCTCCCTATTTTCTTGACCTCGTGCCCTTAGAAAGCATTATTGTATCGGAAAAAGACAATGAAAAAACTTATTTCCATGTACCAAAGGATGAAGAAGCGTTAGCCAAATGGAAAGAGAAATTCTCACCGGGCAAACTTTATACCATGGGTAAACTCACCAAATAAGGACGAATGAAAATAGGATTTGTACTTGAATGCCAGCCAAAGGGGCCTGATGCAGCTATTTATCCTTACCTGGCAAATTTCTTTTGCCCCGAACTGGAAATAGAAAAGCCCGAAACGCTTGGCAACAAGTCTTATGTTATGAGTGATGGCCCCGATGTAGCAGAAATTTTATTGGAATCAGGATGTGATCATGTTTTTATAATATGGGACAGGATGCCAAAATGGGGTGGCACGGGGAGATGCGAAGACCACATTGCAATCATTGAAGCACGATTGGCCGAGTTAGAAATTGACCAGGATAAAATAACACTCTGCTGCATAACTGAAATGCTGGAATCATGGCTGATAGCGGATAGCAGGGGAATAAATAACTGGCTTGCCACTAAAACAAATAGGAATCTAAGAAGCTTTGACGACCACGCAACCGAGGCTGAGCAAACTGCTCCAAAAGAAAGAATAAAACGATACCTTGGCGAGCATTTTAATAAATGGAAATACAATGATTACAATGATAATTTCGCTATTGTCAAACAGTTTCCTGATTTTGACCGCGTAGCGAGGAGGAATGCCTCATTTGCGCATTTTAGGGAGCATATTGAACGGATTTGTCCATAGCATAGGTGCCGGACTTCTGTTCCTGCGGATTAACCCAGGCCACGTTGCCCACATTGCTCTCGATGTTCCGCACGGCATCGAGTGCTACACATATAGGCCCGTTTTGAAAACAGTATTTGGTTGATGCAGTTCAATCTTGCAATGCTCTACGCCTTGATGCAGCAAAATCAAGTAGTACTTGTATCACTGCTTAAGAGTCATAAATATTATAGTTAATACCGTTGCGGCCTTTGAGCTTTGCTCATCATTTTCAAATTGGCACATTTTCAAATTGGATGTCCGTCCTTCAAAAAAATGACCGGCACTGAAAATCATTCATTAAATTTGCATCATGGACACTCAAGCTGAAAAACTGGAATTAATGCAACTGTTGCTTGATACAGACCGTGAGGATGTTTTGAAAAAGGTCAAGGCTTTATTGAAAAAACATGCTGCAAAATCCGATACGGATCATCTGCTTTCTACCAAAGCTAACCGCGACCATATCCTTGAAGGTATAGACCAATTAAATAAAGGAAAAGGGAAAGCAATTAAAACTTCGGATCTTTGGAAATAATCTATGCTCCTACCGCACAGGACGATATTAAGTTCTGGAAAAAGACCAATGATAAAAAGATATTGAGCCGTATTTCTGCTCTTATCACATCAATTGAGTCGGCGCCCTTTGAAGGGATCGGGAAACCTGAGGCGTTAAAATACGAATTTTCCGGTTGCTGGTCCAGGCGCATTACAAAAGAGCATAGGATTGTGTATCGGTTAGTAAACAAAAATACAGTCGAGATCATTTCCTTAAGGTTTCATTATTAGTTTTTTGTTCCGAATGTGTTCAGGTTCATTTCCTGGATTATCATTAAAAAGCATTTTTTTATTCTTAAACGCGAAATGCCTCCGGTACATCCCGGTAAAATATTGAGAATGTTATTCATGGATGCAACACATTGCTCTCAATGTTTCGCAGGGCATCGAGTGCTACACATATAGCCCCGTTTTGAAAACGGTATTCCGTTGATGCAGTTCAATCTTGCAATGCTCTACGCCTTGATGCAGCAAAAACAAGGGTTACTTACAGTCTCACTGCCTCAGATCATAAATATTAAAATTAATGTTATATATTAATAATCCTAATAACACAGCGCTTTTTCAAAAAACAGGGTGACTGTGCTGTGTTATACACACATTTTATCATATCCTTCGCCCGCCGTAGCTTTTTCAGCGTAGGAGGGAATTCAGCCTGTACCAGGCAGTCAACCGAAAAAACACACAGCACTTTTCCAAAAAACAGGGTGACTGTGCTGTGTTATACACCCATTTTGTTATATCAAACAGCCACTACACAGCACAAACACATAGCAAACCGTATCATTTATTCAAAAAACATGGCGACTGCGATACGGTTTACAATAGTTTTTTTTCTCACATCTTCTTCCAGATCACGACTGCATTACTGCCCCCAAAGCCGGAAGCTGTTTTCAGCACAAAATTGATGTCGGCGGGTTGTGGAGTTTTGGTGATGTTGATAGCTGTAGATACGCCGTTGTCATTATATCCGGCTGATGGTATTAAAGTTTGGTGGCGGATACTTTCCAGCACCATAGCACTTTCCAAAACGCCTGCTGCGCCGAGTGTATGCCCGATATAGCCTTTGAAGCTATGTACTGGCGCGTGCAACAAACCTGCTACGTCAAAAGCCTTTGCTTCCATCTCATCATTATAAATGGTTGCTGTGCCGTGGGCGGAGACCATATCTATTTGTGCCGTGGTTATTCCGGCTTCTATTATGGCGCGGGTAATAGCATCTGCAAGCTCTTCGCCGGTTCGCGATGGCCCGGAAATGTGGTTGGCGTCATTTGAGGTAGCGCCGCTTATTAGCTGGCCTGTTGTATTTTGCGTCTTATTTACCGAGAGTATAATTGTTGCCGCAGCCTCACCTAAAGTTATCCCTTTCCGGGCAGCATCAAAGGGGCGGCAAGGCTCATCAGAGATAGCCTGGAACGATTGAAAGCCACTTAATACAAACCGGGAAAACCGGTCGCAACCGGTAACTATGGCATGTTTATACCTGCCCGACCGTAACAGGTGCATGCCATACTGCAATGCAACAACGCCGGAAACACATGCCTGGGAGATAATAATTGGTTTAGCCGGAATCCCGGTTTGGGAAGCGATCACTTTTGCGGAATGGTGAAGCAACAACTGGTCGTCAGGTACTTTGTCCAGCAATTCAATATTTCCCTTAGTTGTTGCCAGTATGAATACGGTTTGTTGTAAGTCTATACTGCCATCAAGCTGATCCAATGCTTTCCTGGCAGAAAAGGCCGCCATCTGCTCAAATGGAGATAACTGGTGCGCTACTTCCTTTCGGATAGTTTGCCATTGCGCGGCACCAAGTTTTGAAGCCATGAAAGGGGCGTTGCTCAGCTCTTTATCTTCATACCGCTTTATGCCCGTTGTGCCGCTAAGGGCAGCCTGCCAGTGCGATAGAGTATCCTTCCCGATCGCCGAAATTATATTAGATGCAACAGCATATACGGGGCTCATTTATTGCTGGGCAGGTTGGTCGGTGTAAACAAAGATCTTAAACTCGCAGTTGGCTATTTCTGTGTCATTAACTATTACTCTTCCTTTTACAAGGTGAAAGTTAAGCAGGGTTTGCACAAAAATGGTCTCTGTTTTTATCGTTTCATTTACTTTGGGCAGCGCGAGTATGTTTACGTTTTTCAGCGCTGCTATATAGCCTTTCGGCTGTGGTTTGCCTTCTTTCTTTGCCCTGTAGCCAGTGCCTGCCCCTGCGGTTTGCGCCATATTTTCTATTAGCCCCGGCTCCGTAAAAAAACCATCGGCTACAAACAAATTATCTCCGGTTATGGTTAGCGTGGTTAGTGTAGCCTTTTCATCAGCACTAACTACATCGCCAATCATAATAAACGGCGGCCTTTGAGGTATGTAATCTAATATTTCTGCGTTCATCGGTTATTCTGAAATTCTTAAACTCAAATGTAAAAGTAAAATTGATAAAAAGAGTGTATTACAGCAGATAGTGGGTACGGTATTATTTTCCTATATCACTTATTCGCCTTTTTAAAAAACGGGTGTATGACAAATTGCGCTAAACAAACTTAGATTTTTAAGTTGCCCCGACTTTTAAGTCGGGGTGAAAGACATTATCATTTAGGCTTTAGCCGAAAATGTACAATATGAGTAATACTCCACGAGTAATTTCGGCTGAAACCATTATATTATTCATTCCGTCCCCGGCTTAAAAGTCGGGGCAACTAAGTAGTTGTGCAAATTGCCATAAGCCTAAAAAATACCGAGATTGATGTTATTTTTTTTATTTTTGAATGATTATGAACCATACCATAAAAATATTTTTACTGATCCTGGTAGTTTTGTTTGGCCCGAATTTATCAGCACAGCAAAAAAGTAAAGCTGGATCGGGGAATAGTTCTGAAAAGATATTTATGCCAACTGTGTACCTGGGCCATTCCGAAAACAAAGGAGGCCCCATACAAAAAGAGGCTTTTACAAACTTAATGAAACAGGGTCTTACTTCCCATGATCCTTCTGGCAACCGTTATAAGGTGATTGGCTTCGATTTTAGTTATGCAGAGCAAAAGCTGTATGAAGATTCAGCCGGCAATATGGTGTTGATGACAGATATGTCGGCGGAATATTGCATGGGAGATACATTGGCAGCCGACATAGCGTATGATGGGCATATGCTCAAGAGCGCTTATTTAACGGACAGCGCTGATATACCTAAAGGCTTGTATGAGCGAATCAAGCCGGGAGATTCCCTGTTTTTTGATCACGTTAGGGTTATCAAATATGGCAAGAATGCTACGTTATCTGTTTCAGATACGGCTACTATCGCAGGGCGTGGCATGAAGTTCTATATCATTAAGTAGGTTATGTTTGTGTTTCGTGTACTTGCCTTAGTTTAGTAACAATAGGTTCACGCTGCGCTGCAGGATATTGAAGGCTATTTCTGCCATCATATTTTCCTTATCTAATGTGGGGTTGACCTCGGCTATCTCAAAGCAACAAATTTTGTGATGCTGCATAAAAGAGGCTACAAGGTCTTCCGCTTCACGCTCCCTGAGGCCATTGCTTACCGGGGTACCCGTGCCGCGGGATATAGAACTGTCGAGGCTATCCACATCGAAGGATACATAAATATCATCGCAATTGGACAAGTGAAGGAAGGTTTGGCGCACTACATTTTCTATTCCTTTTCTTCTGATTTCAGCAACAGGTATTACTTTGATACTGCCTTTTTTTATTACCGCGTCCTCTTCTTTTTCGAAATCCCGCAACGCTATATAAACAAGGTCTTCCGGGCCTATCTTCGGTGATATTTTGCCAATGTTTTTGAGTTTGTTCCAGAAGTCCAGGGTTTGAGGGTCGGGGTTATGTACCTGGTTGTCAATATTGTCTTCGGCAAGGGATATGGCTAAAGGCATGCCATGCATGTTGCCCGATGGGGTAGTGTAAGGGGAGTGTACGTCTGCATGGGCGTCTATCCATACCACGCCCAGCCTGCGTTTTGGCCGGGCCATTTTAAGGCCGGCTATCGTGGCCCCGGCAGTGCTATGGTCGCCTCCCAATACTATGGGGAATAAGCCTGACTTAACCGTGTCGCACACCGCCTTCGAAACCCGGTCATACATAGTATAGATACCCTGGATGCGCTTAGCGTAAGGAGATGCTATAGGTTCATACAGCAGGCGGTTCTCGTTTTCTATAATATCTGAAGAGAAGTTTACAAAAAGGTTGCTCATAAAGTCGAGCGCGGCGATCTTAATTGCGTCAATACCGAGGCTGGCGCCACGGGTGCCTGCACCTATTTCAGACCGGACCTCTATGATCTTAATATTTCGCATAAAAGCCAAAGATAGGCGATATGGTTGATAGGTTGGGATTTGGGATTCGGAATTCGGAATTTGTAGTTTGGGATTTGGAATTTTGAAGTTTTAGAAGGGATAACCGATAGATACGTTGAATACAATATTATTGGACCGCCAGTCTGAATTATAGAAGTCTATCTGGTTAAAGACCCATCCGCTGTTAGTATGCACGTAGGGTTTTTTCACAGGGATGGCAACATCTACACGAAGGGTAAGAAATGAAGCGATATCAAAGCGCATACCTGCCCCCAGGTCAGCGGCTATGTCCTGCCCCAGGGTTGTTAGTCGGAATTCCCCGCCTGCATAACTGGTGTCTTTTTGGGCCAGCCATATATTTCCGGCATCGGCAAAAAATGCGCCATTCATTTTTACAGCTCCGGCAAACAGGGGGGTTATCGGGAAGCGGTATTCGGCATTATACTCCAGTTTTATGTCCCCGGTCCGGTCTATCTGGGTGGAATTGTTTACGTTGTTTATGTCGTAATAGCTGCCAGGCCCCAGGGTGCGTATACGCCATCCGCGCAGGCTATAAGGCCCGCCGGCAAAATATTGCTTTATGTAGGGCAGGGTTGTTGACTGGCCATAGGGAATGCCTACGCCGCCATAAAACCGCATCGCAATTACGGAATGGGGAAAAGTAAAATAGTGCCTGCCATCAAAGTCGAATTTGGCATATTGTGCATATTGGATCTTGTACAGGTCATTCAGCGCTACGCCCAATTGATTCACCACACCAAGCGCCGCACCGGCCTCTTCGAGCCCAAGTTTAAGAAACGAATAATTAACTCCGTGCTTTTTAATAATGTTGTCATAGGTGAATGAAATATTTTCTCCTTCAATAAAATTCTGCTTGTAACTGTTTTTCAGGTACTCGTTAGTGCTCAGCACATGCTTAAATGAATCTGTTTCTATGGGCAGGCGGATAATGTTGATAAAAACAGGCGAAAATGACCAGGTAATGGTTTGCGTCTGGTGCCAGCTATAAGTAAAATTTGCGCTGGTGTTTACCAGGGTAAAATAATTAACACGGTCTATAACATTTTCACCGGCGCCAATGATGGTGTGCGGGAGGTTGCTGTTATCGAACAGGGAGGATGCAACAGGTGCAAGAAATTTCGGGAAATCTATGCTGGCATTGACGCCATAATACTTGGTCAATATGCTGAAGTTATTTATGAAATTACTCACATTATTATACCCAAGCTCCACACCGCCGTTCACCCCTACTGTCAATAGGTTAGCCCCTTTCAAAAAGTTTTTATCCCTGAAATTTAGGCCTACCGAGTTGCCGAGTGAATAAGTAGATCCGCTGGATATTTCGTAGTTGGTGGAGAAGTCATGTTTTTTTGTCTGGTTGAGCAGGATGTTACAGTCAAGCAAATGCGGGTTGGCGCGGTTTTCCCTGAACCGGACATTTATGTACTGAAATATACCCAGTTCATTGAGTTTTACGTGAGTTTTATCATCATCATCCTGCGAATAAATATGGCCCGGAAGCAAATAAATATGCTTGTACAATACATTGGCGTGCACATATTCATCATGATACCTGAAGTTAATGTTGTTTATTGTTTTTTTCGTCATTTGGCTGTCTTTCAGGTCTGCCGTATTATTATAATCAGGATAGACCTGCACACTGTTAATACTGTATTTGGTATATGCGTTGGTGTCATCAACAAGCCGTATGATCACATCTATATCTATGGTAGGCCTTTTATTGCTTTTAGGAGAAGAAATGAAATTTACCGCACCTTCAAAAGGGCTTTCTATATTCTTAAACAGTGTTTTGTCGAAAGTGTCAATTTTAAAAGTCACGTTTTCCTGCGTGAACTTGTAATACCCATTGTTGCGTATCTCCGATGTGATCCTGCTTCTTTCTTCATCAGTAAGGCTGTATGCAAACTCCTTATCCTTAACCAGCGCAGTTTCGTCATTTACTGCACGCACGATATGAGCTATGTTGCTGTCGTCTATGTCGTAGTTCACTTTATTTATCAGGTAGTTCTTACCTGGCTGCACTATGTAAGTGGCATACGCTCTTTTTTTTGAAACCCTGAAAGTGTCTTTGATCTTTGCATAGAAGTATCCCTGGTTAAACAGGTAGTTTTTCATATTTTGCACAGAGCGCTGCATTAGGGCAGTATCTACCAGCACAGGGCGCTCTACCGACTTGGGTAACGGCGAGTCAGGTTTTATGCGTCCTTTTGCCACCCGCCTGTTATATATTGATAACTTCATAGGGAACAGCCCTAAGAAATAAGTATTCGGTTTTTGAACAATAAGCCTGGTAAGGTTGTCTTTTATTTCTCCTTTGTTGGTTATCGGGCGGTCAGACTTTATGACTACTTTATTTTTTCTCAGCAGGTATTGATGATCGTCCAGGTTCCGTGTGCTATGGCAGCCCAACATCAGGCACATAACCGCTGCAAGCAGAGCACAAAAAATACTTCTTCTGTTGTCAAATAGTCTTTCGCCCATGTCTGGTAACAGCAATTAATATAGTTTTGCAGGGTATGTTATCAAAAGCGCAAAATAAATACATTCGGTCATTAACACAGCAAAAATTCCGCAATGAAAATAAGGTATTTATAGCTGAGGGTGTCAAGATATCGTCGGAATGGCTTTCTGCCGGTGCGCAGATACAAATGATCATTGCAACGAAAGAATGGATAGAACAGCATCGCACTTTGATATTAAAACACAAAGATGCACAATTGTGTGTTGTAAACGATAGTGAGCTTTCCGCATTGTCGGCTATGCAAACCCCAAACCAGGTGATCCTGGTTATAACAATGCCTGAAAAGAAAGAAATTCCTTTTTTAAACGAATGGTACCTGGCACTGGATGATATACAAGACCCCGGCAATATGGGCACTATTATCCGAATTGCAGACTGGTTTGGCATTAATCATGTTATTTGTTCGCCGGGCTGTGTGGATATATACAACCCCAAGGTGGTGCAAAGCGCTATGGGAGGGCACTTGCGGGTAAACCTGTATGATACGGAATTGGAACCATTCTTATTGGCTATTTCGCTGCCAAAGATCGCGGCCACCCTGGACGGAGATAGTGTATATGATATGAAACGGCAGGATGCGGGTGTGCTCATAATTGGCAATGAATCAAAAGGAGTGTCTGAAAGGGTGCTGGCAATGGCCACTAAAAAAATTATGATCCCGCGCAGGGGCGGCGCTGAATCACTGAATGCAGGCGTTTCTGCCGGAATTTTAAGCGCGTTGTTACTTCCGTGTTAAAAAATAGTCTAAAAATAGTTGGCAGTACAATAATGGCATAGGTATTGACGATATTTGTTATTGATCTTAAACAAAAATAGAGAAGGTTTTATGAAAAGGTTATTGATCATTATGATAATTACCGGAGCTATAACCAAAGTACAAGCTCAGTCAATGTTACGGGTACACTTAGCGGATAATACCCAGGTTAATGTAGAGGTAGATGGCCGCTATTTTAATAAACGCGGCACAGGCGTAACGATAGGGGACCTGCCGCCAGGCCGCCACCGGATAAAGATATACCAATTGAACCAGGGCCGCAGGGGCAGGGGATTTGAAGATGTGATCTATGACGGGAAAGTAAAAACCATTTATGGCATGATCTCCTTATTTGAATATGACCCGTCTACCGGCGGAATAAGTGTACAGGAGCAGGATATAAACACTTATACCAATAGCAGGCCCCAGGTAAACGCGCAGATACAGGCGCATCATGAAGATAATAACGGCAATAGCTATGCAATGAATAATGCGGATAATGGCGGGGCTTATTCATCGCCTGCTGTGGCCGGAACGCTAACGGAAAGTAAAATAGATATGCTCAAAACAAAGGTGGCTGCAAAAAAAACAGACACTGAAAAAATGAATGTACTAAAAGACGGCCTCATGGATGAAAAAGTTACCACCAGCCAGGTAGGGGCTATTATGGATTGGCTGAATTTTGAAAGCAGTAAGGTTGATTTTGCGGAATGGGCTTACAACAATACCGTAGATAAGCAATATTTCAGCGACCTGGACGCTAAGTTCACTTACAAGAATTACCAGGATGACCTCGATAAATTTATTCAAAGCAAGAAGTAGAAAAGCCGTCAGGCTGGCGAAATGCT
>Ga0207081_1089_pt1 | contig 17411 bp, 22 predicted proteins | sample Alteio_BWMinHeat_59_FD_153524 | JGI IMG/M metagenome (GOLD analysis project Ga0207081, IMG submission 153524) | Enriched cells from forest soil in Barre Woods Harvard Forest LTER site, Petersham, Massachusetts, United States -... | ecosystem: Environmental > Terrestrial > Soil > Temperate forest >... | reverse complement strand
GCTGCCGGAACATCTAAAGATCTAAACCCACAGACGAACTAAGGTAAGCGTCCGAACTTCACCGCCTGTACTCTGCCGTCAAGTTGAGGAGATCATGCTCGTGAACACGTCTGTGTTGCGAGGAGATGATGGGCGATTCGCTGGCAGTGAACGGAGTGGTGAGGCGCCACCGAAGCCTCGAGGAAAAGCTCGAGATCCTCGAGCAGACGAGGGAGCCAGGGGCGTCGGTAGCACGGATTGCCCAGCAGCATGGAATCAACGCCAACCTAATTTTCAACTGGCGCCGGCAACATCTTCGCGGCGTACTCGGAGCACCACGCGCCAACAGTAGCAGTCTGCTGAAGGTGAGGGTGAGCGAGGGATCGGCAGATGCCATCGCCTCCGCGATCCCCACTGGAACTATCCACATTAAGTTTGGGAAGGCGCGGATTCGCATCGAAGGGAAGGCCGATGCGCAAGCGTTGAGCGTAGTGCTGGAGCGCTTGCTCAGATGATCGCGCTGCCGTCGCAAACCCAGATCTGGATCGCAGCCGGAGTGACCGACTTGCGGCGCGGCTTCACCGGTCTGAGCGGAATGGTGCAGACCAAGCTCGAACAAGATCCGTTTTCGGGACACGTCTTTGTCTTCCGCGGTCGTCGCGGTCATTTGATCAAGGTCTTATGGTGGGACGGAGACGGTTTATGTCTCTTCGCGAAGCGTTTGGAACGGGGACGCTTTGTCTGGCCGCAAGCCACTAGTGGGACCGTTTCGCTCTCTCGCGCGCAGTTGTCGATGCTACTGGAAGGCATCGACTGGCGTCGCCCGGTGCGGACCGCCGCTCCCCAGTTAGCCATCTAAGTTCATTCCCAGATTTGCACAGATATTTGTGCAGACCCTAGCTGCATTCTCACGCGAGTCATGGCACACTGCACTCATGGTGGTGGCTCGCACACTTCCCGATTTGGAGCAGCTCGATGCAGAGACATTGCGAGCGCTGTTGCGTGCCACGCATGAGCAACTGCTGTCTCGCCAGGACGAGATTGAACATCTCAAGCTGCTTTTGGCCAAGCTACGGCGCATGCAGTTTGGGCGCAAGTCGGAGAAGCTGGAGCGCCAGATCGAGCAGCTCGAGCTCAAGCTGGAAGAGTTAGAAGCGAACAAAGCCAGTCGGGATTCGCAGCTCCCGCCGGTATCGGAAGTCTCTCAGAAACCGATCGCGCGAAGACCAGCCCGACAAGCTCTGCCCGAACATCTGCGCCGCGAAGTTAAGACCTACGCACCGAACGTCGACGCCTGTCCGGACTGCGGTGGTCATCTGCGCAAGCTGGGCGAGGATGTGTCGGAAGTACTCGAGTACGTGCCCGAGCACTTCAAGGTGATCCGGCAGGTACGGCCGAAGATGAGCTGCTCGAGTTGCGAGCGCATCGTGCAGGCGCCGGCACCGAGTCGCCCGATTGAGCGTGGGCTCGCCGGGCCTGGTCTGTTGGCACACGTGCTTGTGGCCAAGTATTGTGATCATTTACCACTCTATCGCCAGTCGGAGATATACGCACGCGCAGGAGTGGAACTGGAGCGCTCTACGTTAGCCGATTGGGTGGGCGCAACCAGTCGCCTGCTCGCTCCGTTGGTCGAATCCATTTCTCGCCATGTGCTGGCCACGGCCAAGTTGCACGCCGACGACATCCCGGTTCCGGTTCTGGCTCCTGGGAATGGAAAGACCAAGATCGGACGCTTGTGGACCTATGTGCGTGATGATCGGCCAGCGGGAGATATAACTCCTTCGGCTGTGTGGTTCGCATATTCGCCGGATCGTCGCGGCGAACACCCCCGGCAACATCTGCGCAGCTTCCGCGGATTCTTGCAGGCGGATGGCTACGCCGGCTTCCATCATCTTTATGACGGTGGACAGATTCAGGAAGCAGCTTGCTGGGCCCACGTTCGACGTAAGTTTTACGAGCTTCAAGTCGCGCACGCTTCGCCCATTGCCGCCGCGGCCATCGAGCGTATCGCGGCTTTGTATGCCATCGAAAGTGAGATTCGCGGTCGACCACCGGAGGAACGACTCGAAGTACGCAGCACTCGTGCTCGACCGCTTCTGGAATCGTTGCACTCGTGGCTCGAGAAGACGCTCTCGCAAGTCTCGCGCAAGTCGGAGATCGCGGCGGCGATTCGTTATGCACTCTCGCGCTGGCGTGCATTGCTGCGCTATTCCGAGGACGGTCAACTGGAGATCGATAACAACGCCGCCGAACGGGCGCTGCGAGCGGTGGCTTTAGGCCGAAAGAATTACTTGTTTGCTGGATCCGACGCTGGCGGAGAGCGGGCGGCCGTGATCTACAGCTTGATCGGCACGGCCAAGCTGAATGACATCGATCCGGAAGCTTATCTGAGGTGTGTGCTTCAGCGAATCGCCGAGCATCCCATCAACCGCATCGATGAGCTCCTGCCCTGGAACATTCAGCTAGAACCGCAATCACCTCTCACAGAGACCCACACTTAATAGGTGTCCACTTATTGTTAAGTGGACACTTCCTGCCCTCACTTATTCACTTATCTTGTCAATGCGTCCGGCACCGGACGCTTACGAACTAAGAGCTTCCGCAGGCTTTGCGAACGGCATCTTCTAAGTCTGTCCGCTCGGTCGCATGAAGGTGTTTGTTGCCGGGCAGCCCACTTCGTAAGGTAGCGCAACACTCTTTGCGGGCGACTTCACGCAATACCGTGTTGGTGCCGACCTGCATCTCTTCCACCCGCTGCCTGTCCGGGTCTTTGACCCAGCGAGCGCAGACCACAAATAGGTCTAGAGAGCGGAGAATCTCGTTCCCATCAAGCGTGACGACTCTGTAAACACTCATAACGTACATGATACCGAAAAGGGATAGTCAGTTACTCGATCCGCTCAAAGCGGTACAAGTATGCGGCCTTCCCGTTCCTCTTTTTGAGAACCGAAGCTCGTGACGGTCAGCGATGACACGCGCCAGTTCGCCTGGCGGCAGTCGGTTGCGGAACTGACGTAGACCCACATTAAAATCAGGGTACATCCGACTGGCTCAGTTGGTAGAGCGGCCGATTGCGAAACCGTCCAGCCCTGCGTATGTTGTTGAGAGTTATATGGTATACGGAGGCGTTAGTAGGTGTTTTTTGGCATTGCTTGGGGCGAAATTGTGCAATGAAATGTGCAATGGCGGAAAACTTATCTTCCTGTTCACATTTGACCAGTTGAAGACGGTCAGAAGTGTTGTCCTGATCTAACGACATCAAGTATTTGTTTCACGATCGATTCCAGCCCTTGATCTGATCTAGCGGCAAGTTTGTCTGCAAGCATCGGCGAATGCGCTGCCACGCCTTTTTGGTCGATCTTGTGCCATATCGGGAGAATTACCTTTTGGCCGCCGATCTCTCGCGTTGCGAGACCGTTCAACTCCTGTTGCGTCCAATGCTTTGCGAAGAAATGCTCGCTTAAAATGACCAAACCGTAACGCGAATGGGCTAGTCCTTCATCAATTTTCGCCCGCAAGCTGTCTCCCAGGCGCAGCGTCGCCTCGTCAAACCAAATCTTGAGACCGGATTCGCAGAGCGCTTTTGCCAATGGTCGCGCAATCTCGTCCTTATCCTCTGTAGCGTGGGAGACGAACACATCCCATTTCTTAGCGACTGGTTTCCTCAGCACTTTCGAGGCGTTGTCCGGCGAAGCTGAGGATAGCGGTTGTGCCGGAGGTTCTGTTAGTTGAGGACGAACGGGTAATCCCAGCCCCTGCACCATCCCAGTGCTTTGCTCGAAGTGTTTCAGCCGCTGCTGAACGAGTTGGTTCGCCAAGCTTCGGACTTCATGATTGAACGAATCCGCCGACGATTTGAGCCAATCGAGGTGTTTCTTGATTTCTGAGATATTGCGCGTGTAGTCAGCCTTAAGCGCTTCGGTGTTGTAGTCGGGTCTGCGGTATACCAGATGAATCTCCGACCCCACGACTTCTCCCCAGGGAGGATTTAAGTTAAAGCTTGTTGGCTGTACATGAAACCAATCCCCGTCTCCGATGAATGGTATTCCGATAGTGATCTCGGTGCCATCGATCCATACCGGGCGAGAACGATCAAAAACAATCCTATTGGGGTAGTTCCGAGCATCGACGGGAACGTTCTTCTGGCTTACGACTTCAATACGACTATCGTCCAGAACCGGAATTTCGAAGGAATGATCCCGAATTAGTTGTTCGAGTGTCTCGGGGTTTCGAACCTGATCTTCGGTGAGATTTTGGACGGCGAGCTTCAGTTGCCTCTTGGCCCCTTCCTGCACGTCAAAGATACTTTGGCTTCGGAAAAGAGATTGCATGGAGTCAACGCAGTATGTATTCAAGCAGCATCAAGATCAACGAAATGGTAGTGAAGCAACAGATGTGTCTCTAAGATTCCACCGGAAGCCTCGCGAGCAATCGAGAGCGCCAACCGAAGGTGATCCGCTGAGACCTCTGCCCAAGAGGTGTTAATGTTGATAACTAGCACCTTCTGGCAGTCCTGATCTTTCAACTGATTAAATGCATCTTCAGCTTTTTCGCGGATTTTGTTCAAGAATCCGGCCACACTAATGCGCTCTGGATCGCCAAGTGTAATGTTTCGACTGGCAAATGCCCTGAATTCACCTGGAATTCCAAACACCGCAAGTTTGCTGCCGTCACTGAATATCAGTGTTTCTTCAAACGGCGCAACCTTGCCTACAAGCTCCTGGACGAACTTCTTAATTCGATCTTCCCGGTCTTCGCTCACTGTGTTGTCGTTGTCTGTCACAACTCGCAGAGTGAATGGGTACGCCGTCACAAGAGAGGAATTCCGAATGCCCTCGACTTCGTCAAAAACAACTTCCTGCGCGGTTCGGGGCGCTCGCATGTGTTTAACCTCAATGCAGACGCGATTTCCGTTGGTGATCGCCTCATAGTCATGCGACTTCGCATCCTTTTTTCTGGGAATGGCGCAGAAGGATGTGTATCCGCATCGCTTCCCGAGTTCTATGACGGCGGCCACTTCGGCGTAGAAGTCCTCCAAAATGTGCTGGAATGTCTTTTGCGAGCTGCGCCTCGCTGGGCCTAGTAATTCGTCTTCACACTTCTTGCGAGCGACATTTTCGCCCAGTAAAGCCGCATACTGCTTGCAATCAGCATTAACCTCCTCAAGTATTCGTGCTCCGTCTACGAGCATTTGAAACCACGAACAATTTGGATTGGGGCTTTCACTTCGCACTTTTAGCACTGTTCCAAAAACGGACGCGATGCCTGAGTATTTTGGAAGAACGACAGCCGCGAGTGCTCGTTGTGCAATTGACTCTGAATCGTTAGGTTCTTTTGTCATTTAGGTGAACCTTCACGGTTTGGAGGTTTCCGATCTACTCTGAACGGCGTTAAGGTCGGGTCTGGTTCACTGAACTCGAATGTAATCCAATCGTCATCTTCTTCTGCGGAACACTCGACGGAGCAAGAGCCGATTACGCGACCTTCAATTAAAGCTCTACGAAACGGATTGGGAAACTTTTGGTCGAAGCCATGCGCGATTTCGAACATTGAATAATCAAGCTCGCCAGCAAGCAGTTGAAGAATAGTGATCGCAGACAATTTGATTCTCCGACCCGACATCGTCAAACCTCCAAAATACCGACCCCTTTGCGTTTTCCTCTTGACATCATTAAGTGCGTTCACAGCATTTGCTTCAATCTTGGGAAGATGTTTCAACATGTTGTTAACGGCATATTGAAGTCGGCCTTCTATTTGCTTGAACCGTGGGTTAACACCAATTTGTGCTTCCAACCGATAGTCGCCACGGCCCGTAAAGATAGCCCGGTCGTAGTGCAATCCCAGAATTACTACAAACGAAACAGAACGATGTTGCCGGAAAAACTCCAGAATCACGTCGCGGACGCTAAATTCTGCCCAATTATTCATTCGAGTCGAGAGCATTGAACAGCCGCCATCGCACACGAACACTCCGCGAGGTCCAGGATAGTTGCTGCCCTTAAGCTGCTTTGATTTGCCTTTCAGGGCATTAAATAGAGGATTGTCATCAACGACGTTTGCGCAAGTATATGAGAGATGCGAGCCTGTCCACACACCTGTTCTGCTGCCGGGATGATATTCGATTCGAACTGATGTACTTGCCGATTGAACTACATATTCACGAGGCTGTGATGGGAGTTTTTTAAGGTCTTCGAGGAAGGATTCGAAATCTGCGTTAAAAATTACTTCCGCAAACTTGCCAACCGGCGGCAACAATAAGTCGTGCCGTACTCCTCGCCCTCGGTGGACCCCAGCATGGTGACCTACCGCGATGCCAAATCCCCCGCTTGTAATCCTGCTTTTCCGGACACGCCGTCTTAATTCGTCATACAGCGGGTAGACTGGATTTCGCTTGTGTAGTGACTGGTCAGAAACGGTAACAATGTCGGCTCCGAATTCGAAATGATCCTCGCTGGACCGAAATAGCAAGTCCAAGCGCCGGGAGCCGCCTAAAGCAGGTTCGTGTTGCACAGTTCCAATTTTGCTGAAGGCATTGAGCAGCCCTACCTCCCATTCCGTGGAGAGGTATTCATCCCTAACTTTGTTTAGACGGCGAACATGTTCTTGCAAATGCTCCGGGGGCACAAACTGCGCGTTTTCATCAATCATGCGTTGAAGCTGGCGACGCGAAAATAGGGCCATACGGTAGCGCGGCTTTATTGAAGAAAAGGCACGTTTGGGACTGCAAGGGACGGTTGGTGCTTTGGGCACTTGTTTGTCGTTCGCTTCTGCATTGATTGAAAACAGGCCCTGAGATTCGCAAGATTGCTGCTCTCGCCCGGCGAGTAATCCAGTCGATATTCTGCTCCGCACTTGCCACAGACGATAGGATTCTGATCGACCGTAAGACCGTCCTGAAGATCGCCTTTCCCATTTGTGTATTTCACTGCTTCGTAGGCCATTCATACTCCTTCTAATTGTCTTGATTCACACAGTCCACTCTGATTGCGTCAAAAGCCGTCAAAGTAACTTTGAAGGTTGAACGTGGTTTATCGCTGACAACATCCACAACCTCTATGCCACCGTAATTAACCATTGCTACCTGACCGTCATCTGACTGCGCATTCCATAACCTTGCTCTTTGATGTATCGAAATGTGGAACATCGGCTCCTTCGCCTTCCGCACAACAATTTCAGAGGCGTAGTTGATATTCGCTTGATGTTCAGGAGGATTCAGCGCCCGAATCGTGTACGGAACAGCATACGGGCATAGCTGCTGCGCTCGCGTGATCTGCTGCGGTTGGTTCTTCGGAACGATGGCCGGAACATTCTGAAGGTTCTGTGCTGCCGATTTCCGAACGGCATCATCTCGCTCAATGATGGCCTGTCGCTTTTCCTGGATTATTCTGTCAAGATTCTTTGCTTGGTCTCTGTATGCCAAAAAGGGCGCAGCGATCAAGGCCGCAACGCTGATTGCCACGCGCACCCAATGAGGAATAGGCAGGTCTTTTCGTTCTTTATGGAGCCACTTCCAAATGTTGTTGAAAGGCATCACTGCCAGAACGATCAATACCCAATAGTGAATCAGGGCGCGGAGATAGTCAGACAGAATGTCAGTCATGATGAACTGAAATCAGTTGCTGGTCCTCATAGCAGACGCGCCCCGGTCACTCTGTCTTGCGCGAAGTTAACCTCGCAGTCCACCCATGCGCTGGTATTCTCTTCTCCTCCGCAATCGTACACAACAGCAATACTCATACCGATTTGAGAAGCAGTTGGATTGCGTTTACGAGCGTAGCTCATGAGTTGAGACTGGATGTGGCATTGCTCAATTTGTCCGCCAGCCACTAGGAGAGGCAGTGGATAGCTGTCGATGTCTTGAGGAGGATGTTTCATTTTGGCGCGTCCACCGACTCCCAGCTTCAACTCCATTACGAGTGCCGCAGGTTTGGCCAGATTAGCGAGAGCGAGAACTACATGACTCGCGGTTGGATGGGAGAGCTGTGCTATCCGCAGGTCAGGAGTCCAGTCCAACTCCAACACCCTTTCAGTAGTTCTCACATATTTATTGGTTGCGCGAACCAAATACGCTGTCAGGAAAACGACAGCCAGCGCCGATACAGCTTGAACTGCCGCTGCTCCGGCGATGAGGTTGTTCACTGCGTTAGGACTCATGATCCACTTCCCTGCTCGTCCTCGGTCCCGCCTCAGCACCATTCCGCGCCAGGCCGCACTGAATCGTCAACACTGTCCTGGGTCTGCCAAATCCTTTGCGTTTGGCTGCACCCGACGTGAGCCGCACTATGTGCGCTCCCGATCCTCCTCGATAAACTTCCGCACCATCCGTGCCAGCCGGATCGAATCTTGAACGCGAGCGATGACTCGCGGCGAGGTCGGCATGATGTTGTCTTCCTTCGCCGTCCTGACAGCGGCGATCCGGCGATCAGAGACGCCGCAATCAGCAACGTGTTTGTCCTTCTGTCGTCAGGCACTCCCCAAGCATAGGCGACAAAAAGGCGAAGATCAAGCCGTTTTCGGTGTAGGCTTTGAGAAGGAAAGTTCCCTGTACCTATGTCAACCGCAGTTCAGTCCGCCAAAAAGCCAAGATCAAAACTCATTGAGTGGGGCATCCGCCAGATGAGACGAGAAATTGAACTCAACTGGCACGGGGCGATTTGGATCGCTGCGTTCCTTATTGTTGGCTTCTCGTTCCTTCAGGGTTATCCAGAAATCCCCCCAATCGGAATATCCATTGGACTGCTAGGCGCGGCAGCCATCGTCGTGGGGGTTAGGACGGAGCATCTCTTGCGCGTGGAAAAGAGTGGCTGGGTTGTGGTCGCGTTTCTGCTATTCGCAGTTGAAATGCGCACGATTTATCACGACCGCGACCAACATGACGCGGAGGTTAAAGCTGAGCATGACGAGCAAGCAAAGCACTTTGCTGAGATTGCAGGAGGCATTGAATCTGCTATCAGCCAGAGTTCAGTCCAATTTGCCAAAACGATGAGAATTGAGCAGGGTAATCTGGCGCAGACGTTAGGAGGCTTGAAGGAAACAGTCAACGCAGCGACCGGAGGTAATGGCTTTTGTTACGCGATTCTCGTTCCGCCTGATGTCGCGGGCACTGCCACCGCTATTTCGTCGATCATCCCCCAAGGAAAGTATCCCTTGACCAACGTCAATGCTTTAGTCACTGATGACGACATGATGGTGGAGTATCTCAATGAGAGCACTAAGACAGGAAGACCGCATTCAGCGGAGGAATTTTCGAGCGTTGCCCAGCGTGCTCAAGAATGGATTCACATAGGCGACTTGCCGCCCCGATTCCCTGAGCAGTTCTCCATGCGGGCAACAGCCGTCACAGGGGACAGGCGCATGTTGACGATCATGTTTTGGGCTAACAATGGGAGTTGGACGGAAAAGTTCGCCCTTCGCCGCGTTAACGGAAAATGGTTGAGATTGATTCGAGTGTGGAGACAGAGGCTAGACAAGAAAAAGAACGCAATGGTCGCTGATGTGGTTTTTAATCAGGTCGATCAGGGCTTCCCAGAGGATACGAATACTAAGGCGTCGTCGGGGCTATCGGTATCTCCTTCTCAATGACGGTGCGCCGGTCGAAGCGCCGAAGCCGGTCGGGTGGCTGGCTAAGCTAATTTCGACATCGCTCAGGGTCCGGGTTCCGATTTTGGTATCGCTGGGAAAAGCAATTCCGGTCACCAACGACCAAAGGTTCCGCTTGGGTGCGCGGGATTATAATCATCGCCGATTATGGCGCGGTTGAACAAACTGAATATGGTCTTGAACGGCGCACTCGCGCAAGTGTCGTCGGTCATACGGAACGAATGGAATCCTGCGAAGCTGAGTTCCGAGTTGAAGTACCGCGACTCACTCGCGGCCTTCTTACGGGAATCCGCTCCCGACGCCCGCGTCGAGGTCGAATATCGTCACGAGGGAACCACCGTTGATGTGTATTTCAAAAAGGAAGGCTTTCTAGGCGCGGCTCAAATCTTCATCGAACTGAAGTACAACCTACGGCAAAAAGGTGAATATGACAGATTGGTTGGCCAATTGGAACAAATCAATCCCAAGAAGCGCAGGGTCATCGTGGTGCTTTGCGGCGATCAGCACAACGAGAGCCTACTAGCCAGGTTGCAGGAGCGGTACAAAAAGGCTTTCTCTCCGATGCCATTAGAAGAGAACTCGCCGGAAATAATCATCAAAGCGTCGGCGGAGAAGTCATTGGCCGCGAAGCAGAGATGAGATGGAGCCGCCGTGTGGTATCAGCTCGCCTGCGCTGGCACCTCTGAATCGAACCATCCCGCCAGTTCTGTGTATCGGTCACCTTTTGAGCTTGTGGGTGAAGGGTTCCCTTCCCGGCCACGCGACTTCAGATGTAGGTGATGGTCAAGGACAAATTCGGGGCGAAGTCCATCTGATAGAACGATCTGAATAATTCGAGAGCGGTTGTAATGGATAACTGCGCGTCTGTCGCGTTGGGGCTGTAGCGTTCGTCGCTGTGAACTATTTTGTTTCGGAAACGCCGGACCGAATCTACGTCTTTGAAAACAGAAAACGTCATTACACCATACAGCTCCAACAGGTTGGTCATGATGCTCGCCGAATAGTCCCGACCCGTCAGGTACTCCATCCGTTCGCTGTTGATTCGTTGCTGCCCTCCTTGCTCATCTCTCTTCAACGAGACCAGATGAGCATTCCACATCTGGTTGATGATCCGCTCGGTGATGAACCAGGCCAGCACAATCGCTGTTTCGTAATTTCCCAACTTATATTCACTAATGCTCTTGGCGAAAGATGCAAGAACGCTCTGGAGGCTGTCGTCAAACACGCGCTTAAATTGCTGGACGGCGAAATCTATCGTGTCCAAAGGGATTATGCGCCGGAAAATGATCCGGTGATCATTTTCGATAGGAATCGGTCCATATCCAGCCTTTAGACGGCCCATCTGAAAGGTCCACGCCGTGCTCTCGCTCTTCAGATCATAGCCACCAACCTTTCCATTCTCGTATCGAATACGGAAGGCATCCTTGATTGTGACCTCGTCAAGGCTGAAATATTGAAGATTGTCTTTCTTAATAGTGGCTGAATCCAAGAGCAGATAAAACGTATTCAAGTAGTCCAGATATTTGCCCCATCTCCCGACGATGTCATCGATTCTCTGTATGGGGTCCAGCGGTTTGGTTTCTGATTCCAAGGCTGCGACCCGAAGCAGGATCAAGCCGTCGCGGCATATTCGCAACTCGAAATCGCCATTGATCTCGCGATAGGTTTCTTCCGCCATCAACTCCTCGAATGTGTCGAGAACTGTCGGATTCTTGAAGTCGATTTGGCTACCGGCCCAGAATGGTCGGGAAGGGTAAAACGCAGTGAATGAAGTGATTTCCATCTTTGTGGATTTAATGTACGTCTTGCACCACTCAGATCAAAGATAGGCACACAGCAGCGAACTTTGCGGAGTCTTCCGCTCTCTACTTCGGGTGATCGTCGCCTGTCGGTTGATGCCAGGGTGTTCTGGCGCTCGGGAAGATGGACGGCGATTCTGCGATCAGCGTTCCAAGCACTCGTTTCGCAATGCGGGCTGCATAACGAATTTCTTCTTCAAGATTCATTTGACTTGTCGTCGCGTCGTTATTGACCGACCATCTCGCGGTCCGGATCGCGACAATCAGACACGTAGCGATCAGAAGTGACGGCCCCATTTTCGGCCAGGCGGGATGGTTCTCGTAGCCGCCAATTTCCATTGGTCTAATTCCGACTTGCCGCGATCAGGGACGCCGCGATCAGCAGTGCGTACTTCTGGCGTTGGTCGTCGAGCACGGCCAAAGCATAGGCGAAGGAGGGGCGAAAGGTCAATTCATCCATCCGGGCACGATCAGTGTTCCGCGTTGGACTCCCGAGGTCACCCAAACCGCGCTCAGGAATAGTGCTGTCGCCACAAATGACAGCAGAACCTGCGGCTTGTCGTAGCATGGCATCGTCTTGATGGAGTGACCCGCAGTTGTCGTTTAAGGCGAGGAACTTCTTCGCTCGGCAGTTTGCCCAATACCCAACTAGCCTGGAATCAATTTGCGGCTGGCCCGACATTGTAGCAACGGCGGTCCCGAACCGCTCTGTCGAAACCTTGCAGTAGAATGCAGTCAGCAATTCAGAAGTGGGAAGTACACGAAATGCGCCTGAATCCAAGTCAAGTGAATTCGGTGGTGAACTATCTTCAACAAATCCCAACTACTCCATGTCCTCTTTGCAACCAGCAAGAGTGGAAGGTCTCGGAGACGATTTTTGCTTTGCCTGAATACGTCAGTCCCCCCATCATCAATCTTGGATCAGTTCTGTTCCAGCAGCACAATCCAACTGAGTCACCCCCTCCCTGGATTCACGCCTCGTCTAAGAAAGAACCCGAAGTGTTTCCGGTGATTCCGATTGTCTGTGGCAGGTGCGGTTTCGTTTTTTTCATTAGTGCCGTGGCGGCAGGTGTCATAGCGGCGCAACCAGCAACCATGAGATAGCAGCTCGTTAACTATGTCGAATACGAAAGACGTAGTTGCACAACCCGAAAACGCTGAACGAAAGTTCACATTCAGTCGTGAGTACAGCGTCGCAGTGCCCGGAGGCGAGCCAGCTTATGTCATTGCTGCGTCGGAGTGGGACCGAATCAAGAAAATGATCGTTCGGATTGTGCCACCAAAGAACTGGTTCGTTGTGGCTGGTTCAATTTGTGCTGGCATGTTCGCTTCCGCCGTGTTTTGCCTACTCGGGTTTGCGCCATCATGGGACAACGTTCCCACTTGGGCTAAGGCTGTGGCAGGTTCCGTGACCGCATGCGCACTGGTGCTTTCTGTGGGATTGTTCTATTTAGATACGCAGCAGAGAGGCAACATCAGAGAATCCACTACGGATGTGACAACCGAAATGGAACGGTTAGAAACATCTAGCCAAGCAGCAATATCAAAAGAACCGCCGGTCGAGCCGAAGTAATCGCACGCAGGCGTTTCATTTCGTCTTCTTCTTAGCCTCGCCCTAGCCCATCGTGCTCGCTGAGCGGCTGCGATCCGCGCTCTCGCGTTTGCGCTCATGCGTCAGAGATTGTGGCAAGGCAAATCGGCTGACTAATCGCATCGGCTGCCAACAGCTATTTGCTAAATGGAAGCAGGTGCTCAGCATCGAGCGAAACATGGGGGATCGAAATGGAACGTTTGCCCCTCAATTGCAGCATCCATTGTTTGATGTTCTCGTCCGACAAATCCAACTCCGCAAGGTAAGATTCGAGGGCTTTCGTTCCGATAAAATCCTTCCCCGGCTGAGCACCACCGATCATGCGTGCGTGGCTGAACATCACCTTGTACTTCGGCGTGGCATTTCGCTCTTCATAGTTCTGGTGAACGATTTCGAGGCTACCTTCAGTTCCCTGCATCGGCTTCTCCGTTTTTATTCAATGCTGCGATGGACTGCTAATTCGTGCAACACGCCTCTGATTCTCTCCTATCCGTAAACAGAACTAACTGCCAGCCTTCGCAGCGCGTGTCTTTAGCTCCTGAGGTTCTGCTGCCAGAGTAAGCGTCAGGACTGAAGGCGGCAAGGCATCTGTTACATTTTTTGACCCTGAGACCGAAGAAATCTGCATCGTGTCCGATGCCCCGGCATCTCCGGAAGCTTTGGTCGAGAAGTTCCGAAATCCAAGCCCCGCCATTCACTAAATGGATTGGAAATATCCTAATACTGTCGCATTACCTGTTCCTTTGCTGTTCAAACTCTTCCAAGTAATCTTTTGCGAATTGAGCATAACGTGATGCAGAAATCTCGTAATAGTCGAACAGGACGAACAGACCCGATAGCGCCTCCTCGACCAGAGCGGCTGTGTGGTTCGCCATTTCCTCCGTACTGGAAACACGTCGCCATGTATGGCTTTCTTCTCGCGTTTTCTTCTGCTGTAAGAGCAGGGAGGAACCGCCGCTGTAGGAAAGAATCCTGCCGCTCAACCCGCTGTGAGTTATCATGAGCCGCAGCTGCTCGGTAGGACCCACACCCAGACGTTGATACATTCCAGCAAGAAACAAAAATGCCTCAGCAATTCGCCCGATTCGTATATCAGCCCAAAGAGCCGTTCCTTCCGTTGTCCGCTCATCTTCAAAATAGGAAAGCGCACCGTAGAAATCGCCGTTGGTGCGGAGCGTCCAATAGTCGTAGCTGTCGTGCATTGTTCCCTTGATCTCAGCAACAATCCCTTCAGTTGTTGGTCTGGGACGTGCATCTGGAGTTGTTGTTCAACACCACAGCAAACGGCCAGCCGAAGTGGTGCAGGTTTGAGGTTTGCACCGCCCGTACAAGAAATCCATGTTTAGCCTTGAGTTCTCGCATTGCCAACATGGACACGATCTCGACAAAGCCAGTGTGATTGACTTTCGTGCCGGCAGCCAAAACCCTATTTCGATGAAACGAAACCCAATGAGAATCCAACGAGCGTGATTGAGAAAGCCCCTCCTTGTTACTGTCATTCGATTTCGCAGAAGCCTTCGTGACTTCATGCACTATTTTTGGCAGGTGCGTAGAGGCGAGCTGCCACAGCTGCTCTGCGGTTGTGAAAGTGCTGTACAGAAAATCGCTCTGGAGAGACTCACGATAATTCTTGAGGTCTTCGAGCTGTTTAGGATCGTGATCGAAAGGAACGGGGGCCTCGCAGAAATACAAAGCGACAGGTTTACCAGCTTTCCTGAATTCATCGATCTCTTCTGCCGTGCCGGACGGCGCTTTGCCAGTCGGGGTACCCAACTTGTGCCAGAACACACCAATCAAAATGTCCCCATGCTGCACAAGTTGCCGATTGAGTAATGCTTGAGGTCTGTCCCCAGCTTGAGGATAGCTATCAGTCTCCCAGCGCACCGGCAATAAGGTGATGCCCAGGGAGCGCGAGTTAATCGAGTTCCAGTGTTTGATTACGTCTTCCAGAACGTCTCGGTGCTGTGGCACATCTGAAGGTGAGGCAATTAGTACCTCCAGAACGTTGCTTTGGCGAGGCATGTGGCTAATTGTAGTAGCTCGAATCGCGATTTGAACCACATCGGAAAGTTGTGAGTTCTACGGTTTGGTGATGACGGCGTAGCGGAATTGCATTGCAACGGTTTTTTCAGATGCGCGTCTAAGATTGCTATACTGTCCGGCCATGAATCTAGAACAAGTCATTGAATCTCTGGACGCTGAAATCGCACGGCTCCGGCAGGCTCGTGCGCTGCTCGACGGGACCGGCTCCGGTTCATCGGGAGTCAGAACGGGCAGGAGACGAGGGCCGAGACACATGAGCGCAGCGGCACGGAAGCGAATCTCCGATGCGCAGAAGAAGAGATGGGCCAAGGTGAAGGCAGGCAAATAATCAGTCCTTTTTCCGGGGCTGATGGCCGCATCCGATACGTTCATCCCCGGTTCTCCCGCTCCTCCTCGATGAACTTCCGCACCATTCGCGCAACTCGGATCGAATCTTGCACACGAGCGGTGATTCGCGGCGATGTCGGCATGATTTTGTCCTCTTTCGCCGTTCTGACCGCAGCGACTACGAGACGCTCACGAAGATCCGTTCCTGGAGAAACTGATTGAGACAAAGCAGGGCACAAATGACTGACAAGCAATCTCATCACGCAATGCTGGCTGTTGCCATGCATTTTCCAGTCTCTCATCGAATTCTGGCGTTCCAAGTGGCCGGCCCGTGTGGGTGCATTGACGGATAGTCTCGGATAAGCACCACAACCTGAACCACGGCAGCGTTCCCAAATGTAGGCGGGGATTTGTGCGTCCGGTTTCCCAAAGAGAGAAATTATGTCACGTGTCATAATTTGAGACAAACGTCAACGACATCGAGGTCGGCGAATATCGCTTCGCCAACGGGAACGCAAAACAACCCGTTTATTTCCTGTCATTCTGCGAGTGCACGATGTACTAAGTGAATCGAGATTGATCCCTCTCCCACAGCTGAGGCGACGCGCTTCACGTTGTTAGCGCGTGCATCTCCGACCGCAAACACTCCAGGTAAACTAGTTTCAAGCAGATATGGAGACCGCGAAAGAGGCCACTGGGCAACGCACAAATCCTCTGGGAGGAGCTCAGGGCCAGTCTTGATGAAGCCTTTATCGTCCAGGGCAACGCAATTGTCTAGCCATCCTGTATTGGGAGTGGCTCCAGTCATCAAGAATATGTGGTGGATGCGATGAATGTCAGTCGCACCTGTTTGCTTGTTCTTCCAGCGAATGCAGTCGATTCTTCCGTTTCCCTCAATAGCATCGATCTCGGTGAACGGATGAAGAGTGATCCTAGGGCTCTCTTCAATACGTCGAATCAGGTAACGGGACATCGTATTTGCAAGACTCGCGGAGCGGATAAGCACATGCACGTGTTTCGCACTATCCGACAGGAACACAGCGGCTTGTCCCGCCGAATTGCCGCCGCCAACTACGATCACCTCTTCGTTTCCGCATAACTGCGCCTCGATGTATGTTGCCCCGTAGTAGACCCCGATGCCTTCGTAACGCGAAAGGTTCTCAATTGGAAGTCTGCGATACTGAGCGCCCGTAGCAATGACGATCGTGCGGGCGGGGATCCGAATGCCACCCTCGATCTCGATGGCATACGGACGTTTGCTGCAGGCCAGCTGCACGGCGGTGCGCGCGATAATCAGGTCAGCCCCGAACTTCTGTGCCTGTGTGTAGGCCCGACCAGCCAGGTCCTGCCCGGAGATGCCCGTCGGGAATCCCAGATAATTTTCTATTTTGGAACTTGAGCCTGCCTGCCCTCCAGGAGCGCTCGTTTCGAGCACAAGAACATCGAGGCCTTCGGAAGCCGCGCAAACAGCAGCCGCCAGCCCAGAGGGCCCGGCTCCAATCACCACTACGTCGCGGATTTGGCTTTCGTCAATGTCTGGATTGAGTCCCAGGCAATCGGCTATCGCTTGATTACTGGGATTGCGAAAAACCAGGTCGCCCCTGTAGATCAGCACGGGAATGTCCTCGATCTTCACCTGCAACCTGTCGAGCAACTCCTGAACGCATTCATCACGGTCAAGATCTATATAGCTATAGGGATGCCCATTTCGGGAGAGGAACTCCTTGATGCGCAGCGTTCCCGGCGAGTGCGCGGAGCCAACTAACACCACATCGCTGATGCCGTGAGCAATCAGCTCAAGACGTCGGAGGATGAAGGCGCACATAATGATCTCGCTCAGCTCGACGTCGGTTTGCACCAGCTGCTGTAGCGCATGACGATCGAGCTCGATCACCTCGCCTGCCTTACCCACCCGGGTGCAAACAACGGCAGGACGTCCGGAAAGCATATTGAGCTCTCCAGTGAAGCTTCCGGGTGTGTGAGTCGTGATCAGAACATCACCTTGTGGGGTCGGCTGGATAATATCGATTTCTCCTGAGACCACCACAAACAGCCCTGGCGCCACTTCGCCT
>Ga0207081_1088_pt1 | contig 17520 bp, 22 predicted proteins | sample Alteio_BWMinHeat_59_FD_153524 | JGI IMG/M metagenome (GOLD analysis project Ga0207081, IMG submission 153524) | Enriched cells from forest soil in Barre Woods Harvard Forest LTER site, Petersham, Massachusetts, United States -... | ecosystem: Environmental > Terrestrial > Soil > Temperate forest >... | reverse complement strand
CAAGAGAAGATAAGTTTAGAAAATCAACTTACATTATCTTCCAAGAAAAACGAGGCACTAGAAAAGGAGAAAAAAAGCTACAAAGATCCCCGATCTAAAAAATAAGGAAATCATCAACCGACTTTTTACAGAGAGAAAATCAACCGCAGATTTGACAGCACCGTAAAACAGGTGCTGTTAACTTGGTGATTGGTGATTTTACCTGTTAACTGTCGGTTGGTGGCAAAAAGGCTTTATCGAAACTAGGTCTAGGAAGGACTATGAATTCAGAGGCAAGCGAAATGTATGAAATAATAGCAAAATCACTAGAATACTATTCAGAGTTTGCTAACGCATTAAAAAATGAATTAAAAAAATCAAATGATGAGCATCTTAGGTATGGTAATTCTCTTTTAGAATTATTTGGTGGTGATTTGGATTCAATAGTACAAGATAGGAATGACTTTGCCAAAGAAATAAACAATTTACTGACTTCAACTATAAAATGGACTCAACTTCCAAAAATTATAAAAGATGAAGAAAAATTAGTCGGAGCAAGCCTAGCTTTGTACAAAAAACATTTGCTTGAATTACAAGATCTTCCCAAAGTTAAGGGAATGTCTGAAGGTAATCTTCCAAGCATAAAATGGCAGATTGATCTTATAGATAAAACTGTTAAGGAATTGAATATCAATTTACCACCTCTTTAGTTTTTCTTACTAGCATTTTGAATTAGAGTCAACCACTTGTTATCTCCCTGAATTTCAATCCCTGCCTTGTCTGCTGGTGTCATTCCTTCTAATGCCATATGTGGTCTTACATAGTTGTGATACAACTGATAACCTTTCAACAATGGAGAATCTTTTTTCTTAATACCACGAACTACCTTTTCACGATCTCTAATCTCTCCGTTCAATCTCTCCATTTTGTTATTGTTCTTGTCACCCTGTAATCTAATGTGTCTGATGTGTAACGTTCTCTTTATTCTATCCTGTTCCCAAAATTCTTTTTGGTAAGCATCATGGTAAGATTGCAAACCATCCGTGATTATGACTTTGGGTTTAGTTCCTGTTACTTCCTTGCCTTTTCTAAACAAGCTTGAAGCATCATGCTTTTCTTTTGAATCTGCTACCTCTTGGGCAATCCAGAATCTAGTCTCATCATCCATTAATGCAAATACATATTTCATATCACCATGAATCTTAACCCAAATCTCATCAGCTCTCCAAGCATCACCTACTTGTGGCACTATCTTTTCAAGATATTTTTCCATTAATCCAGTGTATTTCTTGATCCACTTGTAGATAGTAATATGAGAAACATTAACGCCTTGTAGTCTAAGGAATTTCTGAACCCCTCTAAGCGATTCACCTGTGAAATAGAGTTGCATAGCTGAGGTTATTGATTTTGGATTGCTTCTCATCCCTTCAAAGCCTATGTTTAAGCTAAAGGTCTTGTGGCAATCCTGACATGAGAATCTCTGAATATCGCCTGCTTTGTTATGTCTTACACCAAATTTGATTAGATTGTCAGACTTGCAAAATAGACAGCTTGTTACGTTTATTGGTGAAATTGTTACCTTGTTTTTCTCTCGTACTTGTTCTCTGATCTTTAAACTAAATTCTACGGCGTGAATATGCTTACAGCAAATCTTCCTAAAGATATGGTCAGCACAGTTACATTCCCACTTATCGCTTACCTTGATTACATCATACTCTCTTTTTGTTGTCTGTGATTTGACATGATAAAAATTATCAGATACACGTATTAGATCGCTTTTGAGTGCGATTTCTTTTCCTTTTTGTTCACGTTTGTTTTCTGTCATACACTATTAGTGTACACTATGGGTGTATTTTAACTTATTTGGAAAGCCTTTTATACTTTTAGTGTACACTAAGAGTGTGGGTCAAATAACACGAAAAATATGGAAATGTGATCGCTGTAAGCATGAGTGGTTATCAAGAGATGGCGAAACTCCGTTAAGATGTGCTAAATGCAAATCGCCATATTGGAATATACCAAAACATTCAAGTTTAGAGCAAGCAAGAGAAGCTATGAAAAGAAAGAAAGCAAAGGGGGGTGATTAGATGGGAACATGGAGAAGCACTTTAAAGAGTGGATTTTTAGGAGATGAAGAAAGTATTGCAAGACTACAACGAAGTGACTTGCTAAGTTTAGAACAAAAGTTTGAAGAACTTAAACGTGCAGTAACACTGAATGGAAATATTGATCATGAGCAACACGCTAGAATGTGGGAAGCGATTGACAGACTAGAACAACACACTAACACGTCTAAAAACATTGAACCAACTACAAACTTAGTCACAGAACTACAGTTGTCAAGATCTGAAATATCAGATCTTCGTGAATGGATGCCAGACCTTAAACATAAACACAGAGAAAACTTGGATAATGCGAGGACAACTGATGAGTAACGCAGATGATACACTCCGTGTAGCACTAGAAGAAATGAGGGTTGCAATACGATACAAAAGAATGTGTGAAGAATTACTGCAACATCTCATAGGCAGTGTACGCTATCTTCAATCATACTCTAAAAAATACAATATTCCACTACCTAACGAAGATGCAATTCTAAGGTCTACAGACAGAGCGGCAGATCTAATAGAACAGATAACGAATCCTACCAACCGAGAGTTAACAGAGAGAAATACCAACCGTGAAGATAACAGAACAGTAAAACAATATGTTTAATAGGTACCCGTAGCGTACCATACGGTAAGATGGACGAAGTAAGATTAGACAGTCTCGATGGGGTCGGCCCAGTAACTACCAAGAAGCTAAATGATGCAGGTATTCATAACATAATGGATCTGCTAGTGAGAGGTCCAGTGGATATAGCAGAGATCACTGGAATGGAATTTGATACTGCGGCAAAACTAGTAACCAAAGCAAGAGAATCTCTTATTGAATCTGGTCAACTTCAAAAAGAATTTGTCAGTGCTACTGAAATTTATAAAAGAAGACAGGATATTGGAAAGATCTCGACTGATACAAATGCATTAGATATGTTATTTGACGGTGGAATTGAAACACAAGCTGTCACAGAAGTTTATGGTGAATTTGGTTCTGGAAAAACACAGTTTTGTCATACAATGTGTGTGAATGTTCAAAAACCAAAAGAAGAAGGTGGTCTAGATGGAGGAGTTTTGTATATTGATACTGAAAATACATTCAGACCTGAAAGAATTGTTTCTATAGCAAAAGCAAAAGGTCTTGATCCAGCAAAAGCATTAGATAGAATTATTGTTGCCAAAGCATACAATAGCTCACACCAAGAGCTAATAATGCAAGAAGCAGGCATGGTAATAGAAGAAAATAAAATTAAACTAATTGTAGTTGATTCCGCAGTAGGATTGTTTAGATCGGAATATCTAGGAAGAGGAACGCTTTCTATTAGACAGCAAAGATTGAACAAATTCATGCATCTTCTTACACGAACTGCTGAAACATACAATGTTGCTGCCATTGCAACAAACCAAGTAATGTCATCTCCAGATACGTTCTTTGGTGACCCAACACGCCCAATTGGAGGAAACGTTGTTGCACATTCAAGCACATACAGGGTGTACTTTAAGAAATCTGGAAAGAAGAGGATTGCAAGAATGGTTGACAGTCCACATCATCCAGAACAAGAAGTAATATTCACTCTGACCGAAGCCGGTGTATCAGATCCAGAAGAAGAATCAAAGAAGAAAAAGAAAGACGAGTCTGAGGAATAAACACACCCTTATTTTTACTTGTTTCAAGGAATAGAACCATTGATTATCTATAATTAGGATCCAAGCATGCCAAAATAACTAGTAAGTGTTAAATTATGGACAACTCAAGTCTTTACGAATATGACTACAAAGAAACCACATGGTCGTTCTCATGGATTCATGCACAAGTCACGTTCTGTCATGACCAAAGACAGGATAAGAGGAGTATCTTTCCTAATGAGAACATTTGTCAAAGGAGACAAGGCTCTTGTAATCATAGATCCTTCACAACACAAAGCATTGCCACATAGAAGATACCATGGCAAAGTTGGAACTATAACAAGTGTTGGACGTAGAGTTGTAACAATGGATGTTAAGCTAGGTAATAAAACAAAAACTCTCATAACAAGATTAGATCATATCAAACCATTTGGTGTATAAACATGGAAGAGATAAAAAAGAAACAACCAATTTCTGTATCTGAAGTTAAAGAAATTATGGAAAAATCTGATCCAGAATCTATGGATCAAATACAAAGATGGACATTTGATTATGTATCCAAATTTGCAAAAATTGACGGAAAGGCTGCAAAAAAACTAAAGCAACAGCTTGTTAAAGAATGCGGAATTACAGAAGAGGAAGCAGTAGAAATTGTAAATAACCTCCCAAGTACAGAGGCAGAGTTACGCGCATTTACCTTTGGCTGGAAAAAACTAATCCTAGCAGAAACGCTAGAAAAAATGTTAAAAATTATCAAGGAGAACGTGTAAGTCCACTAAGGAGTAGATGTTCTTGGAAAGAACTCAACCTAGAAAATACGAAGAGTACGCATACGTTTTAGATTTTGTAATACGAGGCAAATCTTCTACAGTGCGAGGACGAGACGGAATCATAGTAACTGCACTAGGCGAAGAAAGATTAACAATTCTGGAATTACTTGCATTGCCCAACTCTACGTTTGAGATTGGGGAAAGAGTGTACATTGGAAAAGAGGGACGAACAAAAATACTATCAGTTTTGGGTAGGTTAGAGTATAATGAAATATCATCAGCCGCACAAAGTGAGCTTTCAGGTGTGGTAGAAAAAATTGTCTTACAAAATGAACAACGATTCATAGACTATCTAAATAATGCACAACCACTTACTCCAAGAATTCATGCGCTAGAATTGATCCCAGGAGTAGGAAAGACGTACATGAAAACAATGCTTACAGAAAGAGAAAAGAAAAAGTTTACTGACTTTAAGGACTTACAAGACAGAGTAGGACTAAAAGAACCAATAAAGCAAATCGCAAAGAGAATACTTGAAGAAATTACTGGCGAGACCAGAATGAATCTCTTTGTGAGACGATGAAAAAGCGACAATTACTTGGACAACATTTTCTAGTTTCACAATCAACTACAAAATCTATTGTTGATTCTGCAGAAATAACAAAAAAAGATACAGTTCTTGAAATTGGTACTGGTAGAGGAATCATGATTCCATACTTGTGTCATGTGGCAAAAAAAGTGATATCTGTGGAAAAAGACAAGGAATTATACTCACAAGCATTGGAAAAGTTTGAGAATTTTCCTAATCTGACACTAAAACAAGGAGATGGTTTTAAGATGGATCTTGATTTTACAATTTTTGTATCAAATCTTCCATATTCTGAGAGCAGAAATGCCATAGAATGGTTAGCTCAAAAAAAATTCTCTCATGGAATAATTATGGTACAAAAGGAATTTGCTGAAAAACTCGTAGCAAAGCCAGGAAGCAAAAACCACAAGGCAATAACCGTGATTGCAAATCATTGTGCAGAAATTAAACACATGATGGATGTAAAAAGATCCGATTTTTCCCCTCCGCCAAAGGTAGAGTCTGTTATACTAAAATTGACTAAAAAACAACAGATCTCAAAAGATCTCATACATACAGTAAACAAGCTTTTTTCATACAGGAGAAAGACACTTCATAATGTTGCTAAACAATTTGGAATTTTGGTTGACTCTGACAAAAGATTTGAAGACTTGACAAATGGTGAAATAATTAATCTTGCAAAACAAATCAATAAAAACTAAATATTATTCTCCTGCAGAGGATACGTTATTTTTTGCAAATCACATTCAAAATGAAAAAGGAAAATCTGCCCTTGACATTGGCACTGGTTCTGGATATCTTGCAAATGTTTTATTGCCAAACTTTGAGGTTGTAATAGCAACTGACATTAGCTTTGATGCAACAAAGAAAGCTTACCATTTAATCCAAAATTGCATCTGTTGTAATGCTGCAGATCCGCTTGCTATGAAATTTGATCTTGTCATTTGCAACATGCCTTACCTGCCTTCTGACAAAATTATTGATCCAGCAGTTGATGGTCTAGATGAGGGATTAGTAGTCCCACTTCAAATAATAAAATCAGCAAAAAATGTCATAAAAAAAGGAGGCAAAATGATATACTTGACGTCATCACTTGCAAATCACAAAAAGCTATTGGAAGAGATTACACGTCTAGGATTTCATACAAAGATAATAGCAACAAAGAAAATGTTTTTTGAGGAATTGATCCTAGTTGAAGCTGTTTTAAAATGAGAATTATAATTATTCCATTAAATCATGATAGCATTTTAATGAGACTTTACATCAAATGATATCATGAAAGCTACTTTTGGTGCAGGCTGCTTTTGGCATGTTGAGGCATTATTTCGACAAGCAAAAGGAGTAAAATCCACAACAGTGGGGTATCTTGGAGGTTCTCTCAAAGATCCAACCTATGAAGATGTGTGCTCTGGACAAACTGGACATGCTGAAGTAGTTCAAGTAGAATATGACCCAAACATGGTATCGTATGATGATCTTCTTACAGTGTTTTGGAATAACCATGACCCAACTACACTGAACAGACAAGGTCCAGATGTAGGAGATCAATACAGATCTGCTATATTTTTCCATGATGCAGAACAAGAAGCAACTGCAAAAATTTCAAAGGAAAAATTACAAAACTCTGACAAATTTAAGGGTAGGAAAATTGTTACTGAAATCATACCTGCATCTTCGTTTTACAAAGCGGAAGATTATCATCAGCAATATTTTGAAAAGTGCGGACTACATTAAACAAACTCGATTTTCATTATTGATACTATCTTATTTTCTCAGTTTTTGTGATGCTGTTTGTGCTATAACTTCTGCCATCTTTGAGGTTGTAGCATTGCCACCAATATCATAGGTAACATATTTTCCTTCGTTGATCACTTGTTCTGTAGCTGCAAATATTGCATTTCTTATTTGAGATTCTCCAAGATATTCGACCATCCAAGCTCCAGACAATATCGCTGCAGTAGGATTGACTTTGTCCAAACCTGTATATTTTGGCGAACTGCCATGAGCGGGTTCAAACATTGCATATTTGTCTCCAATGTTAGCAGAGTATACGTTACCTATTGAGCCAATATTGCCAGATGCACACTCTGATATTATATCCATAAACAGATTTGTACTCAATAATACTGAATTATTAAATCTCTCTGGATTTTTAACAAGTTGCTGAGTCATATTATCAATATAATATTCTTCTACCTCCATCCCCGGATTCTCTAGTATTGCTTTTTCAACTTCAGACCAGAATATGCCATCAGTTTCTTTGAGTATGTTTCTCTTTGTAATGGCAAAGATCTTTTTCAAGCCATATTTCTTTGCCCATGCAAACGATGATCTTACTATTCTTTGACAACCTTTACGTGTAGTTTTTCTTATTGCTATTGCAGCATCGTCTGATATCTTAAACTCAATTCCTGAATAAAGGCCCTCAGTGGCTTCTCGAAAACACACAAAATCAAGCTTTTTGTTTGGTGATAATCTGTCATAAGTCTTGATCGGTCTTATGTTACTATAAAGCTCAAATTTCTGTCGAATTGTAACGGCAACACTTCGAGGCGCATTTGGACGGGGAATTGTAGTTGTTGGACCTTTGTAACATGCATCGCTTTCTTCTAGTAGTTTCATTGTAGAATCAGGAATGTATGTGGCGCCACCATGTTTTTCCCATTGTTCTGAACCAGCTTCGCACAAGATCATTTCTGTTTGGGAATTACAGGATCTTAGTACATGTAACACTGCATTTACAAGTTCTGGACCTGTACCGTCTCCTTTAATTATTGCAGCTTTTTTCCCCAAAACATTCCAACGTGGTCGAACCAGTATATTTAACTCTAACTAAGAAATTTTCATAACATTACACGAAACAACTGATTTCAAAACAAAAACCCAATCCTTAAACGATGATTTGACATTGATAAATTCAATATGAAAATAGTACAAATTTCAGACATCCATGTTGGATCCCAATTTCAAGAAGAAATTTTTGATACTGTGGTAGATGAGGTAAATGAACTAGCGCCTTCTGCTATACTTGTAACTGGAGATCTTACCAATGAGGGACTACTCAAAGAATATGAAAAATGCAAAGTAAAATTCTCAAAGTTTGAAACAGAAAAAATTATTACAATTAGTGGCAATCACGACTATAGAAACACTGGATATCTATTATTCAAAAAATACTTTCCATTTGATGCAGTAAACGAGCTTGATGATAATACCGTCCTGATAACTTTGGGTACGGCAAGACCAGACAGGGATGAAGGTGAGGTTGGATACAGACAAAATTTGTGGCTGGAACGTACGTTGAAAAAATATGAGAAAAAGAACAAGATTGTTGCTATGCATCACCATCTTGTGGGTGTACCTGATACTGGAACTGATAGAGTGACAGTAATTGACGCTGGTGATGTATTAAGAACTGTACTTTCAGGAAAAGTTGATCTTATTTTATGTGGTCATAAACACAGGCCTTGGATTTGGAATTTTGGAAATCTTTTGATTGCAAATGCAGGAACTGCTTCATCGGAAAGAATGAGGGGATTGTTTGAGAACACATACAATATTATAACAATTGAAAAAAATAAAATCAAAATTGATTTAAAAATTGTAGGAGGAAAACAAATTCCAATGCAAGATCTTGTTGCACACTACAAGCGTTTTGGCGAAGAGTAAGCTAGATTAATTAACAGATCTAATTTCAGCACCTGTATGCGGGGGTCGCCTAGCCTGGTAGGGCGTGGGATTGCTAATCCCATGTCCGTAAGGACCCGTGGGTTCGAATCCCACTCCCCGCGCTTTTTGCGATCAAACACTTAGACTTAATAATGCGGTTTCAAGAATCAAAAATGATGGTAAGGCGCAAAACTGTAAAACCAAAGTCAAGCGGCCCAAGAAACGTTACCACCGGTTTATGTCCAAAATGCGGAACAATTGGCAAGATTTTGATTATAGGTCTGACTGGTAGTGAGAAGGGTAAATGTCAAGCCTGTAACGCTGAATTTGTATTATAGCAAAAACTGACAATTACCTCAATAAAATAAACCATAAATTTTTAAGATCAATTTCCAACCCTAAAATGGGTATGACAGAGAACGAGGAGTCAATTTATGAACGAGTGGCAAGACTTGAGGATGAAATTGCTACTTTAAGAAGCGAAATGGACGTTCTAAAAGGTACATTACGCAACAAAATAATTCGATATGAGCATAAGTTGATAAAACAAGGTACTGACGTTGAATCTATTGTTGATTAAATTTTTCTTTGATGTTTCTTATTAAATTCAAAACATAGTCAACATCATCAGCTTCTGGTGCAATCTCAAGATACCTGTTCAAAGATCTTAATGCAAGTTCATACTTTAATTGTCTTGATTCCAAAATTCCTTTGTCCCTTATTTCTTCTGGTGATTCTGCTTCGATACCCAGTATCATGTTTATGCAGTGCAGTGCCATGGTATAGTTAAATGACTGGGTGTAAGAGTTCTTCAAATTCCTGCCTATTCTAATAAGAATTTGTTCTGGTCTAATTTCATTTAAAAAATCTGGCAAAAACTCCACATTTCCACCATAGTTCCTATCTAGCATTTCTTGCAAATCCTCAATAGAAAGCAGTCTACCTCTGTTGAAAGGATCTAAAATTAATTCCTCGGAATATTTTACAAGAAAATGGCTAGGAAAACCCACAGGACGTAAATCCAATCCTATGTGGTTTGCAAGTTGTATGTATATGATGGAGAGTGTTATTGGTATTCCACTTTTTTTATCCAGTACGACATTTAGAAAATTATTTTTTGGATTGTAGTAATCATCATTGTTACCAACAAACCCTAATCCATCAAACATGTATTCGTTTAACATAGAAACAAGATAGGTAGGATTCTTTACTTCAGAAAGAGAGTTTTTCAGATCTTCTCCCATGGCATGTAATTTTTGAATATAATCAGTTATGTTAAGATCTGAGTATTCCAGAGTCTGGGATAATTTTAGACATTTTTCAACCAATGTATATCTGGAATTTTTAGCAAAAGCTATCCAGTCTGCAACAAGTGGATCAAAATCTTGACTCATAATCTTTTCAGGTATGTTTCTGGATTTTTTAACTCTCTAGTTGTTGGCGGATTATCAATTAATGTTCGGTAGGTATCTTTACCAATCTTTGAAAATACAGTTGATGTGAAATCCATTCCCATGCTCTTTCTTACTTGGTATGAGGAAATGTCTGTATTTGCAAAGGTTACAAGATAATCCTGAAACTCCTTGTCGTTTTTTAATATGTTTTGAACTGCAAACTCTGCCATTCCCTCCATTGTGGAAAACGCAGCATGATGAATTTGGATTGGCTTTAACCATCGTTGATAAATATCTAAAAGCTGTGGTAACATCTCTGAAATTTTAGGATCTATGGTAACCTTGGTAAAAGTCATCACGTCAGGACCAAGTACTCCTACGATAAAAGTATCCGGATTTAACATGAAAAATAGATTTGCTCTTCTTGCTATTGGAAATTCTTCTGGCACAGGAGGTAACTGCAAATACTCAGAAAGCTTGTTGACTGTACTGTCATCTAATGATAGAATTATTTTTGCAAGCTCTTCATTTATGGCATTTACTTCCATGACTGCCTTTTTGTTAATATCATGTAAATTGCCTTGAATTGCATGAATTTGTTCCTCAAGTATGGTCATCTTTAATGCGCCAACATATCCAGAATTTACATATGCAAATTTGACCTCATACGGTTCTCCTTGTTTTTGTAGTATGATCTGGGGATAACTAGAGAGCACAAACTTGTTCAAAAATATTGTTGAATCTAGATAGTCACCATAAGTTGTAGATATCTTTGAGATGTATGACTTTGCATATGTGGAATAGACAAGAAATTTTATAGGATCTTTTTTCATGAGCTGTGCCATCTTGTCGCTATTTTCATGAGCTATAGCGGTAAAAAGTTCGTTAACAAATTCAACAGAATCTTTTGTAGGAAATACTTTTTTTCCCTTTAATTGTTTTAATTCAATTAAATCCAAAAATTCTAATTTTGTTTCTGATGGAACAGAAATACCGGTAAACTGGAAAACTTTTTCTGCCAACTTTGGGAAAATACTCCTTGATAGCATATCTATATCTTCAAACTTGATTGTTGTTGGTAGTGCTTGGATAGCCTTTGAAAGGGACTTTGTAATGTCTTTTTCCTCGTTTATTTCAACTGAGAGCTGATCCAATAATGCTAGTGCAAACTCGTCAAATTCTTCCATCTTACTCGTGATAAATGTGAACCAATTTAACATTAACTTTGAGATTTCAAAGTAGTTGCTTGATACAGACGTTATATGGTGATTTTCAGATCTGATAATCTAGATTGTTCTAATATTAAACAAATGTATGTATGATATCATGAAAGGTAAAAAACCAAAGATCGAAGAAGAAAAAATAGAATCAGAACATGAAGCAGCAAAAGAAGAACTTCATCAGGCAGAATTAGCGGAAGGTTACGAACAAGACGAAAAATACGAAGAATCTCAGGATTAAACACGTCTGACAAGTCTTGTAATCTGATTTATCTGTCTCTGTCCCAATGACAATCGCAGTTGCATCCCTTTTGGCATTTCATTCGTTTACAATCAGAGCAAATGTTTTGTCGCCAAAAATGATCAGAACTCATAAAATTGTTAGTATCTGCAATTAGATAGATTTTGTGGATAAAGATAATGATGCAGTATGGGACTTGGTTGGTTCAAATGCGATTTTAACAATCAAAGATTATCGCCAAAATTTCTTGTATGTTTATCAACTTCGTCTTGTGGAGATGGTGATTCTGCCTCATGTTTATGCTCAGTTTTATGACTACGCTGTGCCATTTTTTTCTCATGTTCCTCTCTTGAATGATGCAGTCTATCACTTTCGTGGATGAACTCTTTTCCACATTCAGCACATTTGACTATAACATGATGATGCTCATGATGTGCATGTTTTATCAGATCTTCGTATACAGAAAATTTCATTTTGCACTGATCGCAGCTAAATTTCTTTTTAAAAAGATCCATGCTTATCAAATCTATAATGAACTCACAGATAAGAATGTTTTATAGATTGTAAAAATTTCATATATATGTGACCAACCTATGCAATTCGCAGTCAACTAATATACTAGATTTCATATTACCAGTAAGTAGTGATAAGAAAATTTGAAATTCTATATTGAATTTGAGCCATGTAAAGAATGCAAAGATCTGATTAGAGAATTTGAAAACTCTGATGAAACTCAAATACATGAAGACTCTAAAAAATTTTTACGACACATCACATACAATCACAGCGAGATAGTGCAAGCAATAGTCAAAGATTTCCCAAAGGAAGCAAAAAGGGAAGACTTTTCTTGGTTCAAATAAAATCTCTAAACTTTCCCTCTTGTTTTAATTATCTCGTAGCATTGAATATGTTAAACTAGATTTAGGGAGTACCGGGGGTGGGTTTCGAACCCACGACCTCCAGATTATGAGTATTACCCTTTTGTGTGGACTGGCACTCTAGGCCAGGCTGAGCTACCCCGGCACAGATTACGCCTGATTTTTTATGCAATTAAATGTAATTGTTAGGTACAAGCAGATTCAAAATACGGGTAGTTTTAATTTTTGTTGGAAAAAGGATTGGACCTTCTCAGGTCAGGATTTTTTATCTTTTTTTTGCTTTTGCTTTTGATTTAGATTTTGCTTTGGCTTTTGCCATGTAAAGTCTCTCTTTACATCGCTATTAAGTGCTATGAAATGCGTTAATTATCAAAATGAGAGAGTAAAATTTTTGATAATTTGATAAATTACATCACTTTTTATTGGACGAAATTATACCAACAAACAAGAAAGGAGGTGCAACGATGAGTTATAACGACGGCGGTTTTGGAAGATCTAACCGAGGATACGGAGGCGGCCGAGATAGAGATAGAGGATATGGAGGCAACAGACGATTCAACGACGGACCAAAACCAGTCGAAACAGGAAAAGAATACGACGTTACCATAACGGAAATTAGTAGAAAAGGAGACGGTATCGCAAGAGTAGAAGGCTTTGTGATATTTGTTAAAGATGGTAAGGCAGGTCAGAATGCAAAAATAAAGATCACCCAAGTAGGTGGACGATTTGCTTCAGCCGAAATAGTAGGTTCTCAATCCGCAGCAGCAGAACCCGCAGCCGAATAAGATTTTATCTTATCCAAAAAACTAATTTTTCCCAATTTTTATTTATCTTTAATTATTTTAAAACAAATCTGATCTAGAATCACTGGGATGCAATTTTTTTCCAGTCTGTTTCCACCTTTGTAACCCACTGGAATTTCTTTTGTAGTGCAGATGTGTACAGTTTTTCCCATTCTAATCCTACATTATCAGTCCATGCTTTGAACACTCTCGGGTCAATATAATTGCGAAGTGATGTTCCAAGATTGTAGTCTTTTGTTTTCTCAGTAAGCTCTATTGTCAATTTCATCTTTTCCTCCCGAATCTTTTGTTTTTCACGCTGTTTCTCTGTCTTTGGTGGAGTATGCTTTAGTTTTTCTAATGCTTCTCTCTTTTTTTGTAAGGATTCATTGAAAGTCTTTGGAATAGTTCTTTTGTGATTACATGTGATTGCAGCTTCAAGATTTGCTAGTTTGGCATGATATATCTTGATATTTTCCGTTTTTGAATCTAGTTTATCCACATTTTTGAGATAATTTTTCACTACAGTTGTAGCAAGATATGTCCTGAAAACTTTTGCAGTAAGCCCTTTTACTATCTGTCCTAGAAACTCGTTTACATGTCTTGATGTGATTCCATCAAAAATTAGTTCATCTGGTTTTTTCTTTTCTGTAAATTTCTTGAAATTATCATATAGTGTTTTATCTTGGCTGCTAATTGGAAGTGATTTTTGCCATCTTACACTATCTTTTCCTAAAAAATCAAACTCTATTGCATCAGGTTTTAGCTTGATGTGTTCAACTCTTAGTGTGGTTGCACCTACAGTATCTGCCTCATCAGGATCTTTTTCATCTCCTACTCTCATGGCTGTTTTGAATATCAAATAACACACAGTTGCAACCCTTCTTACTTTTTCATCACGGTCTGTCATTTTTTTAACCACGTTTTCTAGTACCTTGTTAACGTGCTCGGATAGCTTTATTGCTTTGTCATACTTCATCTGGTCGCGCTCTTGTTTTAAATCAGAAGTGTCAGAAAGCCAAACATATTTGCGTTTTTCTGTAAGATAATCTTCCCAGCTTGCAAGCCACATGAAATCTGACTCGTGAATAATTTTTCCCCAGTTTCCAGGTGGTACTTTGGCATCCTTTCCAAGATTTAGCGTGACATTTTTTTCTGAAATTCTTGGCTTCCATTTTCCACGTAATGGGTGATCTCCTCTTCCAATGAAAAGCCCTGGGGGCTCTGCCATCCAGTTGGCAACATCGACTTGTTTTCCATCAATTATTGCAACTCCATATTTTGCCTTCATTTTTTCCTTGATCTCTTTTCTTGAAGATGCGATTTTCTTTTTTTGATCCTTATCTAGTATTAGTTTGGAGTCTTTTTCCAGATCAACAACCTTGAATGCTGCAGAAAAATCAATATCTGATAATGCTATGCCCTTAAATTTTGGTGGTAGTACCTTTATGAAATCGTCTAGAAAATTTTTGCAAAAGGTTTTGTCTTGAACATATGGAGTGTCTTTTTTCTTTGCCCATTGATAGACCATTTCCTCTTGATCTAAATTTAGGGGTACCTTCTCGCCTTTGATCTTGATCGTTATCCCTTTTGATTCAAAGGGAGGCGGAAATGCTATGCCATTGTGTTGTAAAGTTTTCCATTTCATTTTAAATTATCACCAAATCTGTGCCTAAATCTGTTGACTTTGATAAAAATTGACTTAGCGACGTATATCAATCTAACCAATCTAGTTTGTAGACTGATTCTTTCTAAAAATTAACTAAATTCTAGAATATCTAGATTAAGATTTTGTTACTTTAGGAAAAGAGCTCTTTTTTGATGTAATTTTCAAACTCTAGATCCGTCTTGTTCTTTTTTGCCTCAAGAAACATTATGGCATCATTTCCAACTACATATCGAGGTAACGGGGTTTCCGATTTTATTGCCTTGATAATTGTACTTGCCACTTCTTTGGCTGGCGTGCCCATTTCTGACATCATGGTTATTCCCGTGATCACTTTGTTTGTAATGTCTTTGTACGCAGAATCTGATTTTAGAGATTTTTTTGTTGATGACATGAAATTCGTCTTTATGACTCCGGGTTCAATAATTATAACATTAATTCCAAACGGAGAAAGTTCATACCTCATTGATTCGCTTAATCCTTCTATTGCAAATTTTGAGCTGATATATCCTGGAGAAACGGGAAAGCCTATTCTTCCCGCAACAGAGCTTACATTTACTATGGTTCCAGACTTTTGCTTTCTCATTATTGGTATGACTGCTTGCGATACTCTAACTACGCCAAAAAAGTTTGTCTCAAATTGTGCCTTTAACTCTTCCATAGAAATGTCCTCAAGGCATCCAAAGAGCCCATAGCCTGCATTATTTACCAAAATATCAATTCTACCTTTTTCTTTAACAATTTTGTTTATAGTATTTTTTACACTATTTTCCTTGTCAACATCAAGCTCAAGTGTTTCAAGTTTCAAATTTTCTTTTTTCGTAATTTCTTTGATAGTGTCTCCTTTCTTTGTATTTCGCATAGTGGCATATGTGAAGTAGCCTTCTCGTGCTAAATCTAATGCTGTCTCAAAGCCAATACCACTTGAACTGCCTGTTACTATTGCAACTTTTTCCATATTTGCCAGTCTATAGTGGTGTTAATAATTTGTTTTGTTAATGTCATCATCTATACTAGTGGTTTGTCACCTTCAACAGGTTCAGAAACTTCGGTTGTTTCACCATCGATAATTCTTTGCAAGATCTCTCCAGCAGCAAGCTTGTGAAGATATTCGTTGTTGTTTCCGCATCTGTAAGAAAATGTACATCTTGGACATCCTGACTCACTTTTGCAGGGACATTCTTTTACAATGTGTAAACTCCGCTCGAATGCCTTTTCCAGTCTATCGTATAGTGCCTTACTTGCACCATTTCCTCCTATTGCAGAGTCGTAGATGAAGATAAGCCCAGATGAACCCAACGATATACCGCCAAGATCTTGTGAGACTCCGCCTGTTATCATATTGCTTCCTTCTATTACAACGTGTTCTGTAGCATGATATCCACTAGCTTCTACATATTCTTCATTTTCAGTTTTTCCTATTTCGTTGATTGGTCTTGGTGCTTTAAACACAATTCCTTTTGTGACAAAATCAAATTCTAGTGGTTTTTCTAATAATACGCGCTGGCCTTGTGTTACCTCATGACCGATTTCTATATTTGCATAACCATAAACTCTTTTTTGAATATGTAATTTGCAAAATGCAACCTCGATTCCATTTGCATTTCTTTTCTCAAAAATTGTTTCTATAGTTGGCCATTCTTCAGTCAACGCTTTGGTATAATACGGATAGTCCTTTCTAAGAAGTTCAATTTTGACATTCATCTTTCCAGGATATTCTAATTCCTTTACCTTGTATCTTGTTCCTGCAAGAAAATAAACTGCTGACTGGTGTAGCTCTTCTAGTGCTATCGGAAGATTTCGCTCTCCAACTTTTTTGCCATTTAAAAATATGTCAATTGACTTACCAATCCCTCTGATACTATAATCTTCAAGTAAGGACTTGATCTGCTCATGATTTGGAACATATCTATTCTCAATTAGTACAAGATTACCAACAGATACATGTCTTGCAATTGTTTCACCATGTTCAGCTAACTCATGTTTTGCAATAGGTTTGTCACAAGCCATTGCTAATACTTGAAATTCTTCAACAAACGGATTCTTAGGGTCAATGTAGATTTTTTCAATATCTTCAAAATAGTCAGTTGGGTGATTCTTGTAGTATTGTGATATTGGGTCATTGCCAAGAACCAAAAATGCATAACCATTTTGTCCCTTCCTTGCCGCTCTTCCTATTCTCTGAACCAATCTATTGACTGGTATGGTAGATGAGATTACTCCGTCTACATTGCCAACATCTATTCCTAATTCAAGAGTAGGAGTAGCAGAAATTGCCATGAGGGTATCATTTTTAAAAGAATTTTCAACTGATCTTCTGTAGTTTGCCATCAATCCTGCTCTGTGCACTTTGATGTCAATTTTTTGTCTTCTTGCTTGCATTGCTAAAAGCTCCGAGTTTAGATGAGAATTGTTAAAGACCAACGTCTTGTGTTTTTTTGTTGTAAGTTTTTTTAAAATTTCAATCATTAATGCTCGTTGTGTTCTAAGAGATGGAAAGAGCATGCTAAAATCTGTCTTTCCTTTTTTTCCAGATCCTGTTACTAATTTCATTTTGACTCCAAATAACTGCTCACAAAATGATAATGCATTTTCAAGTGTTGCAGAAGA
>Ga0207081_1085_pt1 | contig 17646 bp, 14 predicted proteins | sample Alteio_BWMinHeat_59_FD_153524 | JGI IMG/M metagenome (GOLD analysis project Ga0207081, IMG submission 153524) | Enriched cells from forest soil in Barre Woods Harvard Forest LTER site, Petersham, Massachusetts, United States -... | ecosystem: Environmental > Terrestrial > Soil > Temperate forest >... | reverse complement strand
CCAATAAGACTGACCGCAAATCCCAACAGGAGTGCCATTTGCATGAATAGCAATGGCGGACATTACTTCTACACCACAGCCACCACGTCGAGGGCCTATCGGTCCAAGCTTTTTGCCACCGCTTTCATCATTAATCGCTAAGCTGGATCCGTCTGCGCAAATGTACACGTATGAATTACCTGCGCACCTTCTTGCACAGGCCAAATAAGATGAGCGTCCTATTGCTGCGGCTTCTATCGCGTCGTTCTCAAAAAATTTGTAAGCTCCCTGCCTCTCTGCACTATTCTCGAAAGCCTCTGTCACCTTACCTGAGGCTCGCTGGGCTAACCTCTCTGCCATGGACAAAAGTCTTCTTCGCCTCTTGCCATTCCCAAGTTTTACATCGCCAAATTCTTCTAAAATAAAAGGCCTTGCTTCTAATGGTGTCATAATTTGCATGACTTCCACCTAGCAAACTTCGCGTATTATGGCGATCACCAAAAAAACCGACTAGTGATAAGTTTAAAAAGTGGGTAGAAATTCTGTCGCAATCACTTTAATTCCTCAAATATCGCTGATTATCCACGGGATCAGGATCCAAGGGGTGTTTGATGGGTGAATTTTCCATGGGAAGACCACCTTGGCTCTTTTTATGCCACGGTCGATATTGGCGTTCAGGGGGGGCACCATTATGCTGGTCATGCTGCTTAGTGGGATTCGCGTTAGCTTTAGTGTAATCCGGCTTGTAGTACATGTGCAGATCATAGGCATCCATATAGGCATCGATGATACTCTCGCCCACAGGGTGGGCTCCGGGAACAAATGGAGTAAAGATAGATGGCAGCATTTCAGCTACGCCACCCGCAAGGTCAGGCGCCACATAATTCCATGGGTCATTTAATTGCGGGCTCACCCTATTGAGCCAGGCTTCGAGGTCAGCCCGGATCGCATCCAGTGCTGGCACCAAAGTGGGATTAATACTGGGAGCATTTGTGGCGGCACTTGCACCCGAGGGGGGGGCTACCCCATAAGGACCTGACGCCATCAGCCCAAATATATTCTCCACTCGTTGAAACAAACCATGAAATGCCACGCCTACAGCCTTGAGTTCGGCCGGATCGACTGGTGGGACTGGTGGGAGTACACCAGGGAGAGTACCTAGCGGGGCTGCATCCATCCCATTTCCAATTTTGACGAAGTCGACGTTTAAGCGATTGGCCAGAGCGCCAACATTATGCTGCAGATCAGTAAACCCAGTCCAAATATCATTTCTGGCATTCTCATCCGCTGTCAGAGGGAGTGCAGGTACAATTGGTGGCGCATTGCGAAACTCCTTAAGGCTAGTTCCCGGCAGCGTAAAAAATCGCTCCACTATTTGTCTCAGGCTGAGCACCACATCTCTATACAGGATATCGGTCAAGGCATAGGCGGCGATGGGGGCAAAGTTATCGGCCAGCGCTGCCGAGATCTCATTCATAACGGCAGTATCTTCGTCGTAGTTTGCAGCAGTAAAAACATTACCGATATATTTTAATCGCGAAGCTGGATTCGCGGCGCCTAGTCTGAGATCGTCTATGGTGTAGGTCGTTGTTTCAAGGGCTGTAGCAAAACCTGCATCGTATTCATCAAAGCTCAACTTTAACAGGCCCCGATCGGTGCCCGTCAGATCTATCAATTGCTTTACGTAATAATTGCGGTTCTTGGCCTGGGCCGCAAGCCCTTGATTAACGCCGGCAGTGTATAAATCTCCCCCGAAGCTACCCGCTGCTCCGGGAGCTGCTACGAGGGGAGAATAATTAGGCCCGAACATGTTAAAAATGCCCTGATCCCGAAGGCTTTCAAAAAAGTAGCTGCGTTCATCCACTCCAACTCCAATAGCGGCAGAACCCGCAACTCGCGGCGGTACAAAAAATGGTATCTGTTGCGTGAGCCTCGCGATCCGGCTCTCCGTAGGGGCGCCGCCAACCGTAACATCATTGGCAAATTTGCGTCTCTCCGTATCAAAAGTACGCGCTGCCGTGGCATAGCATGAAGGATCTCTGCCCGCGATACAGGCATTTAAAGCTAACCTGAATGCGGTAACGCTATTGTCGATGATATTTTTCTCAGCATCAAGCGCTATTTGATTAATGGGAGCAGGAGTGGTTAGTTGCAAACAGTTTGACCACGAATTATCGAAATCATTTCTATTTATTAGCGAGCCGTTATCAGGGAGGGGATTCAAGAAGTCCTGGTTGAGCATAGCCGTTCGCGCTGCTTCAGGAAACATCAGATCATTCCTATCCGCCACATCTTTCAAATTTGGCACTTTGCAAGTGAAAGCATCAACTGCTGTAATATGGAAAATGCTCGGCACAAAACTAGCGGCATCTGCTATTGCGGTAAAAATATGATTGTGAACGGCCGTAGATTGCGCATTCATCTTGTCCTGCCAGGTGAGCCGAAGCCGATTCAGCTCCTGGTCAAATAGGACGAGCTGGTTTCGTCCCTCCAACTCATGCCCTTGAAGCGCCAAGTTCGCGTTTAGCAGATTATTGGTAACCGTTAGAACCCTGGTAGCATCTAATATATCTCTGCGGTCGACAAGTCTCTGGTACTGTTCCTGCTTGGATCCGATCAGCCACCCTCGGGATAGCCCCTGTAGGTCGTTATAATAAGCAAGATTCTGTCTGACATTGTCATCCACCACCTTGATATCCTCGCGAAGAATGCCCGAGTTCATCACAGAGCGCACCGATATTGAAGGATATTTTTGGGCTAGCAGATATACTAAGCGATCTTCCACCGTCTGTTCTAAGGGGTCCGTGTAACTAGAAAATTCTGCGAAGAGCTTTTCCACCGCGCTGATGATGTTGGCAATGTTCATCTTTTCCGGCACAAAGGCGCGCATCACTTTAATGATGACGCTCGCGATCACGGAGGTGTTTAGTGGTTGTTGCTTATTCTTCACCCTGGCGTCATTAAGCTCAACAGCTTTTGCTTTAGCAATAACAAAAGCCTCAGCCGCAGTGAAGCCGGTGATGCTTACGGCTTCAATTTTTGCTGCACGATCCGGATCAAAAATTTGAGAGAGATCGCGTTTAGAGATGATCAACACGCGGCCAGGATTGTTTAAAGCCTTGATTATGCCTTCTATATCGCTCCCTTCTGGTAATTCATCCGCAAACACCACGAAGAGATTTTTCTTCTGCCCATCATCTGAGGTGGAATCTTTCATTTTTTGCGCTTGAGAAGTGACATATTCCTTCACCGATTCTTGAGGTATGCCATAGGTCTTTATGCTTTCTCCAAGCATCTTTCCATTTAGACCATAGACACCATCTATGGGTTTTTTAAAATCATCGCTTCCATGATTTACCACCAGAGCTGAAAGCGCCAATACAAAATCTATGGAGGAATCATCCTCGTTTAAAAATACCAGCTTATTTTCATCGAATTGAAATCTTTTTGAGAAGGTAGAGAGCTCAGTATCTCCCTTTTGCTCCACGGGCCCGAGCATTAGTACAAAAGCTGTGACCGCTGCATCTTTGATATAGCCTTCTAACCAAGGATCGGCGGGGAACTTGAGATCATCGATGGGCTGATAATCAGTGACAACAACAAGCAAGCGGGCAACCGAGCCTGTGGCCATATCCGACAAGTTTTTCATGATCGCCTTCTCTGCCGGATCCATTATAGCGTTCACCACATTCGGATCCAAAGCTGCGACCGAGACTTGTAAACTCCTCACATCGGCTAGTGCCTCTGTCTTCACCTTTTTTGGCGAACTCATGAGCGAGATGCTCTCCGAAGCCCTTCTGCCTTTTGATTGCGCATCTCTCACAAAGGCTTCCACATCCTGGCGATTCACGCCCATCACCAGCGCGAATTTTTCGGACCCATCAGCTAGATCTTGCAGCGCTTTTCTTATGGTATCGATCTCGGTAAAAGCAGCTTTTTGCTGGTGAGCTTGAGCTATAAATACGGTTTTTCCATAGATCTTACCGATCTGATCTCGGATGATATCTATCAGGCGATCATACTCACCATGATTGGCCGAAGATATTGTGTTTTTCGCAGTAGAAGCTTTGGTATCTAGCCCTCCACCCGGCTTTCTTAAATAATTTCCTAGATCAGTGATAAGGGCTCTAGCTGCAGCGATATTATTAATGGCGGTGTTCACTCTGCCTTTGACGTCCATCACATCGGGTTCAATATCACCTGCAGCCTGCACAAATGCGTCGGCATCTGCAATGCTCGTTCCGCTTTTATTTTTTTTATTGCGCATTTCAGCTATGGATAAATCGATCGTCTTTATTTCATCGTTAAAGGCATATTTGGATTCGCTTAAAGGTGAACTGATGCCTGCATAAGCAAGGATAGCTGAACCCACATCACCGCCTCTTACCATTGCTGCATAATCGATCACGTGATCGGGGGATAGGCTCAAAGCAGATACATTGAGGCCGGTGCGGCAAGCATCGCAAGCGCTCAGGGCCAAAACAATGCCAATAAAAAATAATTTAAAAAATCGTAATTTCAGCCTGTTATTCATATAAAATATCCTAATGACTATTTTAAAAAATCAATACAACAAAACATCAATATCTTTCACAAAACTATAGTATTCTCTTTGCAGCCGCGCAGCTCTTTTGTTAAATGGCAAGCCCTATACCAAACAATAGTCCGAGCTCTAATAGATCAGTCACAGGATTTTTGCCATTCAGGTCTTGCGGAAATTCCAGTCCCAGACGCAAATTGAGCACAAGGCCAGAATCAAAAACACTCTCTCCCCCTAAAAATATCCCGGGGCGCAGACGCCAATACATTTTCTTTTCTGCAGGGATAGCTTGCCACATCGGCCCTAAAAGAATGGAGGGTTCCAAAAACACCGCTGATCGCAAAAACCATTCGGTGAGGCGCCATTTTCCTGCAAGTCCGCCAAATAATGACGTTTTTTCTGCATAGGGCTTTTTTAGGCTCCTTTGAATCCCATCAAATAGAGAGAGCTTGCTCCATTCGCCACCCGCGATCACCCCAAAGGAGAGGTATTCGAAAAAGCGATAATCATACCGTAAAGCCGCACGCCCGCGAAAAAGTGCGTCAAATTCGCTGTTAATGACCATTTTGTGATCCCTGGTTCGAAAACCATATCCTTTTGGATCAAGCTCTACTACGAGCTCCACCGAGCTTGGATCTATGGTGTATTCAGTCACATCTGGATCTGCACCCACAAAGGAATCATTTTCTATCGCAATGACAAACTCTATATTCATCAAAATCAGGAAGATTAAAAATTTTTTCATCTCATATCTCAAAATTACGACCTACTCTTTAAGCCTAAATAATTACAGCAGCAATGCAAAAAATTCATTTTTCAGACAGTCCACCCTGTTAACAGAGATAGCTTAAACTTGCAATTGCCAAAAGATATAACGTAACTTGGCATTGAAATGCCTAATTTTGGTTTCGATGATGCTTTTTACGGCTTACTTAAAAACAGCGATATTTATATTTGCTCTCCTCATTTTTTCATGCAAACAAGCTCCTAAAGACGAAAAAAATGCCCTGATGAATGCTGTCATATCCGATGAAGGGGCAAAAGTAGCCGAACTCTTAGCTAAAGGCGCTGATGTCAATCAAAAAAATATTGCGAAAGCTACTCCCTTGGATAAGGCTGCTGAAAATGGAGATCCCAAATTAGTTGAGCAATTGATCCATGCCGGCGCAGATATAAATACGCGCCAATGGGCTGGGGAGACTCCGCTATATATTGCAGCCGAATCTGACCGTAATGATGCCGCCAAAGCCTTAATAAAAGCTGGGGCTGATGTAAACAAACCTGATTATTTGGGATCGTCACCGCTACATGCAGCCGTAAGCAATAGCGCACATGCAGTGATAAAAACGCTGATCGAAAATAAGGCAGATATTAATATGAAAGATGCCTTTGGCCAAACACCTCTGCACATAGGAGCGCGAGAAGATCAGCTAGGCGCCATTGATATACTGCTTTCGGCGAATGCCAATGTAAATTCCCAAAAAAAGGGGAGCTTAGAAACGCCTCTGCATACCGCCGCAGCTTTTGGAAAAGAGGGAGCTTTGAAACTTCTTTTAAAAGGCAAAAGCAATATAGAATCGAAAGATGTCACAGGAAAAACGCCCCTGCATTATGCCGCAGAAAAAGGCCATGAAAAGATTATAAAAATTCTAGTTGAACACCATGCAGATATGAACGCCGTTGATAATATCGGTAACACTCCGCTTCATGAAGCGGCCCGATTCGGACACGTCAAAAGCATCAAAGCTCTGTGTAAAAGAGGATCTAGAGTTAATCAAAAAAACTTAGCTCAGGAAACACCTTTGATACTGGCCACTGAAAGCCGCATCAAGGATGCAGTAGAGATGCTGCTAGACTATGGTGCCGATTCAAAGAGCACAGATCTTAAAGGCAATTCAGCAGAATCCATCGCGAAAAAGCTCGGCCTCACTGAAATTTCAAAAGCTTTTAATCAGAATCAAAAATTGAGCCTATGGCAAAAATTGATGCGCATATTCAAGGGACAAAAATAGCCGTAATTGCAAGCCAGCGTGGCAGTCCAGTGAATATCAGCATTGTGGCGATTAAGCACTACAGCGTAACTCACTCGTATTGAAAATTTTTTGCTGGTTTCTTTGAACCATATTTCACTCGCTGCTCCTTCAAATAGACCAGCTATTATCAGTCGCATTTCGTAAAATCTGTTTCAAAGATCCTACGCAAAATTCTTACCAATCCAAGCGACTTACGCTGTATTTAACAAAATTTTAACCACCTCTAACATAGAAGATAGTTCCAAAGGAGTGGTTCTAAAGAGCCCACGCAGATCTCCTTTTTTATCGAATAGTGCCAAATGCGCTAGGTGCGGAATGGTATGCTCGGCATGCTGGTCTTTATCACCCACATATACTTTCATGCTCTGCGATATCACCTCTTTGATCTCGTCCGGACTTCCGGTCAACCCAAACCAATTTTTATGAACCAGACCATTTTTAATTAAAAATTCATTGAGCACTTCTTTTGTATCGTTTTTTGGATCCACAGTTATGCTTAAAAACACGATCTCTTCCGATCTATCGCTCAATCGAGAGTATAGATCTTTCATCGACTGAGTGAGAATTGGACAAATAGTAGGGCAGCTTGTGAAAAAAAAATCAGCGATGATGAGTTTTCCTAAAAAATCCTTCTTCCCTACCTTTCTACCCAGATGATCGGTGAGCTGCCAGTCTGCTACATATACCAAAGGATCAGGGATACTTTGAGCACGGAATTTGGCAAAAGCTTTTGTGAGATGTAGAAAAGCTATTCCAAACAAAAAAGCGATAAAAAATGGATTGGCGATAATTTTTTTAGCTTTACCGAGCATAAACTCTCTTTTCTTCCATGAAAATTATAAAAAACGAGACGATCAGCACAACTAAAAAAATTGAAATTAAAATCCAATCTTTTTGCGTATCAAATCCGTAATCGATGATGCAACTTCGTAAAATCGATACAAAAAAGCACATGGGATTCACAAGCTTTAAAAACCAAAAAAATCGATTTCCATCTAGCGGAAACATGGCGCCAGAGAGTAGCCATGAAGGAAGCAAAATTATGCTCATCACCGCATGAAAAACTGAAACGGTCTTGCTAAACCAGGCAAGCATCACCCCAGCCAGGGAAAAAGCGATGCTACCGATGAGCAGTGCTAGAAGAAGCAAAGAAAAATTGACTCGGCCTAGCTCTATCGGCAAAAAAAGCATCAAAGGCAAAAATAACATTGCCTGCAGAAAGGCGAGGATTGTGGTTGCAGCACTTTTTCCTAAAATGGCGCCAAAAATTCCACCTGGGCCTTGCATCACATAAGAAAAAAAACCAGTGGCCTTATCTTCTACTAACGTCAAAGTAGAATAAATAGAACAAAATAAAACCACCATCGCTAAAATGCCGGGAAAGAAAAAAGCTATATAAGATATCTCTGGCCTTCCTTCGATAACGAAATTTTGCTGAAAACCAGCTCCGAAAACGGCTAAAAATAATAGCGGCTGCACGATCATAGCGATCAGGCGGGAAGGCTCGCGAAAAAAGCGCAAAAATTCCATTCTGATGAGCAAAAAAACAGTATTTTTAATGCCAAAAAAAATCATAACTCTACTCGCAGATCAGAATTTTCGATCTCTTCGGGTCTATTGGTTGAAAAAATAGCTGCAGCTTTGTTTAAATAAACATATTTTTTTAAGAAATCGAAAAAGAATTTTATGCTTTCTGGGTCTAGTCCAGAGGTAGGTTCATCGAGCAGAAGGAGTTTTGGTTTATGCATAAATGCACGATAAATTTCAATGCGTCGCGCCATGCCCCCAGAGAGCTTTTTTACAGGGGTATCTTTATGAGCTATGAGATCTGCTCTCTTTAGTGCTTGATCGATAGAGTTTTTTAAATCTGCCGCATCTATTCCGTAAAGCATGCCCGCATAAAGCAAATTTTCTCGTACTGAAAGCCGCCTATCAAGGCTTTCATGCTGAAAAAGTATCCCCAAGAGCTGCCTGTATGAGGCTTTTTGGCTGATCTTGTTAGAAATTTTTTGGTTATCTAAAAAAAGCGCCCCTTCCTTAGATACAATAGCTCCCATGAGAATTTTTAAAATTGTGGTTTTGCCTGAACCATTTTGCCCTATGACAGCTGCGATCTGACCCTCATCTATAGCCAAATTTAGGTTTTCAAAAATTCTCTTCGTTCCAAAAGAAAAGCTTATATTTTTGCATGCAAGCATTCTTTTAAAAACTCCACGCTAGGTGACGATCGCATTAGCGGTAATAAAAAAAAATATTAAACTTTGATATACCAAAGAAGCTTTAAAAATTTTCTGAGCCCATAGATCTTTTGAAAGCGCGCTTTTGTCTTTATGACATGAAAATAAAAACCATAAGTTCAAAATAAGAGAAGCGGCTATCCACATACCACCCATCACGTCGGTGATCATCAAGAAATAAGTGGCACCTATCAACAGCCAAGCACTGCCTAAGATCAGAGTTTTTGCCCTTTTCACGCCGTAAACGGAGCTTATTACAGGAATATTTGCTTTTTCATATTCTTTTTCACGAAAGATGCTGATGGCCAAAAAATGCGGTATCTGCCAAAGATAAGCCCAAGCAAAAAGCGCTATTGCTTTTTCATCGATCGCGTCGCTACGCGCGACATATCCGAGCATTACTGGCATGGCACCAGGGATAGAGCCTATAAACAAGGCCGATGAGCTTATAGGTTTTAATGGAGTATAAAAAAATAAATAAATACCCACAGAAGCAAGACTCAAATAAAAAGTGAGGTTTCCGCAATAATAAAAAATCAACATATTTGAAATAGAAAGGCCAAATATGCCGAGGATCAATGCGATCGTCGGTGATAGCCGTCCCGAAGGGAGTGGACGATTTTTGGTGCGTTCCATCAAGCCATCACTATTCCTCTCGATATACATGTTTAGCGCGCATGCAGATGCTATTAACAGGGCAATAGCTAAAAGCGAAAAAAATGCATTAGCAAGTGATGGCTTAGAATAACTATTAGCCTGCATCATTCCAGAGATCGCAAGCATCAGAGCCATAATGGTGATCTTGGGTTTAAACAACGCTATTATGTCGCTCGCCATCAAAAAAAAATACTTTTATAGCCAATTGGTACAAGTGGGGGGCAAATAAAAAATTTTATAGAGCTCGCTCTTTTAAGACTTTGAGAAGCGCATCGTAAGAATTGATAAACATGTCAATTCCTTCTCGGGTAAGATCATTGCAAATTTTTTTGAGGTCTATTCCCAAAGAAGATAAGGTTTTTATTTCTAACAAAGCCTGATCGCAATTTTGATCTAAGGTATTTGCAACCTGTCCATGATCTTTAAAGTGCATAAAAGTTTCTAAAGGCATGGTGTTAATTGTATCGCAACCGATCAGTTGCTCCACGTACAATACATCGGAATAGGTTTTATTCTTAGTACCGGTGCTCGCCCACAATAATTTCTGAGGATGCGCACCTTTTTCTTTTAGCCTTTTTGAAAGCTGTTCTTGATCAAGCTTTTTAAAGCTCTTATAAGCTGCTTTCGCATTGGCGATGGCTATTTTTCCAAGCAAAAATTTAGCGGATCGTTTTTTGTATTCATCACTCGTCGAATCTATGATCTCATTTAGTGCTTGATCCAACTTGGTATCGATGCGGCTTATAAAAAAACTCGCAACGCTGCACATGGAATCAATCGGCAAAAAAGCTTCTATTCGCCGGTCTAAGCCCTGAAGATAAGCGAGTGCCGCTAGTTCATACATTTCCACCGAAAAAAGAAGTGTGACATTTACATTAATGCCGAAAGCTACCAACTCTTCTATCGCTTTAATCCCCTGAGCAGTGCCAGGAATTTTGATCATCGCATTTTTGCGATCGAGCTCATGCCACAATCTGACTCCTTCTTCGACACTTTTTTTGGTATCGTGGGCGAGATGAGGAGATATTTCTAAAGAGACATATCCGTCGGCAAATTTTGTTTTGGCATACACCGGATAAAGAATGTCAGCAGCCCTTCTTAAATCATCTATAGCTAAATGCTCGTAAATTTTTTGAAAGTCGGATCCAAATTTTTTATACAAAGAAAAAATATCGGCATCGTAATCACCGGTCTCAGATATGGATTTTTGAAATATGGTCGGATTCGAGGTTATGCCTTTTATGCCATCTTTCAAAACCATACTTTCAAACTCGCCTCTGTCTAATAGCGAGCGAGAAATAAAATCAAGCCATGGGGATTGGTGAAATCTCTCAAGCTCCAATAAAGGATTTTTTTTCATAACAGCTCCTCAAATGATCTTATTTTAAGAAGCCGTGCCATATGCCTTGGATCTTCGCTAAAACTCGCTTTTAAAAATGAATGCACTAACTCGTGAGCTAGATAAAAACCAACGACGCGAGCTCCTAGCACTAAAATATTCATATCATCATGCTCCACACCTTGATGGGCTGAATAAGTATCGTGACAGACACTAGCACGTATACCTGAGAACTTATTAGCGGCTACTGATGCGCCTACGCCTGACCCGCATATGAGAATGCCTCTTTCACAGATTTTATTTTTTATGGTGATCGCCATCGCTTTTGCAAAATCAGGATAATCAGAAGGCTGCTCATCGTGGGCGCCCAGATCGATCCACTCGATTGCACCTTCGTAGGAACATTTTTGCAAGTATTCTTTTAATAAAAATCCAGCGTGATCGGAGGCAATAGCTATTTTTTTCAACTTTACCCTCATATTTTTATCGCTTTTTGATCGCGACTTGTTCTAGTCTTTAAAAAAAATCTTCTAAGGGGGGGATTTTAATCTATGAAGAATCGTAAAAAAAACCTGTGTATTATTTTAGTTTCCGTCGGTCTTTTATCTTGCGGAGAAAATAGAGGCGTTGGAAATTACCATTCCTCAAATACCTTAAAAAAGCTAGTTCATGATCAAGGTCTCACCAACGTGAAAGTGAGCACCATTTTTGATGAAGATGTGGATGCACAGCTACATAGATCTGTCATTAAAAGCAGAAAAGCAAAACATATTAAGGATGATGAGGTGCAAAAGCTAGCCATCGATTCAGTTACCATGTTTGATCACAAACGCTTAGCTAAGATGACCTGCAATTTTAATGGAGCAGGTGCTCGCATAGTGCATGGAATATCGGAAACTGAGTGCCAAGATGAGGTAGAGCAATGCACGGAACTCTTAGAGGAGGTTTCGTGGGAAAAAATTCAAATAAGCCAAGAAAAAGCTGTTGAGTCTTTGAAAAAATGTGATTCGATGCGAATGGGAGAGCTTGCTGATTGTTTTGTCCTACTCAATGATCTTTTTGATGCCTTCAGCGAGGCTTTAAATTGCAAAATAAATTCGATGGAGGAAGCTGAGAGCCTCGTTCTTAAAAAGCTTAAAAAATCAAAAAGTGAAGTAGAAAAAGAAGGAAAAAAATGCATGATGTCGATGAAGTCATGCAGCATCATGGAAACCCAAGGAGATGAACTTCATGTTGATGATCACGAATCTGATGAAAAAATATCTTCAGTAGTCAAAGATAATGGCTTAAGCCAAAATAAATATGAACGCAAAACCAAAAGCTCCTCCACAAAGATAAAAACACGTCATGGTAAAGAATTTAGGTTTTAAAAAATAGAGGCTTAAAAAAATGACAGCATTGATAAGATGGGTGGAATCAAAAATTAAAATTTTCACCATTTGGGATCTGGTGATGATAAAGATTAGCTTGATTTCATTCAGCTTGCTCATCGCTAAGTTACTTCCCATAGTCCTATCTTTGGAGTGGTATTGGTACGCTATGATTTTTCTAGCAGCCTACGCATGGATTCTTTCGCGCATGCTCGGCACTTTTGAAAAACCATAAGCTTTTTTTAGTAAGATGCATGTCTGATTACGGACATGCATTTTTTAATTGTTGAAAAAATTTCTCCAAAAATTTTAGGTAGTTAATATATAATCCTCCTCATAAACCACGAGGGGGAAAAAAAGATGGTTAAACAAATAATTTATTGTCTGCTGTTCTTAAGTATACTGGCATCGCCATTATTATCATTTCCGACACAACACATGACTAAGCTTCCTGTACCTGAAGAAGCTTCAGCTTCAGATCTGCAGATCCTGAAGGAGATCCTAAAGCTTGAACTCCGCACTGATTCACAAGATAAAAAACTTCTCTATTACGCACCGCCATTCCACATTCGCGAGTTTGAAGAAGGAGCGGGAAGCCTTTTGATGAATATAGAGAGCATCGAAGGGGTAGCTAAGGCCAAAAACCAAGTTCAAGAACGAGAAGCCTATGCCAAAGAATATTTCATTCAGCTTCAAAAAGATGAGGAGCAAAAAAAAGAAGATCTTAGCGAAACCAGGAGAGAATTGGCCAAGGCTCTTGCCACTGGAAACGAGCGGATAATTGCCATATGGGAAGATGCGGTAGAAATGGACACTCGACGCTACAACAAAAGCTTCAAGGATCTTGAAGCAGCTAATCAGGCTATTTCGGCAGGTAGAACAATCTTGCCTTTAGGGCTAGCGTCGCCATTTGATAATTTGGCTATGTTTGAATTAGCAAGAGCAGGTATTCGGATAGATTATCCCGGAAAAGTAAAGCCTGAGAATCTGCATAAGACCATAGATGAGACGATCATCAAAGCCTCGTCTGGACATGGTGGTTTTTTGTCATTTAATGCCTATGCCGGATTTAGCGAGGAGCAGCTAGAAGCGCTTCAGTTATACAGAAACAAATTTCATTCTGATTATCGGATCGTATTGCTACCTGCAGAAAAACTCTCCTTTTTTCCCTTATCTAAAGAGCAAAGCATGTTTAAGGAAGTAAATGGATCTGGTGATTACCTTGGATCCACTGTTGTAGCAGATACCACTGTGCGCGGATCTTCAGCTATGGCAGCACATCCTGGAGCACTGATCGTGCCCGTTGGGATCAACGTCACCTATAATCGACAGGTTTTGCCGGTAGAAGCAGAGCTGGATTGTGATTTTTCTTCTGGTTTTTACGCAGAAGGCCGTGCGGATGTGAAAGATGGCTGGCAAGTGTATGACAATGATATCTACAACAATATCAAGACCGGCAGCATTGCCAACGGTGCCTGCAATTTCAAGCATATAAGCGGCGATAAGGATTCAGCAGAAGTGGAGGTGCTCAAAAACCTGGAAAAGGTTTATGAAAAAATGAGACTTCAGCGCATTGAACTATCGACTATGGAAAAAGAAAGATATTGGGCAGGAGTGTTAGAAGATATCGATAATAATCGCCGTAAAGGTGGAGATGGATATTCTTTTCAAGAGTGGCGGCGCAAATTTAATGGTTGGAATCATGAATGGGTGCTGGTTAAAGCGTTATCGGAGTCACCTGGGTATCATTGGTATACGAACATTCAAGATGTGGAAAACTTCTCTTCGATAAAATTCAACAAACGGATTTCGATTGGAGATGCTGTGAGTGAAAAGGCTAATCTCCCCTTGGCTCCGAATTTGTGTTTGGTTTATGACACGAGCAAGCAATCCTTCGCTAGATGCACAGAGGTTGAGAAAAGTGAAGCGAACAGACTAGAAGATGCGGCACAGGCGGCAATGGAGTCGAGCGCGTGTGAGGGCGAAATGAATCCTATCACCTGTGGCAAGAAGCGCGATGAAGCGGCAAGCGTCGCGCGTAAAGGTACGCATGGCAAACAAACAGAAAAAGTTGTGAATGAAATCTGATCAATAACAATATTCTCTTTGCCGGGTGCTAGTTCATCCGGCTTTTTATTTGATACTTTCCATTAGTTGTTTTCAATTGAGTATTTAACGAAGTTTATGTCATCGTGAATTTCCATACCTTCAAATGACATGCCGCATTTTTCCATTACCTTTTCGAAAGGCCTCTGATTATCGTGGAAGGATTTTAAATACTGCTTTTTCAGATATGGATTTTTTTAAAAAGGACAAACTTTTTTCTTTGATGCTTCTTTCAAATCCGGGTTTAACTTTGCAATCGGCATATACATAGCTTGGCTCATAGACGGGTGATCCGATCTTTCCGACCAAAGTGACGTTCGCCTCCAAAATTTCTTCGATATTTAAAACAAGCAATCGAGCAAGGCTCGTCGCTGCAAAACTATAAATTTTTCCAATATGCGTTTTGAAGTTCTTCCCCGCCCATGCTTCCATCGTCTGAGGCCGCATAAATGAGATCAGGCCGCTCACGCGATTTCCTCGTCCCACCTGCCCGCTATCCCCGCCCTCGCATGAAAGACCGGTGACGGTCATGTAGATACCATCTTTTCCCAAAGCTTTGTCGTCGAGTGCATTCAAGCTCAATTTGAACTCAAATTTTTCTCCGTATTTGTTCAATAGATCTGCTTTGATCTTATTTAAAATCAGTTCTTTTTTATGAAAATAGTCATTTACATCAGAAATATAGCTATCGACAAAAGCGCAAGCCAAAATCACCTCTATGCTCTGCGCCTGCCGAATAGACATGATTTTTATATCCTCACCGAGGACCGGATGATCTCCTTTATAGGGAGGCGAGCAAAACAGCTCATCGATATATAAGGTGAGCTCTTCAAGAGCACTCGAAGGCCAATAACCTACACCAACTGAGGTATCATTTGCGACATTTCTATCTTCCACGAGATTGAGAGCTGACGATCCAGGCCTAATCTCATTTTTAAATAAGAAATTTTTTTCTAGCCTTAAATAGCGTAGATTTTCTTTTAGCCAACTGTCGAGGGAGACTTCGATTACTTCGTCGAGATTGAGCTTTTGCCCATCAAATGAAGATACCGCCCGATCGCCAAGATAAAATTTAACGGGCTCAAGACATTTACCGCCTAAAAATTTTGGAGCAGACGTGCCGCCAATTAAAAGAGCTTTATCGACATTATAATGAAGCACTTTGCCACATTTTTCTAAATAATATTGCTGAAGATCGAAGGAGATGCGATCGGTTAGAAGATCGCAAATGGTATCTGGATGTCCGACACCTTTTCTCTCCACCACTTCCATGGGAAGCTCATCCATGACCTCGCTGTTATTGATGTGAAATTCGCAACTCATAATCTGCCTCAGATTACAAAATATTTTGCCGCCATGATCAAAGTGAGCAACCAAAAGACTAGCTTTTTAATTTTAGAAAATTTGGCGGGCCCAATTATTCCCATGATCGTGAGAAATATAAGTCCAGGGTAAGAGATCTCGAGCACCGGGGCTAGAAAAAGAGCAATCCCTTTAAAATCTAGTAGCGAAATCACAAAAGAAATTCCGGTGGTCAAAGAGAGCATGACTAAATAGTATTTCTCTTTTAGGGAAAAGGCTGTGCATAAATAGCGAGCATAGATACTGTTTAGTGCAATCGCTGTGGTCAAACACGAAAATACCATGGCGACAGCTATTATTATGGTGGCACTATCTCCAAGCACGCTAAATGCAATGGTTGGAAGCATTTTCTCAGGCTCCACTCCTCTTATCAGATGAGCATAATGCGCGCCTAAGTATACGAACCCTGCATAGACCAATGCGAGCAAAATTGATCCAATCAGGCTTGGGAGCAATGCGGCTTTGATGATCGAGTGATCGGGGGTATTTTTTGGTAATGAAGCCTGGATCTCTTTAAATATCAGAGCCGAGAAGAAAAATGCTGCAAAGAGATCCATGGTCTGATAGCCAATGAAGAACCCATCTTTAAACACCTCCATCCGATGTTCATTTATCTGTGCACCTTCGGCATAATACGAGCCTGCGACGATCAAGAGGAATAGGCAAAAAAGTAATATCGGGCTCATCCATTCGCCGATTATTTTGATCATGGAATTTTCTTTTAGACATAATAAAAATATGAGCACGCAAAAAATCAGGCTAAAGATCCATAAAGAAAATTGCGGAAATACATAGCTGATCCCGCCGTGAGCTACTGTGATGCAGCGCGGAACCACCCCAAAAGATCCAAGGAGCGACAGTGTAAAGAAAGGTAAAACCGTACGAGCAAGCCCTCCCGCTTCACCGAAGAATTTGTAAATATTTCCTCTATAGATCTTGATCGCAAATAGGCCTGATAAAGGAAGGAGTACTCCGGTTAAAAGCAATCCCAAAAAACCAAGTACCCAAGATCCCAAAGAATTAGCACCGATCTCTATTGGAAAAACTAAGTTCCCAGAACCAAAAAACATCGCAAAAATTGCAAATCCATATGAAAAAACTGATTTTAAATTCATAGGAAAAATCCCTTTAGGCACCCCTCAAAAAATTCATATTTAAATTTTACGCGTCAAGGACATAATTTCATCAGTGCTCATTTGAGTAGTGGCTCTTCCTTGCATATGCTCGATAATGCGCTTGCCAGATGTAAACTGAACAGCCCCACTTTTGGCACCTACTGAAACACTGATTTCATCGCCAGAATTAAATTCGCCGCGCACTATCGCTTGTGATAGCGGATTTTCAAGCAGCCGTTGGATCGCTCTATTGAGTGGCCTGGCGCCAAATTTTTTATCGTAGCCTTCAGATGTGATCTTCTCTCTTACCGCATCAGCCACTGTTAATTTATAGCCCTCGCGCGCCAATGAATCTTCAAGTTTTTTTAAAGCGATCTTAACAATTCCAGAGAGATCTTCTTTGCTCAAAGGATGAAAAAGAACTACTTCATCAATGCGGTTTACCAGCTCTGGACGCAAATAACGAAGCAATTCCTCTAAAACTAATATTTTTTGCTCTTCGAGGGTAAGGTTTTGTACTGAATCTTCGAGCAGGATATTCGAAGCTACGTTCGAGGTGAGAATGATAACGGTATTATTGAAATGAACCAGCTGGCCCAAGCTGTCTGTGAGCCTTCCATCATCTAGCACTTGCAGTAAGATATTTAGGACATCGACGTGAGCTTTTTCGATCTCGTCAAATAAAATAACCGAAAAGGGCTTTCGCCTCACACTCTCAGTCAATTGTCCCCCTTCTTCTGCTCCTTGATATCCAGGCGGCGCTCCGATAAGCCGAGCAATACTATGCCGCTCCATGAATTCCGACATATCTAGGCGAATCATGGCGCGTTCATCGTCAAACAAGAAACTGGTGAGCGCTTTGGCAAGCTCAGTCTTTCCGACACCCGAAGGCCCTAAAAATAAAAAAC
>Ga0207081_1084_pt1 | contig 17827 bp, 15 predicted proteins | sample Alteio_BWMinHeat_59_FD_153524 | JGI IMG/M metagenome (GOLD analysis project Ga0207081, IMG submission 153524) | Enriched cells from forest soil in Barre Woods Harvard Forest LTER site, Petersham, Massachusetts, United States -... | ecosystem: Environmental > Terrestrial > Soil > Temperate forest >... | reverse complement strand
ATTGCTTTAAATCTCGATGAGATCAAACGAAAATGGCTGATGCAAACAATGTTTTATTATTCATCGTCTAAATCACTTAATGTCCATCTTGAAAATTCATATTTAAAGGCCATAGGAGAAGAATTTGGCATTCCTGGGTATGAGTCTGCCAAAAATGATAAATTAGCAAACCATAAAATTAGCACAGATGTGCGAGATATATTTCTTTCATTTGCTAGCGTGCAAGAAATAATTGACATGATATTAGATGACTTTGTGAGTTCAGATGATTCACAACGACAAGCTGAAATTTTTCGCTGGGTATCGGAAAAAAACTATGAATTTGATCAAATTTACGATGAGTTTGGCCATATAAATAGAGCTGGAACAATAAAGATATTAATAGATATAGGAATTATTTATGTAGATGAGCGTCATAAAATTGTGAGGCGACAGAGTGGTTTACTAGAATCTTTAATGTCATCTACAGGGTTTGATTTTTTTGATGATTTTAAAGAGTCCATTATAAATAATGAAGAGTATCAACCTATCATAAAGGCATTTGACAACGATGAAATAGAATTAGCGATCTACGCCCCTCAAGGGGTGAGAAATGCCATTTTGAAAAAAGGTTTTCTCAATCAATACCAAACAAGAACAAGCCGAGGCTATTATTGCCCTGCCAGGCGTGTAAATGTAGAAAGCTCTCGGCTGAGTATGACTCGTAAAGCATATAAAGAAATTTCTATTGAGCAAAGACCAAAATATGGTCAAATATTGAGCAGCAATTTATTTAGCAAGAAAGTTCCATATTCGCATTATGGCGAGGATGTTTTTATTCTTAAAAATGAATTGAAAAATCGCCTCACCTGGACCATGGGTGATTCTTTAAACAGAGATCGAAAACCAGAAAAATGGGCTGATCTATTTCTGCCCTGGAGCAAAATTTATCTGGTCATCCCCCATTTGAATCAAGACTCTTTTTTTGGACTAAAACGTGAAATCTTTAAAAATTACAGCAGTTCTTATATAGAATTTCAGATATGGGATGAGCTTCAACCCTCAGACATAGAGGCGTTTATTTTTTTACAGCGGTTGCCTAATGAAAGCGAGTTAGCTCTGCTAGCAAAACATCAGATCCAGATCTTTGATGGCAGAGATAATTATCCAATTCCTTATGGGATCATGAACGCTGATTTTTCTTCAGATTCAGAGGTTGATTCTGAATCATCTGTTGATTCCGAATCATCTGAGGATGATGATGATAAAAAAATCGAGCTAACTGTTGTAAAAAAGCGAGCGCCTTTTGGTGAAATAGATTACTCAATTGGAGATGTTGTTTATAGCCCACAAGCAAAAATAGATTGTGATATTGTGCAGCTTCGCAAAAAAAGTGTGGTGACCATTCGGTGTCCATATAAAAAGGTAAAAAAAGGAACTTATAATTATACTGTACCTTTATATGATATACATAAAAAAATTGCAGTAGACAGCATTACTGAAGGAAAGATAAAATTTGAAGTCAATGCCAAAGTTATCGATAAAAAAACTAGATATAGAGGCTATATTAAACATTTTTATGATAACAACATGGCTTGTGTAGAAATTACCAATTTTTTAGGCACAAAAAAGCTGCGCTATTTGTCTCTCAACAGACTAAAGCTAAAGCATAAAAAATAGATGAGTTTTTGCTTTAATTTTAAAGAATAATTTTGTCTGGATAGTGATAGCCAAATTGTTCTTTAAAGAGTATTCTTATATGATTTGGTATATTCATGAAAAATAATTTACCAAATTCTTCTAATAAATCTCTTTCAAAGCAAATCCTGTCATAATAAAGATGCTGTCCTTCATTTTTTATTTCTTCATTAAAATATGGCACATTATTGCTACAGAGCAGCCAATAGGTGCTTCTTATTGTTCGATTTCTTAACAAGCTAAAATCATCTTCTGTTCTTGCAGTCTCCCAATCGGCGATCACGAATTTTACTTCTCCGTCGGGCATTATTTTGTAAAATATATTATCCGTCTTAATGTCTGAATGAACTATTTTTAATTCTGCTAATATATTAAAATAATTTGCTATGTTATTTAAAAATGAATCAGTGTAATCATTATATTTTAATGATTTCAACAAAGAGTCTAGAGTTCCATCAAACCTCTCCATAATAATTATACCTAAATCACGTTCAGGGTCTGTGTTTGAACGCTTTACTGTGCATTGATAGCTTTTATAAATTTGAGGGATTATATCAGTTGATGCGAGCCTCTCTAGCCAATAAACTTCATTATTAAAACTATCGATATCAAAGGAAGCCTTGGCTACATAATTGCAATCTTTGTCGTGAATTTTACAAGCCTGGTGCAGAAGATTAAACTTTTGATCTGGAACAATGTACGGCTGTTTTATCCACTCAAAATCTTGCTCACAATTTTCAAATATTTTTTGATTATGTTCTATCGATGCCGAAAATGATTTCAGAGAAATCCCTAAAACAATAATTTTAACAATATTGGATTTTGCAAACATTTTTATACTCCTCGAATTAATAAGCTTTGATGCATGAGTTGTTGTTATGCCAATTATCGGTTCATATCATATCTAGCGCTGACTGCTGTATTCGGGGCGTAACAGATGTGTGTGTATACCTTGTTTAGTTAATATTGTCGACGGAGAAAATCTACAGCGCAACTCGATTGGATTGGCAAGAATTTTTCGTATAATGCTTACCTATTTGAGGGAGCAGTGAGTGAAATATGTTTAAAAGAAACCAGCAAAAAATTTTCAATACGAGTGAGTTACGCTGTATATGCGGAGCAATTAGTTGCTAATAAAATCCAATATTTTTTGATTAATTTTATTTTTCTCCTTAACAGAATTGCCGCCGCAATGGTTTTTTACAAACCTTGAAATAGGCCATTTAAAATAAACATAGTCAGAAAAACCATCATGTCCGATATCGCATTTATCAATTTCATACTCATGACAATTTTGTTTGTCGGTACAAAAAGTGCGCATGTAGTCGCCACTTGAAAGGGTGTATATCAACAAATGATTTTTCAAATTTTTAGTAAATTCTATCTCGTACGTCCAGCCATCCATATTGACGGAGGCGTAGCAAGCCTCAATTTCGAGGCAAGCTTGAAGTGCAGCCATGCCTCCGTGAGAATGCCCGATAAATGAAATTTTTTCAAAATCCATGTGGCTCGTAATTTCAAGATCAGTTTTTTTTAATTCCGACAGCACAAAATGTATATCTTGAACCCATAAAAAATATTCTTTCAATTTCAGACGAATGAGATCTGACTTGGACTTTGGATAGCGCGATAAAATTTCCTGTAGATCCCTAGCGATAAAAATTGGTTCATTTTGTTGAGATATTTTGGTAGCGATAGCTCCAAATGGAAAATCAATGCCTATCACAATAAATCCATGTGAAGCTATGTATTCAGCCAAATCGGTGTAATTTTCTTTTGGGCCACCACCTAGCCCATGAAAAATAAAGGTGACGGGATATTTTCCATCGCGAGGAAGTGCGCTCAAGCTGGATCGCGATTCATATTGAAAAATCCCTTCTATTAGCCAATTTGGGAGGTTAAATTTTTTGGCAATCGTTTCAATTATGATTTGTCGATTTTGATATCCCCACTTTGATGTTTTATTGGCTTCATCATTTTGCGCTGGATACCAAACTGCGACTGGAAGTTCTCGCTGAAATCTTGGATCGTGTGCATCTTTGCGGTTTGTGTCTATAAAAGAAAATAGCCGAGCGCCGACTCGAGCTGATAATTGCGGCCTTTCATATTGAAAAAAGTTGTCTGAATTCATTAAATAAAAAAAATAAAATACCGCAGCGAAGATGATAATTATGAAAAATATCAATAAATAAATTTTCCATATTTTGTTAATTGATTTCATAAACCTGCTTTCTGTTATTTTTTGTTGTTACATTCGCACAATTGTTACAAGCAGCCAATTCCCTGGCTCAAATCTGTAACAAAATCAAATAATAATTCTGTTCAGCGTTACAACCATGGCTTTATATAATCTTGCGCGGCTTTTTTTAAATCGCGATATTCTAGTTTCATTTTCGTACTCCCATTTATGATTTCGTGTTTGAAAGAATTTTTTTCGACGATGCTGGCATTTTTTCGTTCAGATTTAAGAATAGAAATTCTTGATTTAGGCAGAAAAAAATAAAGTTTATAAACGATTATAGGGGAGCGCCAAAAAAATCCGTCACGTGGGTGACAAAAAGTTCGATTAGTATTGTTTCATCCGTAAAGAAAATTAGGCGCGGAATTTCCTATGGGCGGGTGAGCACCTTTGATCAAGCCTTCAAAAAAGATGGCAGTCGAAAAGAAGATGCATCGCCCGAAACTCAAAGAAGCCGCTGCTTAGACCACATCAGCTTTTTGAATTCGAAAAATCGGGGCGTTTATCAAATTCTTGAGCATATCAGTGATGAGGGATTTTCTGGCAAAAACACTAATCGTCCCGGATTTCAACGAATGCGTGATCTGATTGCTAGCAACGTGATTGAATTTGTGGTGGCCACTGAACTCAGCCGGATAAGTCGAAGCGTTATAGATTTCTTAGAGCTAGTTTCGCATTGCGAAGCCCACCAAGTAGATCTTTTTATCATCGGCTTAGATCTTGATACATCAAGTCCGATCGGGCGCGTCATGGTGATTATTTTGGTGGCACTAGCCCAGTTTGAGCGAGAAATGACCAGCCAAAGAGTTAAAGAAAATGCTTTAAATAGGCTTCTTAAAGATGGCAAAATCAATGGCGCAGGAGAAATTCTAGGTCTTGATCGAGATCCTGCTCGACCAGGACATTTTTTGATTAATGAAGAAGAACTTTTAAAAGTAGAGAAAATTCTTAAATTGTTTTTGCAATTTTCAAGCAAACACAAAGTATTTTTAGAAGCTAAAAAACTAGGTTTAATCGGAAAAAAGGGGCGTGAACTCAGTGCCCATATGATAGACACCGTCATAGAAAATGCCAAATGGTGGTACCGGGGTTTGTGGTATGCAAATAAAGAAAACGAAAATAAAAACCCTGAAGAAGTTTTAGAGACAAAGCGTTTTCAAATTGTTGAGCTGCCGCATGGCCCATTAATTAACGAGGCTCTTTTGGAAAAAGTGAACGATAAAATAAAAGATACCCATAAAAACCGCAAACGAAATGGCAAAGACGGTCGAATTTATTTGCTGAGCCATATTTTAAAATTCGAAGATGGGTCTGGCTATTATGGTGGCCCTGGCAAAGATCGACAATATTTCTATTATTACTGCAAAGGCGAAGGCCCTAACGTGCCTTGTGATGAAATAGAACAGATGGTGATTGAGCGCATCAAGGCCTATTTTGAAGACAGCGATATTTTTAAGCGATTGGTTGCTGATGCGATAGAAAAGCGCACCGAAGAATTGCCCAAAATAGAACAAAAAATAGTCCGCATAAAGAAAGAGATGCAGGAACTAGAGGACGAAAATAGAGATCTAGTTGAGCAGCTAAGGGAAAAGAGCATTAGGGTGCAGCCGGGTTTTATGGATTGGTTAGCTGAAGAGGTAGAAAAAATTAAGCTAAAAAAGCAAAAGAAAGAAGAAGAATTGAGCATATTATTACATGCTCAGGCAGATTTGATAAAAAAATCTGGGCTAGAAAACCTGCAAAAAACTGCTTCGGAATTCATATCCAAATTTGACCAGCTGACCGGTGTGCAAAAACGGGCATTTATCGAAAGAATGATCAAAAAGATTGTTATTAAATCAAACAATCAGCTTGAGCTACATGTTTTGTGGGATCCCAAAAAGGGTGTCACGCGGATGACAAAAAGTTCGATTAGTGAGGCAAGTGGCGGGGCGCTGGGGCGCAACTCGAAAGTTTTTTCCTCCAACCAGAATTGCTAGGGATTACACCGTTCTATCTCAATCCACTCTTTAAAAATAGGCTTTTCCTCGAAAAAAAATATGTGACCGAAGGGCTTTCAGCAAGACAAATTGCCAAAGAAATTTTTTCCTCAAAAATGGCAGTGCTCGATGCATTAGTCCGGTTTGGGATACCAATTCGTGAGGCTCACTATCATCACGGTCACCCATCCCAGCCTCGCTTTGGACAGAAATATCAAAAAAAGAAACTAATCAACAATAGGGAGGAGCAACGTGCGATTCGCATAATAAAGTATCTCCGTGACAAAGGTCTGAGCATGCGACATATCGCCAGGCTCTTAGGCGAGATGAAAATTGCAACAAAAAACCAAGGAAAACGTTGGCATCCGGAGATGGTGAGACGAATTCTTGGACAGATTAATTTTACTGACAACTGACAGCTTTTTTTTCGACCATTACTGCTCACTGCCAACTGACAGCTTCCGGCTTTTTAAGAGTACATGATTTCACTGCCAGCTTTCGTGAACCATATTTTCCACCGCCAGGTTTTTTTGGTGCAGTTTTAACCATTCATACAACTCCGGACAAGTAGGACACCTAAAAATAACAGTCAAGTCGCTAGCGCGACTCCTCCACTTCGTTTCGGCCCCGTGGGTGACAATTATTTTTTGCTGTCCTCATTTTCCCTTAGGCAAAAAGGCAAAACTTTTTGCCAATAGCAAACAGGGAAAAATATGAAGAATAGATTATTGTTGCTGGTAGTAGTGAGTTTTTGGGGATGCAAAGAAAATCCTTATCGCGACGATGTTCAAGGCGAAGTCCTACTGCAGGTTCAAGCGTCTACCTATAAGGTTTCGGGGATCGTCGAACTTGGCGCTCCGGTATCAGGGACGAATGTCGCGGCTTATGGATTCTCTAGTTTGCGCAAAGGAGAAAAGCTGGCAGAAGCAACTAGCAACGATGATGGCGCTTTTAATCTCGATATTAAGACCAATTTCACAGGGCCGTTATTGCTTGTTGCTAGCGGAGGCTCATATCGAGATTTGGTAACTGATGAGGTAATCACTATTAAGCCGGAGCAAGAGCTTCGTTCAGCTACTAACGATATAAAAACATCAGAAAAGAACAGTATTAATGCCTGGACGACGATGGCAGTGGCTCGAGTTCAAGCAGTGAGCGGTTTTTGGGATACTAGTATCGCTAAACTCGATGATAGTAGTCGAATTGATAAGGATTTCTTTCATGTCTCTAGTTTCTTAAAAGGCAGTTCAGCCCATTCGATCAATATTCGACGACATAGCTTGCTTGATCCAAAAAAAGAGCCCGTGAATTTAGGCGATCCGCGAGCCATTCTCCATTTAGCGCAAGGTGGGCTTAGTCAAATAGCCAATAAGTACCAAAGGCTAATGAGTGATGGCACAGCTATAACCACTATCGATCTTGTCGATGCTCTTACAAAAGATTTAAGCGACAGATTGCTTGATGGAAAAAATTCTCAAGGAGAAATAGTGTTTGTTGGTAGCAATCGCCACGTTAATCTGAGCAGTTACACTCTTAGAAAAGACTTGGCTGAGGCTATTTTTCATTATGCTAAAAGGCTTAATGCGGCTAGTAAATTTTCAGAAGATGACCTGTTAGATCTTGCTTTTCCTGGACATCTTTTGGATTCGATCGCAAAAGACTCTCGCCCTGAGTTTTTTCCTGAATCCGAAAGAGCGCTGCCAATTGATATAACCGCACCGAATATTAAAGTAAGTTTTACTGGCAAATATGCGCATGAAAAGGCATTTTCTATCCTAGATGGTGATGTTTTTATGAGAGCGCAAACAGAAGATGATTCATCTCAATGCGAGATAGTTTTGGTAGCTCCAAAACTTCCGCAGACTAGCGAAGAAAATACTTTTGGTCCATTTTCAATCGACCATGTCCAAAATGCTATGGAAGTGGCCATTGCTTGTAGCCAAAGAGCAAATTTTGAAGCCCAGCTAAAACAAATTTCTTCGAGACAAGAAGATGCATTCTGTGGCTGTTTTGAAGCGCGTGATGCATCAGGAAATGTTGAAAGAAAACTCAATTGCTTTTTACGCGCCCGACTAAGAGGGCAAATAAATGCGCCCACGGATGGATCTACGTTGATGCGAGAGCATTTGGTTGATGGCCTTCATATAAAAGGTGGAGTTAAAAGTGGTGCTGCTTTATCAACATGTTACTGGTCAATTTATAGATCTGAGAACACCATGGTGGCCGATGCTTTGGTGCTTGAAGGTGAAGGAAATATTGCGGGAGAACAATGCCAGATAGACCAACATGTCGATACAAGTCCATTGGCGAATGGCTCCTATATATTGATTTTGAGTGCAGAAGATAATGCGCATCGCAGACTGGGAAGTGGTGTTTCTGTTGTCTTTCAAATTAGGCGAGATATAGTTCGATTGCCGGGAAGAATAGTGCGGCCGAGATCGTAATCTTCAGCTAAAAAAGGGCACTGGCAATAAGCCGGTGTCCTTGAACAATTTCTACTTATAAATTAGAAATTTTCAGGTTCCCAAATATTAGAATGGCGAAATGTTCTAAGCTGTATGGATGAATTACGTGATCTATTTCACTGACTTTGGCAAAGGCCCCTAAGCATGGATTTGAAGTGTTCTATCTCTTTTAAAAGTTTTAAATTTTTCTCGCTTTCTCTATTTTTCCTTTTTTCAAGGATTAAACAAAAAGAATGTTCAGTACCTTTTTCGCACTCGCGATTATATTTAGATAAAAGGTTGAATTCCTCGTACATGGATTTAAAAGTTTTTTTATATAATTTCTTCAAACGCCCAGAGGTAAACCAACAATACTCTTCTGGGGAGCTATTCATGGCAAATGCCTGATTCATGGTTATTGCTACCGCTAGTACTAAAAGAATTCTCATGTCACACTCCAATGATTTAAATTGTTTACTTTTTCATTGCTTATTTTCTTTAATGGTAGATTTTTTTAAAAGCAACTCCAGCTGAGCCAAGATGACATGATTCGAACAATCGCAAAATTGGGAGAAGATTTAATCCTACCCCAACAAAAACGCCAATCCCAGCCCAGCATTCCAGCCGATGGAACTCAGTTTTCCTTCGGCTAGTGTAAAGCCATGAATGCCCGAGGAGAGAGATATTCCTAGGCTTGTTTTTCCAGATAGCCACCAGTATTTGCTAATCGATAAATTGGCTGCCAACACTGATTCAGCAAAATTTTTAATATCATCTCGCTCGATCACATTGCTCACGCGACCAATTCCGAATGATAAATCGATACCGATATTGGTGCTGTCGAAAAGAAATGCGATGCCAGGCCCAGCGGCTATTAGGCTCGCCGCTTCTAAAAAATTGCCCCAAACGGAACCAAACAGAGAAATTCCATCGGCAACAAACCCTCCTGCATTAACTTTTCCGCCAAAACGTATGCCTTTGACATTGGGTTTTTCAAGGGAATGAATCCATCCTGGTTCTAGGCTCGCCGAAAAGTAAAATCCTCGATCGTGATGAAAATTAAAATGAGTTTGATAGCGCGCAAAAACTTTTTGCGGTGGCGATGCCGGTAGAATAATTTCATTATCTGAATTGTTGATTTCTTCAGCTAAGACGGGGTTAAATAGAACAGATAACATAAGGATTGCTAGCAATGATCTCATATGATGCCCCTGAAAATCATGTGTCATGCATTTATAAAAATTGTACCATCGCTAGCACTTTTGAAAAACCAAATTCGCTAAAGTTTGAAATTTTATTTGGTGATTATAAATCAAGATTAGTGAGAGAAAGTGGCAACAATGAAATTATAAACGCTGTGGATTATTTTTTCTCGCCAGGCGCAATTTTTGGTTTTGCTTGCCAGTCTTTTGGAATCGATTTTTTGAGCTTTCACCACGTGTTTATTTTACGCGCATGCTTACCTGGAGAGATTGGAAGTATTATCACTGGTGTTTCACCAGGTGCTGAAATTTTGGTGAAAACTTTGACCGCTGCATCGTCGATGCGACTCAGATCGATTTTAGTAATGCTACAAAAAAAGAATATTGATTTATCTAAATTATTAAATCATCATTATAGAAAAATAAACTACCTATTAGAAGCGAAAATTAATGCTAGTTATTTTGTCGGAGAGCTTCTTGAGCAAAAGAACTGGCAGTAAATTCTACTGGAGCATTTTTGCCATTGGTGTTTTGTGCTTCATAACTGCTACTGAAATAATTGGCCAAATATTCTTCATCAATCGCACTGAAAGCATGCCTACGGGCATATATATAAAAACCAAAGATACAATGCCAGCCATAGGAGATATTATAATTTTCAAATTGAGTTCATATAAAACCAATTTAATAAAATACGTTGCAGGAATAGCCGGTGCTGAATATTGCCTCGATGAAACTAATGGTTTCTGGATTAATGGAATTCCTGTCGCTCAGAAAAATATACAAAAATATCCTGAAGAGCCCGCGCAGCAATCGATTTGCCAAAGATTAAAGCCTGACGAACTTCTGGTACTCGGTGAGCATGAAAACTCATATGATAGTCGCTATTTTGGCCCGATAAAAAAAGAAGACATTGTCATATCAGTAAAATTTCTTTGGCCAAAATAGTCCTGGACATTAAGCGTATATACGCGGAGGATCTATAGCTTGGCTGATCCGAAACCGCATCCATTAGTTTAAACAGATTGAATATCCATTCTCCAAACGATGTTGAATGCATTGCTGAAAATATTGTGGCGGAGTTTATGCGATATTCGATCAACATCGTCTTTAGTCTAGCTATATCAATAACAATGCAAAGTTTGGCGATGACCGTGCCCTCATTGCTTGAGCTAGCTAAAAGAAAAGTCGCCCAGCAAATTTTAAGCGAAATAATTAACGACAATAAACAAGATGATTTATTAGAATTTAAAAACATTAAAGAATATCAAGAATTCATCTCCAAGCTCAGTACTCCAATTGAAGAGCAAATAAGAGAAAGAATAGAAAATTTAGCAGTTCCAGATGATTTAAAAGACGGCTTGCTATCAAATTCGATAGAAGATATCTCGCTGTTTAGCCGTGGCTCCTCATCATTTATTTTGACCGGCTCAGGCACAGTCTATGCCTTTGGGCGAAACTACTACGGCCATCTTGGCTTGGGTGATAACCAAAACAGGAATGTGCCGACGCTGCTCGGATCAATTAATGATATAAAAAAGATTGTGGCAGGCAAGTACCACACCTTTTTTATAACCAACTCTGACGAGATCTATGCCTTTGGGCAAAACTACTATGGCCAGCTAGGTTTGGGCAATAACCAAAACAGGAATGCGCCGACGCTGCTCGGATCAATTAATGATATAAAAAAGATTGTGGCAGGCAAGTACCACACCTTTTTTCTAACCAACTCTGACGAGATCTATGCCTTTGGAAGTAATTACTCTGCCCAGCTGGGCTTGGGTGATAAACAAAGCAGGAATGCACCGATATTAATCGAATCGGTTAGGAATGTAAAAAAAATTGTAACAGGCAATGACCACACCATCTTTTTAACCAACTCTGACGAGGTCTATGCCTTTGGAAGTAATTACTCTGGCCAGCTAGGCTTGGGTGATAACCAAAGCAGGAATTCACCGACATTGATCGAATCGGTTAAAGATATAAAGGAGATTATGGCATGGCGTAACCACACGTTTCTTTTAACCAACTCTGACGAGGTCTATGCCTTTGGAAGTAATTACTCTGGCCAGCTAGGCTTGGGTGATAACCAAAGCAGGAATTCACCGACATTGATCGAATCGGTTAAAGATATAAAGGAGATTATGGCATGGCGTAACCACACGTTTCTTTTAACCAACACCGGCACAGTTTATGCCTTTGGGGGCAACTATTGGGGCCAACTGGGCTTAGGCGATAATCTAGATAGAAACATCCCAGTAAAAATTCCCATCAGCTGGTGGGAGCGTCCAGATATCCATTTCCATGGTTGGTGGCCATTAAAAGAATAAAGAAATTTGTAAACGGTAATTTTTCCGAGCCACCATTGGCCATTTTTAAATGACATCTGGGCAGCGATTTTCGTTGAGGCCAGATAAAACAAAGCTATCCTAGCTTTGTAGTGGTTCGATTAGCACTCAAAAAAAAGTGATTTTTTATAAAAAAATAGCTAACACTTTTATCTGAACTATATGTTACAATCTTATTGTTGGATGCTAAGGGGATGGTTAGCGTCGTTATGCACGAAACAATTCTGGATATATTGGCCAAAAAATCGCCGCAAAAAATCAAAGATGATGATGTTCGTTTAAATCGTGAAATTAAAAGATTAGTATCAAGAATAAAAGCAAAAGAAGCAAAGTCAAAAGGTATAAAATCTGCGCGAGGTGGTCTTTCGTCCATGGGCGCGCGTGGAGTCGTGGTTAAAGAAAACGACATATATAGTAGACGCGTTATTGTAAAAGCATCTTATATACAATCTTTTGGTAAAAACTCACGTGCTCGTATTCGGCATCATTTTAAATATGCGGGTCAAGACAAGATCGATGAACTAAAAAATGCTCCTGAGTTTTATGGCGCTGAGAATAACTCGATCAATGTCAAAGAAAAAATAGATGATTTTGAAGTCGCGCCACATATTTTTAATATTATCATTTCGCCAGAAGATGGAGAAAAACTAAATCTCAAAGAGTTTACGAGAGATTTTATTGAAGTAATTGAAAAAGATCTTAAGACCAAGCTCGATTGGGTGGCCGGCAATCATTACGACACCAACGATCCTCATGTACATGTTTTGATCAAGGGCAATGATGAAAAAGGAAATCGATTACTGATAAAGAGAGACTATATATCTCATGGACTAAGAGCGAGAGCGGGGCAAGTAGCTACTAAAAAGCTTGGTTTAAGAAGTTATGAAGAAGTCACTAAAGCAATAGAATTTCGAATCAATAGTACAAAAAAATGCGATCTAGATGAGATCATTGTGAAAAATACTGTTGACGGTCATTTTGATCTTTCTAAGACAAGCTTTGAACAACTAAAAGAATTGCCTCTCTCGCTATTTATCAAACGATTAGAATTTCTTGAAACCAAAGAGCTTGCCAAAAAAGTTGATGAGCAGAGTTGGCAAATAAAGCCGTTATTACGGGAAGAATTGCAAAATATTGATCGAACCAATTCACTGATCAGCAAACTTTCTGATGGCCTCAAAATTGGCAAAGAAGGCTTCGAAATCATATCGGCTAAAAATGTCATCGACCGCATCATCAAGGGTCATATAGTCGAGCGAGGTTATTTCGATGATCACGAGGCAAAAGAATATTTGCTCATAAAATCTAAGGAAAAGAAATTTATTTATGTTGAGCTTGAGAAGTATTCAGAGAAATCCAAAGCGATGGTCGGAGAATTTGTTCGCATTGATGTTACTAAGCCATTTTCCGGGCCACTGGCGACGGATAAAACCATTGAAAAAGTTGCTCGGGAAAATTTTGGTATCTACGATATGACCAAACATGCCAAACAATCGGAAAGTAGTGTTGCGCTACCGCCAGGAGTCTCTTCAGCCGAGTATGCACAAATTCATGTAAATCGACTTGAGGTTTTAGCTAAAAAGGGTCTGGTTGAAAAAATCGCTGAGGGAAAATTTCGGGTACCTGAGGAGTATCTCAAAAACATTGCTGAAGAGGTCAAGAAAAACCGGGAAGGATTTCAGCCCCATATCAAAGTGATTCAATTGTCTCCGGCCAGGCTGAAGAGCTCTGGACTACATCGGGGGCTGTCACGATGATCATCCGAGCGTTTATTTTTCTAATATGTTTGTTGGCTGGCTTGTGGTCGGCAACTTTGATGTTGGTTGAGCGCATTAGTGAGTCAGCCTTTTCATCAGGAGAATATTTTTCTATTTTTGGCCTTAAGATTGTTCTTCCATGGCTTTGGGCCGAATGGTTATACCTTTACGGCGACCGCTTTCCGAATGCTTTTCATAAGACCTCTTGGCCGATTTATGCATCGATTATAGTGGGGATAACCCTCGCCTGGATTTTTCGTTTCTTCAATTCTTGCAAAGAACCATCCACACTACATGGCAGTTCACGATGGGCTAAAGGAACCGAACTAAAAAAGATGGGCTTGTTTCAAAAATATGGCGTAGTTTTGGGCCAGGATAAAGGCAGCAGTGAGATTATTCGACATGATGGTCCAGAACATATTTTGCTGATCGCACCCACCCGTGGAGGCAAAGGTGTAGGTTTAGTCATTCCCACCTTGTTCGACTGGCAAGAAAGCGCCGTAATATTTGATCCTAAGGGAGAAAATTATCAGATAACAAGCGGATTTCGGTTCACTTTTAGTAAGTGTCTTTGCTTTAATCCAACTTCGCCAAGCACAGCACGGTTTAATCCTCTCATGGAAATTCGTAAAGGCGAACTTGAGGTCAAAGATGCACAAAATATTGCCGATATCATTGTCGATCCCGATGGCAGGCTGGATACTCGAAATCATTGGCAAAATGCGGCACATTCCTTGTTGGTGGGTACTATTTTACATGTTCTTTATGACTATCCCCGCAAGAGTCTTGCTGGGGTGGTGGAGTTTTTGACTAGACCGGGCGCGAACTTCGAAAATGCCCTTGAGCAAATGTCAAAAAGTCATCATCAGGTGGTGACAAGTGTTGCTCAAGAAATGCTCAACAAACATGTGGAAGAGCGCTCAGGAGTGTTATCAACCGCCATCTCTTTATTATCGATATTTCGCGATCCATTAGTAGCATATGCGACGGATGGGCATGACTTTTATATCGCGTCGCTAAAGGTTTCAGAAAAGCCAACATCGCTCTATTTGGTGCTGCCACCTTCGGATATCTCGCGATTAAGAGTCTTGCTAAGAATCATGCTTAACCAAATGGGCCGTGCATTGACGGAACAGCAAGATAAAAAAAAGAGAAGAGTTTTATTTCTCCTCGATGAATTTCCTGTGTTAGGCCGCCTAGAGTTTTTTGAATCGGCTTTGGCATATATGGCGGGATACGGCCTAAAAGCGTTTTTAATATGCCAATCTCTTAACCAGTTGCAAAAAGCCTATGGCGAGCGAAATTCCATTCTAGATAACTGCCATGTTCGAGTTGCATTTGCCAATAACGACGACCAAACTGCATGCAGGCTGAGTGCGCTTTTGGGAGAGCAAACTCTTTTGAAAAAGCAAACCAGCATATCCGGTAATCGGTTTGACGCTCTAAAGCAGAATTCATCGATATCGAATATCGAATTTGGCAGACCATTGCTTTTGCCATCCGAAATCAATCGATTGCCGAGCGAGCAAGAGATTATCTTAATTAATGGCATGTATCCAATTCTTGCCAACAAAATTAGATATTTTTCAGACAAGCGATATAATGCTAAGGTTTTTTCGCCGGTAATCATAAAACCTATGCCATTAGTGATAACACAAACAATGATTAACGAGCTCCCCTCAGCTGTTGAGCTCAAAAGAGCTATAGGGAGCGCACTATGACCATAAGAAACAAGCTTATTAATAGTAAGCAGATGAATACTCGCCTGCCCATCCACATGGTTCAGCAGATCAAATATATTGCTAAAGAGCGTGGAGTATCTGAAGGTTCAATTGTTGAGGCGGCACTTAGAGATTATTTAGGAAAGACCGAACATGAAGAAATTTTGCTTAAGAAATCGGACAAGATTGCGCGGCAAATAGAAAAGCTGCGCCGCGAAAATAAAGCCATGCTTGAGGTTATGTCATCCTTTATCCGCGTATATCTCACGTATGCACAAGACATTCCCGAGAATGAAAAAGCCAATGCCGAGCTAAAAGGTGCCAAGAAATTCTCCCGTTTTATGGAGCTTGTGGCCAAGGCTCTTGATGAAAACAAGCCATTTTTCGATGAACTGGAAGAAAAACGTTTTACCGAGGAAGATTTTGCTCAATGACAACAGAGAAAGAACGCATACGCGCTGCAATTAGGCAGACGCTCGGCAAGACAATCGTTGATCTTTTGGAAGATGATAGTGTCATTGAAATCATGCGTAATGCCAATGGGGCGTTATGCGTGGAGCGTCTTGGTAGAGAGATTGAGCTTAGCGCCATCATTTTAAACGATAGAGCGACAGAGTCATTTATTCGCTTCTTGGCAGCGGAATCTGGAGAAATTTGTAACGAGAAGAGTCCGAGCTTGGCAGTTAAGCTCCCCTATTGGCATGCACGCTTTCAAGGGCTGTTGCCACCGGTGGTTGATGCGCCGAGCTTTTCTATCAGAAAACACAGCAATCAAGTGTTTAATCTTGAAGACTATGTAGAAAGAGGCGAGCTGTCACGGGAACAATTTGATTATTTGACGAAGGCTATCGTGGATCGTGAAAATATCGTGATCTCTGGCGGTACGGGGAGCGGTAAAACAACTTTGGCCAATGCTATTTTGGCAAAGATGATCGAAACTGGTGATCGCATTATTACCGTAGAAGACACACCTGAATTACGGCTGAATTCTAAAACCGCACAGCAAATATTTACTAAGGACATTATCGGCTATTGCTCACGTCAGGCACTGAAAGACATCTTGCGTCTGCGTCCCGATCGCATCATATTGGGCGAGCTTCGCGATGGTGCCTGTTTGGATCTTATCAAGGCATGGAATACGGGCCATTCCGGTGGCCTTACTACTATTCATGCCAATTCGTGCGAGCTAGCTTTGCAGCGCATTGAATCGCTTATCGCAGAAGTATCGGTCACTATCCCACGCGAGCTTATCGCGCAAACAGTGAATATTGTGGTGCAGATAAAACGCTGCGGATCGAAGCGTTTGGTCGAAGACATCAAGAGAGTTACTGGCTTTATTCAACAAACCTATTCTTTTTGCACAATCCGGGGGGAACATGCAAAATATCAAGCCAATTATCGTGCTTGCCACGATAGCTTTATCATTCATTTGCCCTGATCTGTTTGCATCAAGCAGCGGCATGCCGTGGGAAGATCCGCTTGATCAAATCACCGAGTCACTTACAGGACCTGTCGCTCGTTCCGTAGGTCTTATCGCTCTTGCAGTAACCGGTTTGGCGCTCGCCATGGGTGAGGCCGGAGGAATTTTTAGACGTTTAGTGCAAGTGGTCTTTGGCTTATCCATTGCATTTTCTGCAGCGACTTGGGGAATGAGCCTATTTGGTCACGCTTCTGGAGCGTTGCTATGATCCACGAAGAACTAGAAGGATTTTGTGTACCGGTGCATCGTTCACTTGCAGAGCTGATAATGATGGGGGGGTATACCAAGAAGCATCGCCATTACGAATGGCATCATGGTAGTTTCTGCGGTTCTCGGCGCGCATAATCTATGGGTTCTGCCTCTTGGTATTATCAGCCATATCGTTTTATTGGTTTTGCATCGGCGCGATAAAGCCATTCTTTCTATCCTTAAGCGAAATCTTTCCAAACCATCTATTTTGAGGGCCTAAGAAATGATCGCTATAAAAGAAGTAGAGAGGTCGGAGAAAAACGATTTAGCTGAATATTTGCCCTGGTCATTTTTGAGTGCTGAAGGCATCGTTGAACATAAAGGCGGAAGCTTGCAAAAGAGCTTTCGTTTTCGGGGACCCGATCTTGATAGTGCAACCAAACGCGATTTAATGGCTATAAGTGGCGCTTTTAATAACGCACTGCGTCGAATGTCTGATGGCTGGTCGGTATTTATTGAAGCACAAAGAAACCCGATCGAGGACTATCCTGAAAGCACATGGCCTAATGATGCAAGCAGAGCTATTGATGAAGAGCGAAGAACTTATTTTAAAAGCGCTAACAATTTTTTCATTAATGAATATTTTTTAACATTTGTCTATAAATCGCCTGAAATGCTTGAATTTAAAGCTCATTGGTTTGTGACGAAGGAAAACGTATCACAAAGCGATGAATCGCTTAAACAGTTTTTAAACACTATGGCTGAAATCTCTGGCCTGCTTTCAGGCGTGT
>Ga0207081_1083_pt1 | contig 17989 bp, 17 predicted proteins | sample Alteio_BWMinHeat_59_FD_153524 | JGI IMG/M metagenome (GOLD analysis project Ga0207081, IMG submission 153524) | Enriched cells from forest soil in Barre Woods Harvard Forest LTER site, Petersham, Massachusetts, United States -... | ecosystem: Environmental > Terrestrial > Soil > Temperate forest >... | reverse complement strand
TCAAACAAAGCGTAAAGAAAATGCAGGACTTAACATATCCAAATACATTTAACAGTTTTGATGAAGAAAAGAATAGAATTCTAATTGCTCCACATGGACCAGATCCAGTTTTTTTTGGTATTCGAGGTGAAGACATCAACTCTGTAATTCATGGTAAGTCACTTGTACACTCTCCTGAAAAACTTGATGGCTATATGGTATTTAGAACAAATCAAGGCACTGGGGCCCATTTAAAAAATGAACTTGATGTGCATAATTTAAAACCATTTTCATCTGGCTATATTACTGGAAGAATTTTCGATGTACCCAAAGTGGAGATAGGTGGACATGTGATTTTTTCCATAATAAAAGATGATCAAAAAATCAACTGTGCAGTTTACAAGCCAACGAGACTAACCAAAATTGTTTCAAAGCTAATCAAAGGAGATTTGATAAAAGTTGGTGGTGGAGTACGAAAAGCAACTAAAAACCATCAAAGAATTCTAAATGTAGAGTTTCTTCAAGTCTTGAGGTTGGAAAAAAAAACATGAAAACAGTTAATCCTTTCTGTCATATCTGTAATAAAAGGACAAAATCTAAGGGCAAAAATCAAGGCTTTGAATGTGTAAAATGTAAAAAAGCATTCTCAAATAAAATATTTGAAGAAATTCCAAGAGAAATTAAATGTAGACTTTATGTGCCTACCCTTTCTGCACACCGACATTTGACTAGGCCAATTCAAAGAATTGGAAAGTTAAACAATAAAATTGAATTTGATAACTCAAGAAAATGGTTTCATATCTCAAAATCTGGACTAGTAAATCAAAAACTTGAAATTAAAATCAATACTAGAAAACTAAAACATTGATCAAATCAATCTATGAAGAAGATAGCGGGGAGTAGATTTGAACTACTGATTTGCGGGTTTCTCATCGGTTTTGATTATGAGCCCGCCGGGATGACTTTGCCCAAGTAGTCTGGCTTCCCCACCCCGCTAACTAAAAAGATGTCTGAGGGTGATATATACGCTTTATCTAATTTTAGAAATAATTAATAGGATTTGTAAAGTGTCATACTTGTGGATAAAAAAATTAGGATAATAGGAATTCTTGCAGCAATTGCAGCTTCCATTATAATTTTAACATCACCATCCAATTCTGTTGTAATACCAAAACCAACTGCTAGCTCAATTGGAACAGATGCTGTACAAATTGTTGCGACAAACTTGCAAAAACCTTGGTCTTTAGATTTTACAAATGACAAAATTTTCTTTACTGAAAAGATAGGTCAAATAAGAGTCATAGATAAAGGTGTTTTAGTAGCAGAACCAGTTGCAGACTTGAAAGTTGCAGATGTTACTGATGGCGGTTTACTTGGACTTGTGCTAGATCCAAATTTTGTACAAAAATCACTATCTTTATGTATTTTACACCTATCAAGACGGGGATAAGCTTTGGAACAAGGTTCTTAGAATAACTGAACTAAACAATAGACTTTCTGACGCTCAGGTTATTTTAGATAAAATTCCTGGCGCTGAATTTGATGATGGAGGAGTTATAAAATTTGGTCCTGACAAAAAATTGTATGTAGGTACAGGTGACGCAACAAATGATACTGCATCTCAAGATTTAAAATCACTTGCTGGAAAAATTTTAAGACTAAATAATGACGGTTCTATACCGTCAGATAATCCAATAACTGGATCTCCTGTTTTTTCATATGGACATCGGGATCCCCAAGGTCTGACATGGGATAATCGTGGTAATCTATACGAATCAGAACAGGGACCTACTAAAAATGATGAAATTAATCTCATAAAATCTGGACAAAACTATGGCTGGCCAGCACAGGAATGTTCAGGTTCTAAAGAATACACAGATGCCCTGATTTGTTATAACCCAAGCTTGGAACCTGGAGGAATTACATATTATTCATCTAACAAGCTTGATCTTGGAAATAGTCTAGTAATGGCTACATTAAGGGGAACAAATCTATACCAATTGACAATAGGAAATGGAACAATTACATCACAAAAAATCATATTGGATGGATTGGGACGAATTCGTGACGTCAACATGGGACCTGATGGTTATCTTTACATTCTTACAGGAAACACAGATGGAAGAGGATTTCCAGACAAGACAGATGATAAACTATTGAGGATAGTAAAATAAATTGGCAGATTCATCCATCCCTAAATTTCATGAAAAAAAAACAAAGAAGAGCGGATAAAAAAAGTAGCATCATTTTCTGGTCTATCAAAGGAAGACATTAAGATCTTAAAAAATGAAGGTGGAATATCCTTTAATGATGCAAACAACATGGTTGAAAATGCTATAGGTACAGTATCATTTCCACTTGGAATAGCAACTAACTTTCGGATAAATGGCAAAGACTATCTCATTCCAATGGTAATAGAAGAGTCATCTGTCATAGCAGCTGCTTCAAAAGCTGCTAAGATAGCAAAAAAACAAGGGGGATTTACTATGAAAGCAGATGATTCCTACAGTATTGGACAAATCCAAGTGGTAGATGTTAAAGTAAAATCTGCAATGTCTAGTGTTATGAGTTCTAAAAAAGAAATCATAAAACTTGCTAATTCAAAAAGCAAAACACTTTCCAAAATAGGAAAGGGTGCAAAACAAGTTACATGTAAGAAAATAAACAGTGATTCTGGACCAATGTTGATTGTTGAGCTTCTAATAGATGTTGGAGATGCAATGGGAGCTAATGTCACAAACACAATGTGTGAAGGTGTAGCTCCTTTGATTGAAAAATTAACTGGAGGACAAGTAATTCTTAAAATACTTTCGAACTATTCTACAAAAAGGCTAGTACGAGGTACAGCTATCTTTGATAAAGAAGAACTTGGAGGTCAAGAAATTGTTGACAAAATAATGTTGGCATATCAATTTGCAGCAAATGATCCATATCGTGCCGTCACTCACAATAAGGGAATAATGAATGGAGTAATTGCTGTTGCCAATGCTACAGGTCAAGACACAAGAGCTATAGAAGCAGCTGCACATGCATATGCATCAAAAACAGGAAAATACAGTTCACTTACAGAATGGAAAAAAGGCAAAGATGGAAACTTGATTGGTAAAATAGAATTGCCAATGTCTGTTGGCATAGTAGGAGGAATTGTAAACGTTCATCCTATGATTAAGGTATGCGCAAAAATTCTTAAAGTAAAATCTGCAAAAGAACTTGCATGTATCATTGGAGCAGTTGGGCTTGCCCAGAACTTGAGTGCACTACGTGCACTTGCATCTGAAGGAATACAGAAAGGACACATGAGACTACATGCAAGAAATATTGCGGCAAGTGCAGGTGTTACTTTAGATAAGATGAACAAGGTTACCAGACAAATGATACAAGAAGGAAACGTCTCAGTACACAGAGCTAAAGAAATACTCAAAGAACTTTAGCGACCAAGATATATATCTAAAATCCCATGCAAGGACTACGTTGAACCCTATTAAATTTGCAATTCCTAAAGGTAGTATTGAGGAAGCTACTTTCAAGATTCTAGAACAGTCATGGACAAAAGTAAGACGTAGAGACCGCACATACAGAGTGGTATTAGATGATCCTCAAATTACAGTAAAGATGCTAAGACCGCAAGAGATTCCAAATCTTGTCTTTGACGGATTATATGATGTAGGGATAACAGGAAAAGATTGGGTAAAAGAAACAAACGCCGATGTACAAACTCTTTTGGATCTAGAATATGGTAAAATAAAATTGGTCATTGCAATTCCAGACTCTTATAATTTCAAATCACTTGACGAAATGATATTGTCATATGCAAAAAAGAAAAAAATTCTTAGGATTTCTTCTGAATATCTTACAACCGCAGCAAAATTCATAAAACAATCTAAAAACTACAAAAAACTCTACGGTTCAAAAGAACCACTAATCATAACTCCTTGGATGAGAATTGGTTCAAACAAAAATGTTCAGATCTTTCTTTCTTTTGGTGCTACAGAGGCCAAGCCTCCTGAGGATGTAGATGCAATTATGGATGTAACTGAAACTGGTACTACTTTAACTCAAAATCAACTAAAAATAATTGATACTGTAATGGAATCTACAGCCATCTTAATTGCAAACAAATCATCACTAAAAGATAGAGCAAAAAGAGAAAAGATCTATGATATTGTAACCTTACTGAGGGGTGCAGTAGAGGGAAGAAAACACCTACATCTATTCCTAAACGTACGTACACAAAACCTTGACAGATTGTTAAAAGAACTTCCTTCACTAAAACGTCCTACAATTAGTCCATTAAGTGAAAAAGGCTGGTATGGAATAAACACAGTAATTCCAAAATCTGAATTACACAAACTTGTTCCAAAACTTAGAAAAATTGCGCAGGGATTAGTAGTTCACGAACCAAAACAAATACTTGCCCTTGAGGAGATAAAACGTGATGAGGAAAATTGATGAGAATCATTTCAGTTCGAAATATCAACACTACGGTAGAATCTGTACGACCAAAAATTAATCAACAAAACAGGAACAAAGTCAAATTCATCATCTTAGATGTAAAAAGAAGAAAAGATAAGGCAATAAAAGAATATGAAAAAAAATTTACAGGTGCTAACCTTAAATCAATAAGGGTTTCATCGGCTGAAATTAAAAACGCATATTCTAAAGTAACAAAACAACAGATTGCTGCAATTAAACTAGCAAAGAAAAGACTAGAGAAATCAGAACTTACTGTAAAGAATCAGCTCAAAAAAATTGTATTACAAATTGATGGAATAAAAATAAACCGAGACTTTGTTCCTCTTCAAAGTGTCGGATGTTACATCCCAGGTGGGGCTGCCAGATATCCTAGTACTGTAGTAATGTCTGTAACCCCTGCAAAAGTGGCTGGAGTTAAAAAAATTATTTGTGTAACACCGCCAAACAAAAATGGCATGATTGATCCATTAACTCTTGTTGCTGGAGATATTTGTGGCGTAGACGAATTTTACAAGACTGGTGGTGCACAAGCAATTGCTGCACTAGCATATGGCACAGAATCAATACCAAAAGTAGACAAGATAGTTGGACCGGGTGGTTCCTTTGTAACTCTAGCTAAATCACTTGTAAGTGAGATTGTTTCAATCGATATGATTGCAGGTCCAACAGAACTGGCAATTATAGCTGATTTAACAGCAAATCCTGATCTGGTTGCTTCTGATTTGATATCTCAAGCAGAACACAGCCCAGAAACAACATGCTGTTTGATAACAACTTCCACAAAACTAAAAGATTGTGTAATAGAATCTTTAAAACAAAAAATTCCTGCAATAAAACGATCAAAAATAGTAAGTGAAAGTTTAAAGAAAAATGGATTTGTTGCAATTTGTAAGAATGTAGATGACACTATAGAATTTGCTAACAAACTTGCTCCTGAACACTTGGAAATAATTACAAAAAACCCTGAAAATATAGCAAAGAAAATTACCGCAGCTGGTCTTGTTCTTATTGGAGAATATACCCCTTCTTCTGCAAGTGATTACCTATTTGGCTCAAATCACATACTTCCCACTAATGGATTTGGCAGATCTAGAGGTTCACTTGGAGTATTAGACTATATGAAAATACAAAATAAAATAAAATCCACAAAGGCGGCACTAAAAAAAATATCTGATTCTATGAAGGCATTTACATATGCGGAAGGATTACCAAATCACTACGAAGCAGTAAGGAGTAGATTAAGTTGAAAACAGGTTGGTTTAAGAAAAAAGTAGATGAGCTTTCAAAACTAAAAGGATACAAAAAGCCTGACAAGTATTCAAACGTAATCAAGCTTGATTCAAACGAAAACTATGCAGTGAAAAGAGAATTTACTTTAGATTTGATCAACCAAACGCAGGAAAGCCTAGATATCAGGGAATACCCATTAGGAGGCACAGAAAGACTCGTAGAAGCGCTTTCTGTGTATACCAAAATTCCGCCAGAAATGATAGGGGTGGGAAATGGTTCTGATCAGATAATTGATTTAATACTTACAAACTTTGCGTCAACAGAAACAAAGATCTTGACATCAGAACCTACATTTGGTTTTTTTGAAGAGAGGTGTAAGCTGTATTCTATTCCAACAATAAGAATTCCTTTTACAAATCGCATGACACTGGATATTGAAAAATTCATCTTAAATGCTAAGAAGGCAAAAATACTGTATCTTGATTCGCCAAATAACCCAACAGGATTTCAATTTACAAAAAATGAACTTGAACAACTAATTCGAGAATTTGAAGGTCTAGTTATAATTGATGAAGCGTATGTCGAATTTGCTGATTATTCAGTACTTGATTTGACCAAAAAAGTAGATAATCTGATTGTTCTTAGAACACTATCAAAATCATTTGGACTTGCGGGTTTGCGTATTGGGTATTTTATTGCAAACAAGAAGGTGACAGATGTTTTTAATAGAATCATTCAATATCCCTATCCATTAAACACAATTGCAATAGAATCTGGAATTTTGGCACTACAAAAATCGAAATATTTCTTAGATGTTGCAAATCAAATTAAAAAAGAAAGATTACTAATAATAGAAAAACTTCGTGCTATGAAGGTGTTTGAAGTTTATGATTCACAAGCAAATTTTGTTCTTTTTGTTGCACGTGGTTCTAGTCAACGCATCTACAAAGCTCTAATTGAACAGGGAATTTTAGTAAAAAACTTGGGAAAAATAGGGAACCATGAGGGATGTTTGAGAGTGACTGTAGGTTCTGAAGAAATGAACTCAAAATTTCTTTTGGCTATTCGTGATTTATTGACATGACACTTGAAAAATTAGATAACGGCATCTTTGTAGATACTTCAAAAACTGACAAAATAAAACGTCTTGATGGAATAATATTTGATTGCGATGGTGTACTAATTGATGTCTCAAACTCATATGATCTTGCCATAAAAAAAACTACAGACTTTGTTGTCAAAGAATTTGCAAAAATAGATCAATCTAACTTTGTAAATACGCAAATGATAAATGGTTTTAAAGACACAGGAGGTTTCAATGACGAAGTTGATGTTACCTATGCCATGATATTATCTATTATTGCTGCAAAAAAACTAAAAAAACCATTTTCAGAATTCATTTTTGATGTTATAAAGAATTCAGATCAAAGTGGAATACAATCTGTTGAAAAATATCTTGAGATTCTAAAAGTTGATCTTTCTGAAATAAGAAAAAAACTTGCATATCCTGGACCTCGTTTCACAAGTGCACTGTCTTCTATTTTTGATGAGATATTTTATGGTGCTAAATTATATTATGATCTCTATAAAAAAAAGCCAGATTTTTTTGATGGAAAAGGGCTTATAGAAAATGACATGGTACTTGTAAAAAAACAACTAATAGATTCACTGAAAAAAAAACTTGGCAAAAAACCGGCTATTGTTTCTGGACGAGGAATTATTTCTGCAGGATACTCGTTAAAGGAATTATTTGAAGAGTTTGATCTAAAAAATTCAAAGTTTTTAGAAGATGAACCGCGCGAGCTTGCCAAGCCCAATCCTGCCTCTCTTATCTCATCAATCAAAGGATCAGGTTTCACATGTACTTTGTATGTTGGCGATTCCATGGAAGACTATATCATGGCAAAAAAATCAGATGAAATGGGTAACAAGACAATTTTTTGTGGTATTTATGGTACCAGTAAAGAGCCTGAGACAAAACGAAAACTCTTTGAGAAAAATAATGTAGAAATTATATTAGAAACCATAGATTTGATTCCGAAGACATTAAATCTAGTTGGGGCATAAACCCCTTTTCTGCAGGAATTTATATGAAATCAAGAATGGGTAATATCAATAGGAAAACTAAAGAAACTCAAGTTTCTGTAACTGTAAATCTTGATGGAAATGGCAAAATTTCTGTCATGACAGGAATTAACTTTCTTGATCACCTAATAACAAGCCTTGGGAAACATTCCATGCTTGATCTTAAACTAAACGCAGTTTCAAAAGACGGAATAGCACACCATTTGATTGAAGATGCGGCCATAGCACTTGCAAGTGCGATGGATTCTGCTCTTGGTAATAGATCTGGCATAGTAAGATTCGGACATGCCTCAGTACCAATGGATGAATCACTAGCTGAAGCATCACTTGATCTAGTTAAACGACAATATCACAAAATTGATCTTGCAATTGAACAAAATCAATTAGAAGGAATATCCAAGGAAGATTTGGAACATTTCTTTCGTTCTTTTGCTCAGAATCTTAACATCTGTATGCATATCACTGTAAAGTATGGAGAAAATGATCACCACAAAATTGAGGCAGCAATAAAGGCATTTGCAGTTGCATGGAGGACAGCAGTAGGTCCAGATAAAAAACAAAAAGGAATTCCAAGTACTAAAGGTGCAATGTAATGGTCAAAGTTGCAATATTTGATTATGGTGCAGGAAATATATTCAGTCTAAAGACATCCTTAGAAAAAAACGATGCAACTGTAGATGTAATAGATAGTCTTAACAATACAAATGAATACTCAGGACTCTTACTGCCCGGAGTTGGAAACTTTGATCCGGCAATCCATAGTTTAGCACTATCAAAAAAATCATTTCGAGATTTGGTCAAAAACCAAATTCCAGTTCTTGGGATTTGCCTTGGAATGGAAATGTTTTTTGAAAAAAGTGAAGAGGGAAAAGCAAGCGGACTTGGAGTTTTAGATGGGGAGGTAATCCTGCTTCCAGACAAGCTTAAGATCCCACATATGGGTTGGAATAACTTGCAAATTAAAAAACCAAGTAAACTTTTGGAAGGAATTCAAAGTGGTTCATGGGTTTATTTTGTACACTCGTATAGGGCAAAACCGCAAAACTCAGAAATAATAAAAGCAGATTCTGATTATGGGATAAGTGTTCCTGCAGTTATAGAGAGTGGTTCACTTTTTGGCACGCAATTCCACCCTGAAAAATCTGGCAAAGTGGGCTCAATAATGATTAACAACTTTTTACGAGAGTGCAAAAAGTGAAAGTTATTCCAGCAATTGATCTTATGGATGGTAAGGTAGTGCGCCTTGTTAAAGGAGATCCAAAAAATAAAACAATTTACAGTGATGATCCAGTAGAAACTGCAAAAAAGTGGGAAAATGCAGGTGCGGACACATTACATGTAGTTGATCTTGACGCAACTCTTGGAACCGGTTCTAATTTGAAAATAATTAAAAAAATTGGACAAAATATTTCTATTCCAATTCAAGTTGCAGGTGGTTTACGTAATGAAGACATCATAAATGACGTACTTTTATTTGCATCAAAAGCTGTAATTGGTACACTTGCATTTAAAAAAAAAGAAATTTTGCCAAAAATTTTGGCAAAGTATGGTGAGAATAGAATCATCATATCTACAGATCAACTAAATGGAAAAATTGTTATAGATGGATGGAAACAAAGCACAGACATAGAATTGATACCTGGAATTGAAAGCTTTGTCAAACTGGGATTTTCTGAATTTCTTTTGACAAGTGTTGATCGAGATGGAACTATGCAGGGACCAGATCTAATATCTCTCAAAAATGCATGTGCCATAAAAAATACTAGAATCATTGCAAGTGGGGGAATATCAAGTCTAAAAGATACGATTGATGTGAAGAACTGTGGAGCATATGGAGTTATTCTTGGAAAAGCACTATATGATAGAAAAATTTCAATTGAGGAGGTTCGGGAAATAATATGACTTTAACCAAGAGAGTAATTCCTTGTTTGGATGTAGACAAGGGAAGAGTTGTAAAAGGCATGCACTTTGCTTCCATAAAAGATGCAGGTGATCCTGTTCTATTGGCTGAAAAGTACAGCAATGAAGGGGCGGACGAGCTTGTCTTTCTTGATATCACTGCATCAGAACAACAAAGGGAAACAATCAAAACGCTTGTCACTAAAGTAGCTCAGGTTATAGATATCCCATTTACTGTTGGTGGTGGTGTAAAAACATTACAGCATGCTAGAGACATTTTGTTAAGTGGCGCGGATAAGGTTGCAATAAACACTGGCGCTGTAAAAAATCCCGAGATTTTGACAAAACTTATGGAAATTTTTGGTAAACAGTGTGTAGTTGTCGCAATGGATGTAAAACGCAATTATGATTTTAAAAAGGGAAAGAACATTTTTTCCAGTAACTCTGAAAAATTCTGGTTTGAAGTGTATATCTATGGAGGAAAAACCCCAACTGGTCTTGATGCAATAGAATGGGCAAAGGAAGTTGAAAAACGCGGTGCTGGCGAAATACTTCTTACAAGTATAGATATGGATGGTACAAAAGAAGGCTATGATGTTCAGTTAACAAAAGAAATTGTAAACGCTGTTAACATACCTGTAATTGCCTCTGGAGGATGTGGAAAGCCAAAACACATGCTAGATGTTTTTCTTCAAACTAATGTTGATGCAGCTTTAGCAGCATCAATATTTCATTATAAGACACATTCGGTAGACAGGGTTAAAGAATATCTAAAAGAAAATGGTGTTCCTGTTAGAATATAGAAAAAGATTAAGAAAGGAAAGAAGGTAAGAATATTTATGAAAAAAACAATTGAAGAGATTGATTTTGCCAAAGGAGACGGCCTCATTCCAGTTATAGTACAAGATGTAAATTCAAAGGAGGTTCTCACATTAGCGTACACAAATAAAGAATCTCTTGCACTAACACAAAAAACAGGAAACTCGTGGTTTTGGAGTAGATCTAGAAACAAGTTGTGGATGAAAGGAGAAGAATCTGGAAATACACAAAAAGTAAGAGAGATTTTAGTTGACTGTGACTCTGACGCAATAATTTATCTTGTCGAGCCAGCAGGACCAGCATGTCATACTGGTGAAAGAGTTTGTTTTCACAATTCTCTTGCAAAATAAATTATTTACACAAATCAGGCGGTATTGCTTTTACTTCAGCTTGACCACCTGGAATCCAATCATTTGTGACATTAAATGATAAGGGACGATAAGGTACACCCTGGAAGCTTATTCCCCAACGTCCTACCAATTCTGCGGGGGTGCATACCTTCACTCCAACATCTATAGTATTAGGTTTAAAGAGTTGATGGAAACTTGTTTTGAGTGTACCGTTAAATGGAATCGTGTAATAAATATCTCCTTTAGGATCGATAATAATAATTTTGCCAGCTTCATTTGGCTTTAAATTGCTTACAACCATGAAGACATATTCATCAAGCTTGTATTGGAACTTATTTATTGCAAATGGACCAGAAATATTCTGCCATTGAACATTGTTGGGATCTGTAATCTTTTGTTGATTATAATAATAAATTCCGCCAGCTATTATGGCAGCTATAATAATTACGGAAATTAGAGGGCCAATTTTTTTCTTTTTTTGACCAGTTGTTTTCTTTTTCAATTAGATGTCTTCCTTTTTATCTCCATTAATATTTTATTGAAATGTAAAAAATTTAAAATTACCGTGAATCTTGGTAATTTTTCAATATTTGGTGTTGTTTTCTTATTGTCTTTTTTGTATTAATGGCCAAAAATCTATTAAATTTTACTGAATAAATAACGCCTAAAAGTTAAGTATTACTTAACTTCATATTAGGACGTTTTATGTAGTATTTTACAAAGTCAGAATTGTCTTGACTACGATAAAATCACTACAGTGCAGAGAATGCAAAAAAGAGTATGCCCCTACATTCAAGTACATCTGTGATGAATGCTTTGGACCACTAGATGTGCATTATGATTTTCCATCTGTAAACAAAAATACGTTTGCAAACCGTGAACATACATACTGGAGATATTTTGAACTATTACCAATCGCAGAGAAATCAAACATAGTTAGCATTGGAGCTGGCATGACTCCTTTGATAAAGGCAGAAAAACTTGGTGAAGCTCTTGGCCTGAATAATTTATACATCAAAAATGATTCTGTAAATCCGACATTTTCATTCAAAGACAGACCTGCAGGAATTGCTGTATCCAAGGCAAAAGAATTTGGTCTTACTGCTGTTGGTTGTGCATCAACAGGAAACCTTGCATCAGCAACTGCGGCTCATGCTGCAAAAGGTGGTTTTCCATGTTATGTGTTTGCACCAAGTGACATAGAGCATGCTAAAATTACGCAAGCCCTTGCATATGGTGCCAATTTTATTGCAGTTGACGGAACATATGATGATGCAAATAGAATTGCAGCACAGATAGGTGACAGCAAAGGAATAGGAATTGTAAACATAAACATGCGTTCGTACTATGTAGAAGGATCAAAGACTTTGGCATTTGAAGTTGCTGAACAACTCAATTGGCAAGTACCTGACAATCTTGTAATACCTGTTGGGAGTGGAGCAATGTTAAATGCAATATGTAAAGGATTTGAAGAGCTAGAAAGTCTCTCTTTGTTAGGCAAGGTTTCTAACATGCACATGATTGCAGCTCAGCCACGTGGCTGTGCACCTATTGTTGACGCATTTAAGAAAAATAGTTCTGATGTTATACCTGTAGAAAATCCAGATACCATAGCAAAAAGTTTGGCAATTGGAGATCCTGGTGATGGAAGATATGTACTAAAAAGACTAAAACAATACAATGGTTATGCTGAAGATTCATCTAACAGAGAAATTCTTGAGGGCATACTGTTACTTGCAAGAACAGAAGGAATCTTCACAGAACCTGCAGGTGGAGTGGCTGTTGCTGTTTTGAAAAAGATGGTAGAAGAGAGAAAAATTGACAAAAACGACTCTACGATTTGTTATGTGACAGGAAACGGACTAAAGGCAACTGAAGTTTTGATGGAAATTCTATCAAAACCTGAAACAATGCAAGCAGATATAGCAAAAATTTCTGCAATGGTGAGATAATTGGCAAGTATAAAGTTCACAATTCCATCTGTTTTAAACAAAGGTGGAGGAGAAAAAAAAGTAGACGTTTTGGCAGCAACACTCTCGGAAGCATTTGCTAAAATTTCAGAAGGCATGGGAGATGAATTTCAAAGACGTGTACTAAATCCAGATGGTACACCACGCTCTCTTATCAACATCTACATCAATGGAAAAAATATGCGATTTTCAGGTGGAATGCAAACAATACTAAAAGACGGCGATGAAGTTTACATACTTCCTGCAGTGGCAGGAGGATCTGAGCTTTCAAGTAGAGATCTTGAGAGGTACTCAAGACAAGTCATGCTCGAAGAGATAGGTTATGAAGGACAGCTTAGACTAAAAAATGCCAAAGTTTGTGTTGTCGGAGTAGGTGGATTAGGAAATCCAATTGTTTCAAGACTTGTTGCCATGGGTATTGGGAAAATAAGGATAGTAGATAGAGATGTAGTAGAATTATCTAATCTGCACAGACAGACAATGTTTGATGAATCCGATATTGGCCAGATTAAAGTTGAAGCTGCAGCAAAGAAACTAAAAAAAATGAATTCAGATGTTTCAATAGAAGCGTTACCTGTATCTGTAAATGACTATACAGCTTTGGATGTAATAGAAGGATGCGATGTTGTTGTTGATGCATTAGACAGTGTTAATGCAAGATACTCGCTTAACAAGGCATGTGTTGCAAAAAAAATTCCATTTGTTACTGGAGCTGCAGTTGGAGTTTCTGGACAAGCATTTACAATTTTACCAAATCAAACTGCGTGCTATCATTGTTTGTTTCCGGCATTAGATGAAGATTCCATGCCAACATGCAGTACAGAAGGAGTTCATCCATCCATTCTTTCTATCATAGGAGGAATAGAAGTAGCAGAGGCAGTAAAAATTATCATTGGAAAAAAACCAAATCTTGCAAACAAATTACTTTATGTTGATTTGGATAACATGGAATTTAATTCAACTATTTTTTCAAAAGTAGATGAATGTCCTGTTTGCGGAACTGGCAAAAAAGAGGAATTACCAAAAGAAGAACTAATAGTAGAAGAGCTTTGTGGACGCAATAGGGGAAAGCGTACATTTTCTATAACTCCAACTCAAATGTTTAATCTTGATGTAACCAAAATAACAAACAATGCAGAAAAAAAGGGATTTAAAATACAAAATCAGGGAGAGATGGGTTTTTCCATTTCATCAAACGATATCTTTGTGAGTTTTCTTAAACGTGGCTCTGCAGTCGTAGTGGGAGAAAAAGATGAGGGCTCTGCAATTGCACTATACAAGACTCTAATTAGCATATGAAAACAGGTTATAATAAATAATTTTTAGAGCTAAATAACAAAATTAGACGAAATTGTAAAACTTATAATAGTAATATGTGAATTATTCATAAAATTATTAGCAGTAATGAAAATTACATGAGAAGATCACAAATAATGAACAAATTGTCCATTAAGCTTATATATCTAATATCAAACAGATTTTGTAATAACTATGTACAACGAAATATTACGTAAAATAACTAGTCTATCACTATTAACAATACTTCTAACAAGCAGTGCTGCTTTTGCAGTGCCAAACGCATTGCCGCAAGCACATGCTTCAACAAATGCAAACTTGTTTGTCTCTGCAGAAAATTCACAGTTTAACAATTACTTTGCCGGTCCACAGGTAGTCCAAGTCGTGGTATCTGATCCTGATATACAGAGATTAGACCAGGTCTATGGTGAACCTGTTGTAACCGTCAACGGTAAGAGACTGAGAATGGCACAGGGAACAGATGGTAACTGGTATGCATATTTGGCAGATAGAAACTCTGCAGTTGCTGCAGCTAACACAGCTACAGTTTCAGGAAAAGGCCTCAACTTCGGTGGATTCTGTTCTTCAGGTAGTACAACATCAGGTAAATCTGGTGTTAACTATGGAGAAACTAAAGGATTCACTGTTGCAAGAGGTGGCTTTGGATCAACTACCACAGCTAACGGAACTATAACTAATAGTTTCCCAGCATGTAGTAATACTCCAAACAGCAGTCTCTTTACCGCTAGCCAGATGGAACATGTAATTAGAGAAAATAAAACTATAAACATGAACAACAATGGCTTTGGTTCTGGAGCAATAACCTATCCTCAAATGTGGCCTGTAATACAGCTATACGACTTTAGCGGATTTCCACAAACTGTAACAATTGATTACGCAAAGGCAGGTGGAGACCAAATCTCTACACTAACCTTTGATAGGATTCCACAAAGTCTAGTATCAAGCTCAGTTGACAGAACAGCATACCCACCAAACTCTCAAGTATTCATTACAATTAATGATCCACAACTTAACATCGACCCAACAGAAGAAGACTCTTGGACATGGGCTGCAAATGCCGCGAGCAATCAATTGTTCTACATGGCATTTAACAGAAACGGACAAGTTGACGCTGATGGTAATACTGCAGCAATGCACGACCTCATCCCCAACTTGACCACACTCATGTTCGACCATAACGGAAGATTTACACTAAACCCAGCAGCTCAGGGTGTCAACGTAGTTGACTTCCAAGCAAACGGTAAAGAACCACTACAATCCACACTTGGAGCAGGTAGGGGTACAACTAGTCAAGTTAGCACCGCTTCAATCGGTGTTAACTCTTCACCAGTTACCTTTATCGAGTCAGGTGGTGTAAACACAGGTGTCTTTGTAACTTGGGACGGTGCAAAGAAGTCTGATGTAGTAACATCAAACACTCTGGCAATCAGAGGTCAGTCTGCAACTATAAGATATAATGATATATCTACCAGTATTGTAGGCGGCTTTGGATTTGCAACGTTAGCAGAATCAGCAACCAATGGAACATGGGCATCTGGACAAAAGATCCCAATCACACTAGTTGATACTGATGCTAACTTGAACTCCAAGATTACAGAGCATCGTGACTTGTTTAATCCAAACATATACCAATCAACAACAGGTGGTGTTCCAACAATGACAATTGGAACTCCATTCTCACTTGGTAACGGTGCAACAAATGATCTTGTATCATTTATTGGAAACACACTTACATTAACTAGCGGAGCAACCGTAGTTGGAATTCCACCAGAATTAGATCTTGGATTGGCTTCAAACTATGCTATACTCGCAGGCGATGTTGCTGGAACTGTAACCAACGGTGCACCAGGTCAACTCGTCGGTGGAAATGTAGGATTCGTTTCAACAGAAACAGCCGCATTTACATTTGCGCCTGGCTTTAGTAATGTAGGTCCTGGTAACGGAATACTTGGATCCACAACAATTCCTGGCACTCCAATAGGAGATGCACATGCTATACTTACTAACATTGGAACATACATTGGAACAACTAACACAGGTCTAGCCTGTACGTATACTCACAATGGAGCAATTGATTTGAAAACTGATGTAACACACGGTGCAGTCGGTAATTGGGCACCTGGAGTCTATTGTATCAATGGAGCAATTACTGATGCCACACCTGGCGCAGTTAACTTCAATGGTACTGGACCATGGGTGTTCAAATCTGCTGCATTTACTACACCAGCTAACGCACAAATTAGATTCTCTAATGTAAATAGCAATATTGGTTCGGCTCTCCTATTTTTTGCACCAGCAAGTGCAACATTAGGTGCTTCACCTCAAATATTTTCTGGAACTATATTGTCAGGAACAACAGCAATCACAGTAGGTGCAGGCTGTAACTGTACAAACGCCAGATTCATATCAGAAACTGCTATTACAATAGGTGCAGCAGGTGCAGGTCAGACCTTTTCAAGTCCAGCTGGTATAACACCACTTGTACTTGGAACTCTACTTCCTACCGGTCAAACTGTTTTACCAATAGTAGGTCTGGGTAACCAAACTGCTATCACTACAGCTACATCAGCTAATGCTGATACAGTAAATATTCAACATATTGCATTGGTAACCCCAGTATCTGGTCTAGCAGGATTTACTCCAGTATCTAGTAGCACACCAGTAAGTACACCAGCTCTTGGTACCGCAGGTACCTATGCTATACTCTCAGGCAATGTAGCCGGAGTCATAACCAACGGTGTCACAAATCAAGTTATTACTACAGGTAACGTAGGACACACTTCAACAGAAACACATCCATTTTCATTTGGAGCTGGTTTTGGTGACGTGTCTAGTTCCGCAATACTTGGAACCACAACTCAACCTGGAACTCCAATAGGAGATGCACATGCTGCATATACCAATGTTGGAATGTGGACCGGAAGCGCAGGAAATAATACAGGTACAGCCTGTACATTTACATTCGCTAACGGTGCAATTAACTTGGCTACTGATACAACACACGGCGCTATCGGTCAATACGGACCAGGTGTCTATTGTATCAAAGGAGCAGCTAGTATCGGTGCTGCAGGAATCAACTTCAACTCTACAGGAACATACATCTTTAAGATTGACGGTGCACTAACAACAGTGGCTGGCTCTTCTGTCACATTTAATGGGGCAGCTGGAGGAGTCGCTAATGCTGGTAACCTATTCTGGGTAACCGCAAGTCTTTCAGATTGTGTCTCATGTGGAAATGTAGGTGCTTTCACATCAGGTGCAAACACACAGTTCGCAGGAACTGTAATGACAGGATCAACTGCAATCACAACAGGTGCAACCACTAACAATAACAACGCCAGATTCATATCAGAATCTGCTATTACTATTGGTGGAGGCGCTAACCTATTCTCAATTCCTTCTGTAATACCATCCGGAACCAGTGGAGTAATCCTATTTGGAACTACATCTGCTAACGGTGGTGGTATCATCATAGATTCAAGCAAGAAAGTATCTGATTTGTTAACTACAATTCATGATGACCTTGCAAATGATACTGAAAAATTCAGAGGATTTAACTTCATTAGCTACGACCTACGATCCCTTAAAACAAACTCTAATGGACAACTTGGTAATGTCGCTATCTCATTGATTTCAAACCCAACAGGTTTGGGCATTCTCCAAGCTAACGGTCAGCTAGTGAACAACGGTATAGGATTTGTGATAACACCACTTGCCACCGAGCATATCTTGAATTGCTGCAAAGTATACCTCATGGTTGATTACTCTTAATGCGGAGTATGTGTTTGGATCAAAGATGTTTAGCTGGTTGAGCATGACAAACTCTGTGGTACCAGTAAAGGTACTAGTGTTGTCACCTGTCTCTTG